>Ga0114951_10002830_pt1 | contig 18994 bp, 25 predicted proteins | sample AM7aDNAmetaG_FD_88677 | JGI IMG/M metagenome (GOLD analysis project Ga0114951, IMG submission 88677) | Freshwater microbial communities from Finland to study Microbial Dark Matter (Phase II) - AM7a DNA metaG | ecosystem: Environmental > Aquatic > Freshwater > Lake | place: Finland: Lake Alinen...
AATTTGAGGTTTGTAGGGACGCATCCCTTGCAAACTTCAGATTTGTTACCAATTTCAGTAATATTTATGAGAATTAAAATGCTTGAAACAGTAGGATTCGAAGGTCGTGTATATCGTGTGGGAGAAGAGTACGAAGTTTCCGAGAGAACCGCCCATGCCCTGGGAAACTCTGCAGTTATCCTCAGTAAACTGGAAACTGAAGAAACAGCGCCACAACAACCACAGGTCCTACCAGAATTTAAACCAGAAGCACCAAAAAAGAAAATGTTCAAAAAGTCCAGGAAAGCAATTATCACCGGGAGTGAACAAGCCGTTATAAATAAATAACAATACGCATGAGTGATAAAAAAGGCAATTTATTTTATAGCGGATATTCCGGAGTAGTTGCAGCCGACGTTGGGATATCACTGACAAAAACAATCCCTACAACTGAGACAACGTATGTAACAAATCTTATAGCAGCATTGGAGCTTCATCTTGCTAGAAAGTGTAATCGCAACTTTTTAACAAGCGATAAAACAGTAACTCCAGCAGTGGACCAGGTGTACATCGATACCTTTGACGGTGGGAAAGAAAACTACTACACAAGAAACTTCCCCATCAAGGCGGTAACGAAAATCACATTAAATAATGTGGTCCAATACGACATAACCACGCCGGACTCAAATAACCTAGCGCTCGACGATGACTTATTCGCTTATGAGGATCACGTAAACTTCGACGTGTCAGTCTATAGTAATACAGATGACAACAGAGCTTTAAAAATATTCTACACTCTGGACCAGTTCTACGACAAAGACGTCTCCCAGGCAATACTTATGTGGGCGTCATTTATCTACTCACAAAAAGAGTACGGAGGTAAGGATGTAAAAAATGTGAATTTCAAGGGATTCTCACTCAGCTTCAATCCTCAAGAAAAGGAACCATGGTATATCCTGGACCTTATCAATAATTATAGGAAGCCGAGTATATGAACCCAAACAACTGCATAATAACAATTAAACGCCTTACTGGAACCGAATCAGATAAAGCATACACATCGGTATATACAGATATTCGCGCAATGCTTATAGGAGCGGATGGAAAAACACAAGCACTTTATGAAATGCCCCTTGGGACCGGATACTCCTTCGTTATTTTTAATCAGGTAGAAAAAATAGATCCCGCTGACCAATTTATCGTTACAGATCCAATGTCAAGCGGGCTGGAAATTAATGACATACTTGTGGTCCAGGGAGCAGCACAGAGAACTCGAGCACTTGGATCAATGGTAACTGAAGGGATCTGTTTGAAAATATAACAATGTCAGGATACACACTAGAAGCGTATACACTAGGATTTGAAGAGCTAAAAGAAAAGTTGAGAGCAGCACCACAGATGGTCGCAGAGGTTAAGTATAAAATGGTCGACAGGATGGTGAACATCGCCCGCCAGACGGCTGATGACAAAGCGCCAACTGACACAGGAAACCTCAGAGCAAACCTGAGAGCAAATAGTAGAGTGGTAACAGGAGGCGGTGACATTTATGGAGAGGTGGGAGTGACAATCATGAATCACGGAGCACCATATGGAATTTATCAAGAATACGGAACCGGTGCTTTTGCTGAGGGACCAGGCGGTTCAAGGGGAGTAAAAGTAAGAACTGGAGGGATACGACCTAAGTTCTACTTAAGAGCCGGCATGGAGGCGGTAAAAGCCAAAATAAGCGAGGTTTTTGATATAGGGAAACAAATTATAGACAATTTAAAATAACTATGACAGCAATACAGACCTACAGCGAACTGATTACAAAACTAGCGGCAATAATTACAGCCGGTGTTACGGATTTAAAAGCCGTGTATACCTCCTATCCAAATGGTCCCCTTTCAGTCTTTCCCTGTGCGATCGTTATGCCATCTGGACGCACAAGCGAATTCCTAAGTACGCGCGACACACGAAGAAAAGTAACCATTTTTATAAGGATATACGGAAGCCTCGACAACACGGAAGTAAACACTCAAATCAAAATACGAGACATTGCCGATAAGGTAACAAACGTCCTGGAAAAGAACATAACCCTGGACGGTACAATCGAATGGTCCCAACCGATATCGGATAAGTTCGCATTCGACAGCAAGACAAACAACCTCTACTACAACGAAATCACGTATGTGGCAAACGTTCGTTTTAATAGAGCGGCATAAAATCAATCATTAATAAACAATACAATAATTAGTATGAAAAGCTATTTATACACAGGAGAAACAGAAATTGCCCTGACTGAATTTGGGATAGTAAAACCCGGAGACACAATCAAGACTGACAAAGTTATCAATCACCCTCACTTTGAAGAACAAAGAGAGGAAAAAAAGGTCAGTAGGAAAAATAAATAACCTATTAAAAATATAATTTTTTCATATGACAAACATCGATGGAATCCTAACACAAATCTCAGTCGGAACAGAAACAGTATGGGGAACCCCAGTGACTCCAACCGTTTCAATCCCGGTTAAACCATCAACAGGGATGGTCCCAAAACAGGACGTCGGAGAAGTGGAAGCAATCGATGGAACTCCCGCAAAAGTAAAGTCATTTTATAAAGGAAAACTATCCCACGAGGGAGACTTCGCTGTCGAAGCATATCCAAACATGATTGGGCACTTCCTCAAATCAGTACTTGGAGCAGTAGCAGATGCACAAGTAGGTGGAGAAACGATAGTATACAAACACACGATAACGGAAGCAGTCGCCAAACCATCCCTCACTCTTGAACAAAACGCAGGGGCTCTTTGCAAGAGATACTCAGGATTCACAGTCTCAGATTTTAAACTCTCTACAAAAGTAGGAAGTACAGTTGAGATAGCAATCAAAGCACTCGCAAAATCCCAAGCAGACTCAACGCCAATAACAGCAGCATACGAGACAACCAGACCATTCAACTGGACTGATATCGTAACAGTAAGTATTGGAGGCACAAATATCGTAACTAAGATCCAGGACTTGGAGGTAGAATACAAAAATAACCTCTCATTACTCCACGGACTCAGTAGTTCCGAACCGGTTGCCAGATATGTAAAGCAATCAATGGTGACCGGCAAGATGACGTTATTCCTAGATGATGCCACTAAAGCCTACTACGCAAGTCTCCTGGCAACAACAGAGGCTGCAATCGTCATTGATATGCTCGGAGATACAATCGGTTCCTCATCAAAGAATGAATTGAAAATCACGATCCCGAAAGCAGCAATCACTAAGTTTGACACAAAGCTAGGCTTTGACTACAACGCAATCACAATCGAGTTCTCAGGACGCCGAGATGCATCAGCCGGACTCTTGACTGCGGAGCTTACGAACGTTGTGGCGAGTTATTAAAAGTTTATTAAACGTAATATGGTAATCGAGACACCGTGTGGATATAAAGTAGTTACAAAGGATAAAATGGCGTGGGGAGAATTGAAACAACTGCGCAGACTTATTAGGTCCCGCTTAATAATCGATCCAAATAAACAACAAGCCGACAAAATGTCCGGGGAGTTTCTTAATGATTCTGAGGATAAGGTGTTTGATTTAATGGTAATAAAAATCATTAAGGATGGGAAAGAAATCACAGAAAAACTTAGAGAAGAAGTAGATACTTGGGACGGTCCAGACGGAAAAATTGTATACGACACCTTAGCGGAACTTGCAAGCAAAGCTCAAGGAATAACCAAAGAGGAAAAAAAAATATAAGAATCTTCTTACCAGCGCATTTATAAGTAAGACCGATATTCCTGATATATATGCGGAGGCTAATATATGTGTTACCTTGGGGATATCATCTACAGAGCTTGATAAACAACCAGTTGAGTGGGTTACTCGAATGATGGAATATCACAGTGCAAAAGCACAGGCAGATGAGCACAACTCAAAAACAAATAAAAGAAGTTAAGGATTGTATTTATATCCGCATTGTTTACACACAATCAATTCCTTTGTCCATTTATTCCCCAACCACACAAAAGGAGCGAAAAAAACACCAATCAATCCAATACCAAATATCCATGATGTAGCAATCCCTCCAAGTAAAACACTTTTCCAAGCATCCTTATTGGATTCAACCTTGAAACTTTTACACTGTGAACATTGCCTTTGGGTTTTCATGCCCAAAAGTATAGCATATTTGCGAAATTAGTGTCATGTAGTTGAAAAATGATAAAAAGGTCGGTAATCTTATTTATATGTTGAGGAAACTTATTTCATATATTTTTGGTAAAAATAATAAAGTCAAGTTTCGTGCAACAGAAATACGAGATCAATTTACTCCAGTTAATACTCCAATAGAAAACAACATCGATGCAAAATGCCCTTATTGTAGGCATGAACTTGAAAAGATACCTCAAAGGAAAACGAAGTGTCCTTTTTGTAAGCAATTTATGTATATACGGACGCTTCCAAAGACACGTGAACGTGTTCTTGTTTCCGAGCAACGCAAGAAGGAAATTGATGAAGAATGGTATCTTTCTGAAATGATGGAAAGATATAGCATATCGAAAGAAGAATATGAAGCTACAAAGTCAAGACTAGCTGAAAAATTTAAATGCCAACCAAGAAACAATGATATTTGGTGGACTCTTTTTAATCGAAAACGAATAGTAGAGATTTCAAAAGAACATATGGGATATTATCGGATGATAACCTATGAGATGGCTCAACTTCTAATTTCAGAGGGTCGCGATAAAGCGGCACTTCGATTTCTATTTGAGGTTTGTTATTTAGACTGCAACGACTATCACTACTTTGAAGATAAATCGCGTATTGTAGCTCCAGCTATATTAAGTGATATAAATAGAATAGCAAAAGAGAACCATATTACTAAGGACCAATTGAAAGAAAAATATTTTAAAGAAATTACAGGAATTGCAAGGGATATTTATCCCTATACCAAATATCCAGTAGATAAATCGTTTACCATATTCGAAGATCAGCTCACTTAAATAGGCATAGCGTTTATAAAATAGATTGTTTATTATCCATATAATTTTTCATATGGATAACAACCTACTTAGTATCATTTTACGCATAAAAGACGAAGCAACTGATGAATTAAAAAAAATAAACGGTCAATTCGAAAACACTAAATCAGGCATAGAAGGGTGGGGAAAATCAATGATGGTAGCCGGAGGTATGATGACGGCTGCAGGCTTAGTCGGTATGGGAGCTATGAAGGGATGGTTAGATTTAGCTGCAGACGCTCAAGAAGAGATAACCGTAGCGAATGCTCAGCTAAAAAACTACGCGAATAGTTCAAAGGCTGATTTTGGTACATTAAGTGAATCAATAAAAAAAGTTTCAGATTCATATATAAGGCTTGGATTTGATGACGAAACCACCTATGCCTCAATGGTAAAAAACTATGGCAAAACTAATGACCTAGCCCTTGCACAACAGGTGTTAGCCGCTGAGATGGACCTAGCCAGAGGGAAAGGTATTGACCTCAGTAGTGCCACAGATCTTGTAACGAAAGCACTTGGGGGTAATACTACCCTACTCAAAAAAGCGGGAATAGAGCTCAAAGACAACGCAACCTTAACAGATATACTTGCTGCAATAAATAAAAAATTTGGAGGAACTGCAGAGGCGGCATCTAGCACATATAAAGTAGCAATGGAGAGAATGAATATAGAGATAAAAAATGTAAAAGAAGCTCTTGGAGATCGACTTATTCCAACAGTGACACAATTTGTCACAAAAATATCAGGACTTATAGATCAACTCAATAAAGTCAATCCTAAATTCTTCGATATGGCAGTAAAAGGTATTGCATTGGCAACTGCTTTTCTTATGATTGGTGGTCCCATCCTTTTCATCATTGGTTTGATGACAAAATTCGGTGCAATCATTGGGGGTGTTATGTCCTCAACCATGTTACCAGCTATAGCAATAATAGCCCTCGTAGCAGCCGCAGCATTCCTCCTATACAAAGCCTGGACTACAAACTTTATGGGCATTCAGCAAATAGCCCAGCAATTTTGGACGTTTTTACAGCCAATACTTGTACAGGTTGCCCAATATATTCAGACACATATACCAGTGGCACTTGAAGCACTACATAAAATAATAATGACAGTTTTCACTTGGATTAAAACAAACGTCGTACCTATATTTGTAGCTATATGGAATGAAATATCGAAGTTTTGGACAATAATCATGCCACTTCTTGGACCTGCATTAACAAATCTGTGGGCGATATTTTTTACTATCTTTTCCCTTGTTTTTAATTTTGTTATTGGGGTTTTGACTGGTCTATGGAATGCGTTTGTCTCGTGGTTATCAATCGTAGCGGGAATATTTCAAACAGGATTTAATGTGCTCATGTTAATTTTTGATCTCGCATGGGGATTAATAAAAACAATTATTCTTCTTGCGTTATCTTTACTTTCTGGGAATTTTTCTCACTTTCTTGACAACCTAGGAGCAATTTGGGGCTCCACATGGAATCTTATGAAAGAACATATAGCAGGTGTTGGAGAGGGAATAAAAAATATAGTCAAAGGAATGGTTAATTATGTAATAGATTTAATAAATATCCTTGTAAATGCAGTTAATGGCATTAAATTTAGCTTCCCAGGTATGGATATCGGAGGACATAAAATAGCAGCGTTTAATTTTGGAGGATTCAATATTCCCACAATTCCACACGTCTCCTTTGATACCGGCGGCTGGGTAAACGGAAGCGGTATGGCGATGGTCCACGATGGCGAATTTGTACTCTCCAGGGACATGATGGCAGGTAAATCCCCTGTCGACAGTAAAGTCTTCAATAACAATAACAGTAAAAAGATAGAAATAACAGCCATTATAAACAACCCTGCAGACTGGGACCAGATGCTCAACAAACTGAGCTGGAAATTAAACTACAGCTACTAATATGGTAACAAAGACAATAATAAACAGCGCAATCGGATCACTCGAACTAACCCCGGAGAACGGATACAACGTACAAACGATATCAAACATAGGATACGGCACAAAATATTCGATATCCGACATTCTCTCCAAACACGGTGTGAAGCTTGGCAATGCTCTATTTAAGAACAAGGTGTTTTCCATAGGTCTCATGATAGTCGGGACAAGCGTCGTAGATTTAATAGAAAAACGAGCCCTTCTTTATAAATACCTGACAGTAGATAACTACAGTAACGACGACAAAATCCAATTTGAATTTGTCATGGCAAACGGACAATCCCTTCTGCTCTCCGGAATACTGAAAGACCTGACCGATGACCTGACAACAGATCAAATAAATGCATCCCCCATAAACTTCGTTATAGAAACCGAGTACCCCTTCCTCGTATCAAAGCAGCAATATCAAATAAGAATACCAATAGCAACAGGAGGCGGTGGTGCTGTCCCAATGACAATCCCCCTCGACATGTCAGCGGGTGCAGCGAACTACACCCCAATCTCAAACGGTGGGAATGTGTTTGCATACCCTACAATGCGCTTCACCGGTCTTTTAACCAACCCGGTAATCCTGGACGTGCTGAAAAGTAAATCCCTTGCCATAGCAGCTACAATATCAGGAGGGGCATACTACGACATAGACACGTACCAAAGAACAGTCCTGGACAACGTGGGAAACAATAAACTCGATAAACTGACCGGGGAGTTTTTAGTAATAAATCCAGGAGAAAATCGCTTTAAGCTCTCAACTGACAACGCAGGCGATACAGGTTATGTAGACGTAACGTACGCATACCACTATGTCAGCATATAAGATAATTGCAAAAAATAAAGCAGCAACACAGCAATGGGAACTGCCGTTTGAATCAGCAACGTTAGAACGGAACCTGAACAATGTGCACACAGCATCTATTAATGTTTCATACGCCTACCTAAGCGATTATTTAGGTAGACAAAACACCACACCAAAGGATCTCTTCGAGAACGCATGGATAAATATCTACATATATAAAGACAACAACCTTATCTTCGGAGGCTTCCTATGCGACGTTGTCTATAACAAATCATCCGGGAGTTTCACAGTGCAGTTAGGATGCAAATCCTGGCTCGCCTACTTTGAAAACAGACTGTACTCCGGAATCATAACAGCAACAGACGCCGGAATGATAGCGTGGAACGCCCTGAACTCAGTAAACGACATAGGAATAACCCAAGGGACGATCACAGCAACAAAAACAAGGGATAGAACGTACAAATATGACGACGTGTGCAAAATAGTAGTCAACCTGGGAAGTCTTCAGATCCAGGAGGGCTTTGAGTTTGACCTCTCCAATTTGAAAGTGTTCACCGTAGTCTCGCGAATCGGAAGCGATAAACCGACAATTATTTTCGATGACTTCAACGTTATCGACTACTCCCTATCGGTAGGTCTCGTGGGAAAACTTTTCAACTACGGCACTGTACTTGGGTCTGGTATGGATGATAATCAGCTAGCGCGTACGTACGATGCGGGCAGCGCATACCAAACGAACTGGTACAAACAAGAAGCACTTCTCCAGGAAACAGATATACCTGAAACAGTTACCCTGGACGACGATATAAAAAAATATGTAGAGCTTCGCAAGAATCCAATACGAACACTAACACTGAAAGCGACAGTCGCAAGCCCAATATTTGAGAACTACGACGTGGGAGATGGCGTGGTTATAAATTTACCAGATATCAGCATGGCGGCAACAAAAAGAATAGTGAAGAAAACGCTGACTTTTGGTGGTACAGAGGAAAACGTGAACCTCGAATTTTTACCATAACCTATGGAGAATTTACTTGAACGAATAAAAAAAATAGAACAAATAATTGAAACTCTGGGAAAAAGAGGTATAGGGAACGCCCTGACAATGAAACAACTAGCAGCAGATCCGGCAACTCCCTCCTCCGGTAATACAAAAATATATGGTAAAACAGACGGAAAGATATACAAAATACTCCCAAGCGGAACCATCGTGGAATTAGGGATATGGGACAAACCATATTTTGAAGCTCAATATGCTGGTGCTATTGGACCAGGAAACACAGTGGTATGGGGAACCGAGCTGTACGATAATTTAAATTCATATAATGCTTCAACCGGTATTTTTACAGCTCCAATAGCTGGATTTTATCTTTTTGGATTCAATATTCTTATGCCAAATGCAAATGCTGGGGAGTTCAGGCTTGCATTCTATAAAAACGGAGCAATACACGATAGTTTTATCGCACAAAAAGCAGCAGGTGCATGGCAAACAATACAGGGGACTCTAGGGGTTTATTTGGCGGTGAATAATACTATGAAAATTCAGTATGAATCCGGCACCGGAAATCTATATGCCGATGGAAATTATAACAAGTTCTGGGGATGTTTGATTTAGGCGATAAAAATAAATACTCAGTTCTCAATACAATATATATAGGAATTAAATTTTAATAGTTCACACATTTTCATATGACAAATTTTGTAAATCCAATAACAGGTGCAACAGAGATAGATATAACACAGACATTGCAGTCAGGTGCAGTTGCTATCGGAAACGGAAGCAATATGTTTGTCCGAAATAAACACTCAGCTATTCTTGATGTGAGCGGAATAATAGCAGCGACATTAATCATTGAAGGCACGCCAGACAATGTAAACTGGTCCACAATAAGCACAATAAGCACTAATGGTTTTTTCAATCTTAATTTTCTTGGCTTACTGAACATCAGAGCCAGAATATCAAGCTATACCAGTGGAACAATCAATGTAATTGGAGTTACTACTTCCCCTGAAGGATCGTCCAGTAGCAATGGAGGAGGTGGCGCGTCATCGATAGCAGACGGCGCAGATGTAGCGGAAGGCGCAATCGCTGATGCTGCGGTTATAACAGATGCTCCCGGCACTTTATCGGCAAAATTAAGAGGAATAGTAAAACTTTTGGCTGCAAAGTTAGGAATAACGGCTGCTGATGGGGATATATCAACGCTTGGAACCACAACAGGCGCTGCAGTAAGCACGGACGCAGTAGGGACAGTGCAACAGTATTTAAGAGGCTTGGTGAAATTACTCGCGCAGGGTATTGGAGTTACCGGCACATTTTGGCAGTCAACACAACCGGTTAGTCTTGCAGCAGCTCCTGCACTCGTAGCAGGTGAGGCTCATATCGGTGAGGTCGGCGGAAGAACATTGCTCGCTTCGGTAGAGATAACCAGAGGAACATCCACGACAGCATATGCTGCCAACCAGACCGTACTAAACGCTGCGGGAACTTTATCTGAAATCACCGGAGTTGCGAGAATAAATCAAGGCACAGGTTACATTACCGGAATCAGAGTGACGACAAATGCAAAAAGCCTCACTCCCCGATTCAGACTGCATTTTTTCAATGCGAGTAACCCGACGTTTGCAGCTGACTATGCCTCATGGAAAGATTTATATGCAGACATAAGCAAGAGGATTGGATATTATGATTTGCCAGCTATGGTGACTGCCGCTGATGCAACAAACTCAGATTGCTCAAGAACCTTAGACTTTACAATGAGGATTCCATTTGATTGTGCAGCAGCAACAACATCATTATTCGTTGGGATTGAAACATTGGATGCCTTTACCCCGACAAATGGTCAAAAAATAACAATTGTATTAAACTCAGAGCTTAACTAAAAATGAATGAATACAAATAGAAGAAAAATAATACTTTTCAACAACCAATCGGCGAAAATATACGGTGTCTCGTGGAATAAAGGATCATCTCCCACGCTTACCCGCACTAACAGCGCCGTTGGCATGGTAGCAAACGCAGGGGTAGACACAACTGCGGTCAGAAACGATTTTGATAGTGCTGAAATTTATAAAGATATTACCCAAGTCACTGATGCCCTAGGTAATGTTTTTGTACGTATCCCAAAGTTTTATATCAAAAAAACTGATGGGACTGGCTTTAAGACATGGCAAATATCCAAGAAAATGTTCGCGGGCGCTTACCTTCCCGCCTGTTTTTATGATTTCGCTACAAAAACAGAACTAGCATACGTTGATGTCGGAAAATACAATGCCAACTTAAGCGCAGATACCACAAAGTTGGAGAGCAAAAGCGGCACATATCCTTTAATAAATAAAACCATCATCAACTTCAGGACATATGCCCAAGCCAATGGAAGCGCTTATCAGCAACTAGACATACACACCATCGATGTACTGCAGACATTATTCATCATTGAGTTTGCCACATTAAATTCACAGAGTATTTTTGCAGGGTATACAGGGGGAGAATATGTGGCTACCGATACCGCTACGGTTGCCGAGACTGCAGTAAACAGGATAATTGTCACCAATGCAGTTGCCGCTACCTTTGTAGTCGGTCAGGCAATTTCAGTGGGTACAACTTTGGGTGGTACTAATATATTTTACGGAAGAACGATAACGAGTATCACTGTTTACGATGGATCCAATAAAGCCCTTAATTTTGATGGAGCCGCAGTTAATATCGCAATTGGAAATATCGTGTGGTCATCCGGATGGAAATCAGGATTCAGCTCTTCTATCACAGCAAAATCAGGCTCTCCCGTTTCTAATAGTGACTCAAAACATCCCGCAATGTATCGTGGAATCGAAAACCTCTTCGGTTCGGTGTGGCAGTTTGTAGATGGGGTAAACACAACAGATAGACAAGCATGGATATGTGCAAACGCGGTAAACTACGCCTCAAATCTATTCGCCTCCCCTTATACGCAACTCGGTTATGTCAATGGAAATACCAATGGATACCCAATTGAAATGGGATGGGACGCTAACAATCCCCACATTGCATTACCCATAACGGTTGGTGGAGGTACCACAACGTATTACAGTGATTATTATTATCAGGATGTAGGGCAAAGAATTGCCATTTTCGGCGGGCTTTGGAACTACGGGGCGAGTGCGGGGTTGTTCTGTTGGTATCTGAGTTACGCGTCGTCGTATGCGGGCATCAGCATCGGTGGCCGGCTTCTTAAAAAAGCTCTTTGAGGGGGATTGGGGGTCTCCCCCCAATAATCTGCTATAATAAAAATTAAGGGATATAGGGTGCGCTTTTGCCATTTTCGACGGGAATTGGAACAACAGGACGAATGCAGGGTTGTTCTATTGGAATCTGAATAACACGTCGTCGAATACGAACATCAACATCAGTGGCCGGACTCTTATTAGAAGATTGATTTATTTATTTTATTTGGCATCCTATACTCCGCACCCCTTGGTGAAAATTAAGCCGTAAAGAGCAGGGTCTAGTAGGTTTCTCGAACAACCTTGAGGCTAATAAGAAGGTATGAAACGTATCGGCTATATCTATGGGAAGATATGCACTATTGACAATATAAAGGTTGCAATTATGCGGTCGTCCCTTGGAAAACGGGATAAGCAATTCGTCCAATATGTCATTAAAAATATTGACGACTGCGCGGGAAAAATACAGAAAATGTTAGTAGAAAAAAGCCACATTCCCTCTCCATACACAATAAAAACCATTCAAGACGAATCGAGTAATAAAGAAAGAACAATTTATAAGCCCCGGTACTTTCCCGACCAAATTATTCACTGGGCATTGATGCTTCAACTTCATGATTTATTTATGCACGGAATGTATGAATATACCTGTGGGAGTGTGCCAATGCGCGGCACAAGTTACGGTCAAAAAATAATTCGTAAGTGGTTGGACAAAGACCATAAAGACACAAAATATTGTCTGAAAATGGATATTGCCAAATTTTATCCTTCCATCAGCGGAGAAATCCTGAAAGCCATGCTACGTAACCGTATTAAGGATAATGATTGTCTGTGGTTACTGGGAGTGATCATTGATAGCAATTCCAAAGGATTGCCGATAGGAAACTATACCAGTCAATGGCTTTCAAATTTCTTTTTGCAAGGGCTCGACCACTACATCAAAGAAACATTGTTCGTAAAATACTATATCCGCTACGTTGATGACCTTGTTATTTTGGGAGGCAATAAACGCACACTACATCAAGTAAGAAAATTGATTGACGAATACCTCATTACTCTAAAATTAAAAATGAAACAGGATTGGCAAATATTTCCCCTATCGAGCCGTGCAATCGATTTTTTGGGATTGCGGTTTTTCAGATATAAAACTATCCTAAGAAAACGCAATGCATTGCGCATCAGGCGCAGAATGGTAAAAATTAGCAAGAAGAAAAGGATGACTCAACAGGATGCCTGCGCCATAGTCTCATACTGGGGTTGGATCAAGAGATGCAACAGCTATCATTTTTACAATAAATATGTTAAACCTAATGTTGATATTGACTTTGCAAAGAGTATAATAAGTAAATATGCTAAAGAATCTTTACGGAAAAATAGTTGATGGAGAACTTAGAATGGCAGACGCTTTATTTGAGGGATATAAGCCCTTAGTATATGCCGATATACCGGAATTTGATCAGGATAAGCAGTACGTTGTTCAAGCTAATCCCCTTGATCGAGGTGCTGATATTCTTATTGGAATTGAAATAAAAGATCTTCCGATTGAAACAAATACAGAACATCAAATGGTATAAGAATTTAGAGTAGTGATCTTCTTAATTAATTTAAGGTGTATATTTTTTTCTTACTTAAAAAAAAATAAATCTTCAATTCCTCATACAATTTTGTTATGGCAAACAAAATCAGCATTCGTGGCGGGGCATCGGCTCTTGTGGAAGAACAAGTAGCTCACCTCTCCCACGATATAACCCTTCAATCAGGCGTACTCGATATAGTAAATAACCACTGGTTGGTTGCAGAACATAACCCTCAAAATCTTAGTGTCGATATAGCAGTGGGGCGCGGCTACTTTAAGAAAACAACCATGACGTACCAAGGGTACTCAGAGGCAGTAAACACCGCGTCGATAGGTGCAAACAACAGTGGCAATCCCCGGATAGATGCGATAGTGTGGTATGTTGACCTTGGAGCGACACCAAACTCAGATGCATCAAACGTAATGAAGACCATGGTAGTAGCCGGAACTCCAGGAGCCACCCCTGCAGCCCCTGATGATGCAGCAATTCAAACAGCAATTGGATCAGGAAATCCCTTCATACGGATTGCAAACGTAACAGTAGCAAATGGAGCGTCAGCGATAGCCAACGCAAATATAGCCGACACCAGAGTTCCCTGCTATATGAAGATGCCAGGAGGCATCAAAGACACAGAAATAATAAACCCCAAGCTTTCAGCAACGTATCAGAAAACTGATGTAGGAAGTGTTTCAGGATCAAAAACGCTCGACTGCGGTACATACGGCATGTTTATCTACACCCTGGCAGCAGCAGTAACCCTAACCCTATCAGGAATGCGCGTAGGACAAAGCATCTACGTGATTATCCCAAATACATCAGCCTATGTGATCACATGGGATACAAATATATTCTTCTCCGACTCAGTAACCCCCACTCCAGTGGGCAACTATAACGGTTTCATTATCACGTGTGTGGCAACCGGGAAATATATAGGAGCACCAACATTTAGTAATGTCACAGTTGTATGAGGTTCTTAATTACCATTTATAAATTTTTAACCAAAAAGCTGAAGGGTTGCGGTTGTAAAAAGTAATATGAAAAAAACTTATTTTATTTATTACGTTGAGGGATATGATTCCGACGATATCTTTACTGATAAAAATATTGTGAAAATTGAAGTACACGCAATAAGTGAGGAAGACGCGGTAAGGAAAGCGACTATGTCGATAAAAAGAAAGCATTACAAAGTGTTTGGCTGTTACGAACGACTATATGTCAACAATTCCTAAAGATGTCATTCTTATATGGACCGGTCTAAACTCTGCAATTCCAGCTCTATGGAATCGAGAGACATCTCTTGATGGTCTTTTCCCAAAGGGATGGGATTATTCAAACGCTCCCAATATAACAGGAGGGAATGCAACACACACTCATACATCTCCAGCACATATTCATAGCATGGCCGTAGGACATACACACACCTATCAGACAAATACAAAAAATTGGGGATCCTCCGGAGATACCGGGGATGGCTCAGGGACATGGGTAGCCGATCACTCCCATTCGGGAACTTCTGATAATGCAAATGCGAATAATTCATCCTCTGTTGCCACGACATACTCTTCTTATTCAAATGACCCACCAAATAGAAGAGTTATCTTTATAAAAGCAACTCTCGGAGCACAACTTCTCGACAACATCGTTGCTCTGTGGGGAGAATCGGATACAGCACCAACTAATTGGAGCAAGGTAACCGAGCTTGCAGATCGCTATTTAAAAGGTGCATCAGCCGGAGCAGATGCAGATTTAGCTACCGATAATGGTTCATTAATAAATTCACACACGATAACTCATACACACACAGGTTTACATACTCACGGAGGTATTATGTACGGTCCTGGAGGTGGGGATAAAAACCGTGCCGATGGTGGTGGGGATATGACGCCCTCCGGGCATTCACATCAACTAATACTTGACGCACATACAGATACTTTTGCAGATAATGATGCAATTTCCGCACAATCAGAAAACGTTGAGCCATTATATAAACGATTACACGCAATTAAAAAAGGCACAGGAGGGCTAAAAGAGAAAAAGATAATAGGTATTTGGCTTGGAGATCCAACAGCAATACCAAAGGGATGGACTCTTTATACTGCTATGAAAGGGTATCACCTTAAAACAGGAGACCCAACAACAAGTGCCATAGGTGGATCAAACACTCACACCCACGCGTCCCAAACACACTCGCATACTATCACAAACGCTTCACACAATCATACTGGTAGCACAACACAAAATGATGGGATACGAGACGGCTGTTGTAGTCGTCAATATGTAACGGTACACAGCCACACTCTAACAAGCGTAGGAAATGGGACGGTCTCTTATAATAGCTCTACCACCACCGCAGATAGTTCAAATAATGAGCCTCAATACCGAACAGTCGCATTTATAAAATTTGAAAAGGAAATAGGTGGAGCAATTGCAGCAACTCAGATGATGGGTTAATAATTTAATTTTTTATATGTTATTCAAAGACATGGACATAACCACATACCAGGACCGAAAACTAGCGGGATTAATTGAAATCACAAAAGCCACATCCGGGTATTCATTCAAACACAAAAGGTTTGACGTAGAAACAGGAGCCGAAACAGATCCAGTATACGAGAGCATCGATGTTGATTCTCTGACTCAGGACCGGGATACTGCAGCAAGAAAAGCTAGTGTCCTCAATGACATCATCACGGAAATCGGAACTCTCTGACAACATTAAAATAAATAGTCAATCACTCATACAATTATTGGTATGAAAAACTATCCCAAACTGTTCTCTCAACGCGATCCACAATGGGCAGGTATTCAGCTCGGTAATGCAGCTGGTTCAACTCTCGGCGATTACGGATGCTACGACACCTGTTTTGCAATGATCGCCTGCTACTTCGGCAAAGATACGAACCCAGCAAAACTAAATCAGGACTTCAAAGCGGGAAATATATATGTAAATGCAAACCTTCTCACAGATGACGCCCTCAATAAAATATACGGAGACATTCAGTATGTTGGATCGGACCATTATGAATCGGTCCCAGCGGATCTCAACAAGCTCCAATCCTACATGCAAGATGACAATCTAACTGTCACTTTGTGTATTGATATGGGAGCCAACGGTTATCACTTCGTTGAAGCAGTTGACTGTGATGGCAAGAGCGTGACGATCGCAAACCCCTGGACCGGAAATGTAGAACCATTCAGCAACCTATACGGCAATCCAGTAACCCAAATCCTTCGCTACATCGTATATAAAGGTGTGGTAAAAAAGATGGTCCAGGTCCCCTCCGACGACTTCGAGGGTTTAGTTTTCAAATCAACACAGCACGACAAGATGGTCCCATACCTCGGTTTAAACGACCCCCGCAATACCACATTTGAAGATGAGCAGAAGGTAGTCGCAGGGTACAAAAGCCGTGCCACAGACCTCCAAACCAAACTAGACGTTGCATCGTCTGAAGCCTCAAGTCGGACTGAGCAGGTTGGCAGATTACAAGGTCAATTGACAGATGAGGTAAAACTACGTGGGGCGCTCACAGACAAGCTAAACGCAACGGTCAATTCTATGCCAGGTATCCAGAAGGTATATGAAGACAGAATCGGGGTACTCCAGGGGCAGATCGACCAGATGGGTAGAGACAAAGGACAACTCAATGCAACAATCCAAACCCTAACAACGAAAGTAAATGATCTAGCAAAGGGGCAAGTTTCAAGTTTAACGGCAAAAGACCTCGCAAAGCTTTTGGTTAAAAAGTTAACCGGAAGATGAAGACTATGAAAAAAAAAGATATTGAGCAAGCAGCCGCCGATGCTGTAAAAGTTATTGCTGCTGCCGCTTCGGAAGCCGCTCGCACCGTCGCTAATGCTGCCGCAGAAGCCGTGAAAGTTAGCAATGTAAAAGGTGCAGATGACCATGATTTATTGGTTGTTCTTAATACCAAAATGGAGGATTTAAAAACAGACATTCAAGATTTAAAGGATGGAACGTCCACTCGGATAGCCACACTAGAAAATGAAAAACTAAACATAAGAGACTCCTACCCTATTTTGTATAAAAAAGATGTCGATACAAAATTTATAGATCATGAAAAAAGAATTAAAACTATAGAAAGTTTAAATACAAAATTATCAGTGATGTTAGGTATCGGAATTGGCATTTTGTCTTTCTTGGTTTCCTTGATGATATATCACATTTTAGGTAAGTAAATTATTAATTAAATTAAACAGTATGAATCCATCAACACCTATGTCACTTAACAAAGTAGATTACACAAAAATCGGGAAAGATATTATGTGGTTCTCCCTTGTCCCTCTTACTTTTTACATTACCTCTGTACTTGGTGTGATTGAACTGCCAGGGCACGTAATCGCTCTAAAAGATTTCATCCCAAGCAATGCAACGATCATCGCAATTGTATGTTGGGTGCTAAACCAGCTCTTGAATCTGATTAGAAAATATATTGCCTAAAATAATGGATAACCAGCCGCTGCTATTGAGTGAGAAAGATGTTTGCGTGATCATCCTCACAAATAGAATAAAAGATATCCGCCGGGAAGAAGAGCAGCTTATACAAAGCGGGACAATGTACGATAAAACCCGCTTCGCAAAAAAGATCGGGGGAATAAAGAAGTGTATTCAATACATACTAGCTCACTGAGTTTTTGCGCTTTCCCTCTCCTCAATCTCCGCTTTTTTTTCAATACGTCGAAGTTCGTTCAATATTTCTTTTTTATGTTTTTTTGTTTTTTGCGAGAGGTCATCGAATTTTTTATGAAGTGTCCGGTGAAAAATGTAGTGAAAGGCAACAAGAGAGAGAGAAACGCTTATGACGACGGCGACCCCTATGTCGATCAGCGTATCAACTTTAAATAAAGGCAGTAGGAAATTATTCATGTCTTAACCGTGGCATTTCAACTACTAATTTAATCCTAGTCGCAGTTTCCTCATGTGTCAACTTGAAAAGACCACGCGGAATCAAATCAACCAGTTTGCGAACCATAACCCGAACCACATTCAACGTAAGGTCCGGGGAATTAACTGGATTTAAATGTGCCGCATCGATAAGATCGTCAATGATGGATTTATAATAGCGCTCAAAAGTCATCTGTATATTCTTATGTCCGAGCTTTTTTGCCACAACCTCCAACTTAACACCCGCCCGCAGATCCGAAGTGGCAGAGGTCGCTCGGAGCTTTCGAAGCGAATAGTCTGGCTTATGGATTTCTGCGATCGTCAAGCGCTCCCGAATCTCACGATTTACGGAGTGTTGGTCCATTGGTCCACGTTCTGTACCAAAGACGAAACCATGGGCATACCTGTGCAGTTTTTCCACATCTTTTGCAAGGGATGGGAGAACAACAACGACACGATGCTTACGCGTTTTTGTAGCGTACACCTTGAAATGATCCCCATACCAATCAGACCACTTTAAATTGCGAAGCTCTCCAGTACGTAACCCATTGGCAAGTTGAAAGCGAAAGAGTGTCTTCATTCGATGGTTAAACT
>Ga0114951_10002831_pt1 | contig 18992 bp, 17 predicted proteins | sample AM7aDNAmetaG_FD_88677 | JGI IMG/M metagenome (GOLD analysis project Ga0114951, IMG submission 88677) | Freshwater microbial communities from Finland to study Microbial Dark Matter (Phase II) - AM7a DNA metaG | ecosystem: Environmental > Aquatic > Freshwater > Lake | place: Finland: Lake Alinen...
CGCTTTAGGACGGTGAGAGGCTCCCGCAAAATGCCGCGCGGGATGAGCTTTCCGTTACCAAAGGGATTCAGTGAATTGATGACCACAATGTCGACATCCCGGTGGAGGACCTGATGCTGAAGTCCGTCGTCGAGGATGGCGATATCCACATGTCGCTTTTCTTCTTTGACGCGCTGGGCGACTTTCGCGCGGTCCTTGCCGACGCCGATGACCGCCGTCGGAAGATGATTCTGAAGCTCCAGGGCCTCATCATGACTGTAACCCCGGGTGAGGACAAGCGGCACGCGCCGGTGCATACCAATCTTGCGGGCGAGATATTCCACGAAAGGTGTTTTTCCCGTGCCTCCCCAGGTCAGATTCCCGACGCTAATGACCGGATAAGGAAGACGTTTGCGCGCCAACACCTTGTTCTCATAAAGCCAACGGAACGTTCGAACCCCGTGACCGTACCCCAATGCCGCGAGAGAAAGAAGCCCGGAGAGAACTCCACTCGTCGGGTCATTTTGTTTGTCCTCCGCCAAGAGACGAAAGTAATTCTTCATGCTGTCCATTGCTTGTAATCCTTTCCTTGAGGTGCCTGCCTCTAAGGAACGTCAGGATCCACCCGGCCTGACGTTTGCTGGCACCCCGTAAACGGTTAACGATCTGAAAAGCCTTTTGTCCCATCTCATGACGTTTGCCCTCATTCGCGAGGAGCTCCGCCGCCGCGGACGACAGTTCGTCCGGAGCCGAGATCCTGAGAGCACCACCGTCATGATCGAACTGGTGGTAGATCTTGTGAAAGTTAAAAACATGCGCTCCATGGAGTATTGCTTTGCTAAAACGCGCGGGCTCGATCGGGTTCTGACCTCCGTGAGGGATCAGGCTCCCGCCCATGAACACAAGGTCCGCGATTCCGTACAGATTCTTGAGAACACCTAACTGGTCCAGCACCAGCACCGCAGGCCCCGGACCTTCTTTCCTATTGACCGATGAAACCACACTAAAACCATATTTCTCTAATTGCTTTAAAAGCCCTCCGGAACGCTCGATGTGGCGTGGCGCGAGAATCAATTTGAGTTTCGGAAACCGTTCGCGCAACGTTTTAAAAACAACCATGAGCATTTCTTCTTCCCCCGGATGCGTGCTGCCAGCGATCCACACAAGATCTTCGGAGGTATAGCCCCAGGCCTGCCGCAATTCCGCACCATCCACCGCACTCTCTGCGGACCACTCGGCCTGGTCGAACTTCATATTTCCCATATCCCGCACAGATTCTCCCGCAATGCCAAGTCCCCTGAAACGGACGGCATCTTCTTCGGACTGCGCGAGCACAAAGTCCAGCTTTTCCCACAAAGGCTTGAAAAGCCAGGGAAAGATCTTGTACCGCTTAAACGAACGCTCTGAAAGTCGGGCGTTGATCACGCCCACCGGGATATTCCGCCGCTTGGCTTCGGTCAGGAGGTTCGGCCAGATCTCGGTCTCTACGAGCAATAAACAAACCGGCTTAAAAAGGTCGAGAAAGCGCTTCACGACCGGAGTCAAATCAAACGGGAAATAACAGACATGAACCCTCTCGCTCGCGAACCTTTTCGCTATTTTTTGTCCGGTCGGCGTGACAGTCGTGAGCAAGAGTTCATATTCCGGCGCAGAAGCCAGCCATTCGTGAATGAACTTTTCAACGGCCATCACTTCCCCCACGCTCACCGCGTGAACCCAGACGACTTTCTTGCCCGAAAATTTTTCGGCCCACGCCTTCGGAAAGATCCCCCGGCGTTCCCGCCAAAGCGCACCCGGATCCTCGGCTTGACGAAGTTTTGTCAAGAAGATCGGAAGATAAAAAATCCCGAATCCCATGAATGCCAGATTATATAAAAAGCTTCTCAACATAATTCGATTATCCTTCATTTCAAATTTGAGATTTGAAATCTTTTCACGCTCTCGGATGCGCCAACGCGTAGGCATCTTTAAGACGTTGGGTCGTCACATGCGTATAGATCTGCGTGGTCGAAAGATTCGCGTGCCCCAATAACTCCTGGACGCTCCTGAGATCCGCTCCGCGATCTAGCATGTGCGTCGCGAAAGAATGACGGAACGTATGGGGAGAGATCTCTTTCCCGAGGCCGGTCCTTTTCACATATTTCACGATCATGCGCCGAACACTCCGGTCCGTAAGACGGCTTCCGATCCGGCTGATAAAAAGAGGCTTTTTAATTGCGTTCGTGCTTTCCCTTGGCGCCTTCATATCCCAATAAGAACGCAGACTGTTCAAGGCTGCTTGCCCCACAGGCACGATGCGTTCCTTTTTTCCCTTACCACGTACCCGGACCAGACCGCCAAAAAAATCCAGATCGTCATGGTTGAGCCCCGCAAGTTCGCTTACGCGGAGCCCGGAGCTATAGAGCATCTCCAGGATCGCCTTATCGCGTTTTTCTTCCCAGGAGTTTTTTGCGGGAGAGTCGAGAAGCTTGGTGATCTCATCGGGATTCATGAAAGAAGGAAGTCGCTTTTCTTTTTTCGGAGTCGCGATCCCTGCCGCAGGATTTTGAGTCAGGATATTCTCGCGCACCAGATATTTAAAAAAGGAACGAAGGCAAGCGAGCTTGCGGGAAATGGAGCTTTTACTGTATTCGCGGGTCTTCAGGAACGCCAAAAAGGAGCGGATATCCAGGTAGGTCAGCTCCTTCAAATCCTTTTCCGCGATGAATTTTATAAACTCTCGGAGATCGATCCCATAATTTTTTGTCGTGTGCTCTGAGGCGCCTTTTTCGGTCGCAAGAAAATTCAGAAACTCTTCCACCCTCTTATTCATGTTCTAGGGCTCACGGGGCTTCGGATGAGGCTTCGGCGGCGTCTTCTTTTTTCGGTAGTTCATTCACGACATGTTTACACGTCGGATAATTCGAACAGCCGTAGAACGCCCGGCGACCTTTGGCCCGACGCTTCAGAAGCTCTCCGCCACAACCCGGCTCCGGGCAAAAGAACCCTGTCGGGAGAGAACGTGTGTATTTGCATTCCGGAAACCCGGAGCACGCCATGAATTTTCCGAATCGGCCGAACTTGATCATGACCTGCTTGCCGCACAAGCCGCATTTGTAATCCGTTGGGATGGGCGCCTGCTTGACGCTTTTCATTTCGGTTTGTGCGCGCGCCAAAAGCTCGCCGAAAGGTTCGTAAAAATCCTTCATAACTTTTACCCATTCCATTTTCCCTTCTTCGATCTCATCCAGCTCTTCTTCCATAAGCGCTGTAAATTTCGCATCCAGGATCGTGGGGAAATGCTTCACCAGAATGTCCACGACGGTTTCGCCAAGCTCGGTGGGCATGAGCGCGCCGCTCTTGCGTTCCGCATACATCCGGCCCAGAATCGTCGAGATCGTCGGAGCATAAGTGCTAGGACGACCGATACCTTCTTCTTCGAGCAATTTGATCAAACTCGCATCGTTGAACCTAGGAGGCGGTTTTGTAAAATGTTGTTCCCCCACAAGTTCGTGGAGCGAAAGGTTCTGTCCGACCACGAGATCAGGCAGTTCCGCCATTTCCGGCGCTTCTTCTTCGATCTCTTTGCCATTGTCTTTTTCGACCTTGATCTCACCAAACGCGGCCGTAAAACCTAGGAAAAGGCTACGCTTTCCAGTCGTACGAAATTCGTACTTTTCTCCTGCCAAGATCGAAATAGCGGTGTGTTCATCGACCGCCGGAACCATCTGGGACGAAAGGAATTTTCTCCAGATGAGCTCGTAGAGTTTCAGTTCATCGCTTTCAAGAAAATCTTTCACGGAATCCGGAATGCGAAAAGCCGAGGTCGGACGGACGGCCTCGTGAGCTTCCTGCGCCCCTTTGCGGGATTTATAGATCGGCGGTTTTTCTGGGAGATAATCTTTCCCGAATTTCTCGCGGATGTAACGCGCGGCATCCTCTTGCGCCGAGGTGGCAATGTTCACGGAGTCTGTTCTCATGTACGTAATGAGGCCGACGCTGCCTTCGTCCCCGAGTTCCACGCCTTCATAAAGTTTCTGCGCAATGCGCATCGTATTCGCAGCTGAAAATCCGAGCCGGCTGTAAGCTTCCTGCTGGAGCTTGCTTGTGGTGTAGGGCGCCTGCGGCTTGCGGCGTTTTTCCGTCTTCTCAATGTTCGAGACTTGGAAAGGAAGCTGCTGAAGCTCCTGCTTGATCTTGTCGGTCTCTGCTTGATTCTTGAGTTCGGGTTTTTCTTTTCCGATCCGTATAAGGCGGGAAAGAAAAATTTTCGATGCCTCAGAACCTTCGGAAGCGGAAAGCCTTGCATCCAGCGTCCAGTATTCTTGCGATACGAATTTTCGGATCTCGCGTTCGCGATCCACGACGAACCTAAGCGCCACGGACTGCACCCGGCCTGCGCTGAGTCCGCGGCCGACATTCTTCCAAAGGAGCGGGCTCAATTGATACCCGACCACACGATCCAGAATACGACGCGCCTGCTGGGCGTTCACAAGATTCATATCGATGGCGCGCGGATGGTCAAAAGCCTTCAACACGGCCGCTTGGGTGATCTCGTTAAATTCAACACGAAGAATCTTTGGTCCGTGGCCTTCTGCGGTAAAGATATGCTCAAGATGCCAACTAATGGCCTCTCCTTCCCGGTCCGGATCGGGGGCAACATAAATTGTTTCTTTATCTTTGGCGTCTTTCTTGAGCTGTTTGACCGTTTTTGACGCGCGGCGGATGATGATGTATTCGGGAGTAAAATCATGCTCGATATCCACCCCCATCCGGCTCTTCGGCAGGTCTCGGACATGGCCCATCGACGCGACAACATGGAAATCCTTACCCAGAAACTTGTTAATGGTTTTGGCCTTGGCTGGGGACTCCACGACCACTAGGTGTTTGGGCCCTTTTGCAGATTTGACGCTTTTTACAGCCTTGCTATCTTTGACAGTTTTGACGCTCTTCTTTGCTTTTGCCACAATGCCTCCCTAAGAATTCAAGACAGGCCCCATTCTCCATCAAATAAATCAAAGGTAATGGAAGCCAGGACAGGATCCAGATTAGATAAAGCGAAGGGGATTCTAAACAAAATACGGGAGATTGTAAACGGCAAGTTTATCGGACGCTTGCAACCCACTTGAATCAAACGAGTTAGGAGATCTGCTCCCAGGGGTCGTCTTTGGGCTTAGCGCTAGCCGAAGGGGTCTTCTTTAAGCTCCCATGGGAAAGCTTATAGAGAGACTCGAGCTCCATGATCTGAGAATCCCGCACCGCTTCTTTTTCAACACGGCGAACTAAACGTTTTAACGCTCCAATACGAATGCCAAGCTTCTCAATACAAAGCGTCGTAAGAAGCCGAGCTAGGATATTCACATGAACCTCAAGGCCCGTCAGGCGGTCATCCACAAGCTCCCCGCGTTCGGCAGATTTTCCAAATTCCTTTTTGAGATCCGCGAGCTTCACATAAAGGGAAAGGACCTCTTTGAGAGCTCCTCCCGTCCTTTTGCTGACCGATCTTGTTTTTTTAGAGCGTTTTTTCTTAGACATAGCTTTTATCTCATCAATTGAAGTCTACCATATAAAACAGGTCCTGTGAGAAGACAAAAAAAGGGACAGGCACGACTGCCTGTCCCTTTTGATGAACCTAACAACGTTGCTAATTAAGCTTCAACGACCTGCGTCTTGGCCCAATTGTCTGCGAGACGATGCCCTTTGACGATCAGCATCACGATCTCGACGAGATAGCCTACGACAAGCACGAATGGAATGATCAGGAGAATGTTCCGGATGAAAGCCTGACCCCACGTAACTTTCTCCCCTGTGAGACTGAGGATCTTGATCCTAACCATTGCTCGTCCCGGAGAAAAGACCGCATCACGGAACATCAACCAAATGATATTGACGATCACGAGCACGATGCTGCGCACCATGTCGGGAGCCGCCAAAAGAACCAACCCGATGACAACCCCAAGAACAATGGGAATAACAACCAGGTCGATCAGCCCCGCCGCAAACCGCTTCCCCTTACTTGCTGGCACCAATCCTTCCATCTTTGACTCCTTTCGTTTAAAGAACTTTTCTTTTAACAAGACATGGTTTTCATATGAAACTCTATATAGGAAACACCCGTCTGTCAAAACCTTTTCTTATGAATCACCCTGTTAATAACGGCCTTTCGGAACTGAAGCTTAACAGGACAAAGCATACCTCCCATCCTGGATCCGCCGGACTTTCTTCGCCAATTCCAGCACCAGCAGCAAAGACGGCAACTTCGAGGATTCGAGCCCTGTAAATTCGAGAATCTCGTCCTGCGACAAAGAGCCTTCTTCTTTCAAGAGCTCTCCAATGACACTGTTTTCCTTATTCGGGATAACGAGGTCCGGCGCCGGTAATGGCTTCTCGATCAAAACTTCCGAAGATAACGGAGGAACATCGAGCCTCAGTTCCGGAAGGGCAGGTTGTTCAAGACGATCCGCTTATCGTGCTCCTTTGGATAGATAAGATCGAGTCCGCAGCCCATTACAGCGATCGTACGACCGTAAGAAACATGAGGTGCACCGTCGTGGGCAACCTGGTCAATCCCACGAACCGGGAAACAATCGTGAGACCTCTTGCGGCCAACTCCTGGGCAAAACGCTTCGCTTGTGTGTGCCTATAGCCGCGTCCCCACTATAGCGATGGCATTCCGGTCATTTTCAAGCAGGGTTTCTTTTCCATAAAGAAGAACGTGAATAAACCCCTCTCACTTGACCGGAAATGAAATGGTATCATTTTTTTATGAGAGTAGCATATTAAATTGTTTATTTAAAATCAATATTTATTTCGTTTAAATAAATTTTAGAAAAAGACGCATCTTAAGCGCTTAGAGCCGAAACAGAGGTAGTTTTATTTCGCTCCGGCAAGGCGGAGGATTTTGCGAACACTCTCGGTGGGAATGTCTTTTTCAATCGTGACTTGGCCGACACGCTTCGGCAGAACAAAGCGCAACGTTCCTTGGCTCTTTTTTTTGTCCGTCATCATGGCTTTTAGGATTGCAGCAATTTTCAGATTGAATTTCTTGATCGAAACGGGCAATCCCATGGCCATGAGAAGCTTCATCTGACGCCAGGGAAGTTCTTCGGAACAAAACCCAAGGTCCGCCGCAAGCTGCGCCGCCATCATCATCCCGATCGCGACCGCTTCCCCGTGCACCAAGCCCTTATAACCCAGCGCCCCTTCGATCCCATGCGCGAATGTATGGCCATAATTGAGAATCGCACGTTCCCCTTTCGTCTCGAACTCATCGCAATTCACAACACCTGCTTTAATCTTCGCGCAAGCAAGAACAACCTTTTCGATCGCTCTGAGGTCCCTTCGCAGTATCCTTTTGCAGTTCTTCTCCAAAAAATTAAAAAGAGCAGGATCGCAGATCACACCGTATTTGACCACTTCCCCCAAGGAAGCGCAAAGCTCTCTTTGCGGGAGCGAGCGCAGTATGTCCACATCTGAGATCACAAGCGACGGAGGCCAGAAAGCCCCCATAAGATTTTTTCCCTCTTTGAGATCGATCGCCGTCTTCCCCCCGATCGCACTGTCCACCTGGGCAAGCAAGGTCGTCGCGATATTCACATAACGGATCCCCCGAAGATAGACCGATGCCGCAAACCCCGCGAGGTCACTCACCACGCCCCCACCCACAGCGACAATCCCGTCCCTGCGCTCAAATCCCCTGGCAAGAAGATCGTAGGAGAGCCGGAAAAGCTCTGCCCCGGATTTCGCGATCTCCCCATCTGGCAACGTATGGGAATGAACCTCAAAACCTTTTTTGGAAAACGATGCAGCGATCGTCTTGAGATAAGGCGCAAGGTTCTTCTGAGAGACGATCATAAGCTTTGCCCCAGGCTTAAAGATCCCAGAGATCCATACCCCGGCCTTCGTCAACAGCCCTCGCCCCACACAAATCTTATAATTTCCCTTCAGGCTTTTTACTTGTATCGTTTTCATGTTCTTGACCTCAACATTTCATGAATATCGCTTGCGACATCCTCGGCGATCTTGCCATCCGTCAGTACGGAAAAATGACAGGCCTTGTCATAAAAACTTTCTCGGTCATTCAAGATTTGTTTCAAAGCTCCAAAAGGATTCGGCTTATTAAGAAGCGGACGTTCTTTGGAATAACGGACCCTCTGCCACAAGGATTCTGCGGTCGCTTTAAGCAATACAACCTTGCCGGTTATTTTCATGCGTCGCACATTCTCTTCGCGCAGAACAATGCCCCCGCCTGTCGCAATCACCTGCTTGCTTTGCTTTGAAAAATGCTCCAGGACTGAGGACTCCACATCACGAAAATACGTCTCCCCTGATCCATCAAAGATCTCAGGAATGGAACGCCCCTCTTTAGCCTGAATCTCACCATCCAAGTCCACGAACTTGTAGTTGAGCCGATCGGCTAAAGCCTTCCCGGTCACGGTCTTGCCGGAACCCATCATACCTATAAGGTAAATGTTTTGGTTGGACATTGATTGACTGTTCAGGATGTTGGATGAAGGATGACGCTGGGCTTCTCGTTAGCCTGCATCCGCTTTCCATCATCCTTCTTTATTACCGGCTGCACTTCAAATAACCTTCGAAATTACGACGGATCTCCGCCAGAGAATCGCCGCCGAATTTTTCGAGAAAAGCATCTGCGAGCGTGTAGGCCACGAGCGCTTCGCCGATCACGCTTCCGGCCGGCACGGCGCAAATGTCGCTACGCTCAAAATCCGCTTTCTCCACTTTTTTCGTTTTCATATTCACCGACGCCAGAGGCCGCGCGAGCGTCGAGATCGGCTTCATCGTAAGGCGGGCCACGAGATCTGCCCCGTTCGTCATCCCGCCCTCAAAACCCCCGGCATGATTCGTCTTATGGAAATAGCCCCGAGCCTTCCCATAAAAGATCGCGTCATGCGCCTCGGAACCGGGAACGCTGGCTAGCCGTACACCGTCCCCGATCTCGACCGCTTTCGCGGATTGCTGGCTCATCAGGATCATGGCAAGCCGGGCATCAAGCTTTCTTTCAAAATGAACGTAAGAGCCCAATCCGATCGGAAGCCCCGTAGCACGAACCTCGTATTTCCCGCCGAGCGAGTCTCCGTGCTTCATGGCTTTCGTGATCGCTTGGATCATGGCCTGTTCGGTCTTTTTGCAAACACATCGAACGGGAGAATCCTTCGCATCCTTTTGAATTTCCTCAACGGTGATATCCCGTTCAGGAAGCACAACGCTCCCGATCTGAACCACGTGAGCGGCAATCTCGATCCCAAAAACTTTGAGCAAAAGCTTACAAGCCGCGCCGACAGCAACGCGCATGGAGGTTTCGCGCGCGCTCGAACGTTCCAGAACCGCGCGGATCCCCTGGTCATATTTCAGAGATCCGGCAAGGTCCGCATGGCCGGGCCGTGGGCGAAAAAGCTCCGGCATTTCCTCGATCTTGAAATCTTTGTTCGTTAGAAGAAACCCCAACGGCGCACCGGTCGTTACCTTCTTGATCAGACCTCCCATGATCTCAACGCCGTCCGTTTCGATCTTCTGTCTGTCTCCGCGGCCATAACCGCCCTGCCGACGACGCAACTCTCCATTGATAAAATCAAGGTCGAGTTTGAGGCCGCTTGGGAAACCTTCCAAGATGGCGGCCATGTAATGGCCGTGAGATTCTCCTGCAGTAATATATTTCAGCATATTAAACTCCGTAGGTTCTTGCTAAATATTTCAGGATCACATCCCCTTCCATAAAAATAAACGCCCCCGCGAGCGCCAGAAAGGGGCCGAAGGGAATGGTTTCTTCTTTTTTCACAAAACGCTGCCAGAGAGCAAAGGGCAGGGCTGGAAAAGGCGCTAGAAGAAAAATGAGACCAACCTTCGGAAATCCCACAAAAGCGCCAACCATGGCCAAAAGCTTCACATCCCCGCCGCCCATACTGTCCTTGCGAAACACCAGTTTCCCGAGCCAGCCAATGAGAAGCAGTATCCCGCCTCCCGCCAAGAGCCCGACCCCTGAAGCGAGAAGTTTTTGATACCAGAGGGCCTGCGCAAAGTGCCCGTGACCCGTCACGCTAAGCGCCAGCCCCACGATCATCCCTGTGATTGTGATCTCATCCGGAATGAGACCTGTCTCAAAATCCGTCATGGTGGCAACAATGATCATCGCAAAAAAGATCGTGCTCGTCACAAATTCGGCCGACAAACCATACCGCTGCCATAGAAACCACGCCAGGCAACCCGTTGTTAATTCCACGAAAAAATAGCGAAAAGCGATCGGCCTCCGGCAACGAAAACATTTCCCCCGGAGCAAGAGATAGCTCACGAGCGGTATATTCTCATACCAGGGGATCATGGCCTTGCAGTGCGGACAAAAGGACCGAGGAAGCACGATCGAAAGATCGCGCGGCATTCGATGAATGCAAACGTTCAGAAAACTCCCAACGATCGCTCCAATTAAAAAAACAAACCACCCTGTTATGGAATCCATATTACGCCCCTTGTCCTTTGAGTGCCTGAAGAAGTGCCTGGCGCATCACGGCGACCGGCGCCTTCCTCCCCGTCCAATGCTCCAGAGCTCGAGCGCCCTGATAAAGAAGCATCCCGAGCCCGTTTAAGGTTTTGTGCCCTTTCTTTTTCGCATCCATCAAAAAAGGTGTCATGGACGGATTATAAATAAGGTCCATGAAAAATACCTTTTTTGCATGGCTCCGAGGAATCCATTCTTCCGGAATCACTCTGGGGTCTTGAGACTTCAACCCGATCGGAGTCGCGTTAATGATAACATCGGCCTTTTGCAGGGCCTCCTTGACCTCCGGAGTTCCGGCCAAGGCAGCCTGATAATCCACCCGCTTGAAAAGTTTCCCCATATCGTTTGTGATCTTCCGGGCCTTTTGGGGAAAACAATCCGCGATCAGTATCTCTCGAACGCCCTCCCGCGAAAGGCCATACACCACCGCGCGGGCTGCGCCTCCGGCCCCAAGGATCACGGCTTTTTTCCCGGATGGGCGAAACCCACCGTCTTTCATAAGCGCCATAAGAAAACCTTCCATATCGGTATTCGTGCCGACCCAATGATTCCCTTGCTTGAAAACTGTATTCACTGCGCCGATGGCACGGGCTTCCGGCCGAACGCTATCGAGATAACCCATCACGATTTCTTTGTAGGGCACGGTGACATTAAAGCCCGAAAGAGAAAGCTTGGAGGCCTGGCTCATGAGTTTCTTGAAGGCGGTGGGAGCAAGTTCCAAAACGATATAGTTCGCATCGATCTCGAGTGTACGAAACGCGGCTTCATGCATAGCCGGAGAAAGAGTATGCGAAAGGGGGTGCCCGAAGATCCCGTAAAGCTTGAAAGCTTTTTCCTTTTTCACACCGGGGAAGGCTGGCTCGAGGCCCGTTGGGAGTTCGCCGAAACTTTATTAATCGCGAAGAGATAGGCGCGTACGCTAGCTTCGATAATATCGGTGCTCGTACCTCGCCCTGTCACTTCCTTGCCGCCGATCTCAAGCTTGACCAGCACTTCGCCCAAGGCATCTTTGCCGCTTGTGACCGATTGCAATCCGTAATGAATCAGCTTCGCCTTGGAACTCACGATCTTCTCGATGGCCTTGTAACAAGCATCCACGGGACCATCCCCCGTCGAGGCGGCCTGTTGGCTCTTACCTTCATAAGAAAGTTTGATCTGGGCGTGGGGCTTCGCGCGAGTCTCCGACACCACCTTCATGGAAACCAGTTTCCAGGTCTCCGGGATCTTGGCGATCTCACTTTGCAAGATGGCCTCAAGATCTTCGTCAAAAATATATTTCTTCTTGTCCGCGAGCGCCTTGAATTGGACAAAAGCCTGGTCCAGCTCCTTGGGCGCCAATTGAAACCCGAGTTTTTTCACGCGAACCTCGAAAGCATGCTTGCCAGAAAGTTTTCCAAGCATCAGCTGGCTGCCGGAAAGACCGATCTTTTTGGGATCCATGATCTCATAGGTCTGGCGCTTCTTAAGCACCCCGTCCTGATGAATGCCCGACGCGTGCCAAAAGGCATTGCGCCCAACGATTGCTTTATTGGGCTGGACGACCATCCCCGTCAAATTCGATACAAGACGCGAAGCTTTCGTGATCTCTGAGAGTTTGATATCCGTGTAGCAATTCATGAAATCCGCGCGCGTATCGATCGTCATAGCGATCTCCTCGAGTGAAGCATTCCCCGCGCGTTCGCCGATCCCATTCACGGTGCATTCCACTTGATTGGCTCCGGCTAATACCGCAGCCAAGGAATTCGCGGTCGCGAGACCGAGGTCGTTGTGACAATGAACTGAAAGCACGATCTTCTTCCCAAGCCCCGGATTTTTCGCGATCAAAAAACGGATCAGATCTGTGAATTCCTGCGGGACGGTGTACCCCACCGTATCCGGGATATTGATCGAGGTCGCCCCGGCCTGGATCGCAGCCCGAACGGTTTCCGCCAAAAAATCACGCTCTGTTCGAGACGCATCCTCGGGGGAAAATTCGACCTGCTTAAAATCCTGGGTCGCCAACTTGATGTTCTGCGCGACCATCGCCAGGATTTCTTTCTTGTTCTTTTTGAGCTTGAACTCACGATGAATCTGGGAGGTCGCGAGAAAAAGGTGCAGGCGTTTCTTTGCGGCGCTTTCAAGAGCCTTCCGGCAGGCATCGATATCCCTCGGCATCATGCGCGAAAGACCGCAGATCACGGGCTTGCGCACAGTTTCCGCGATCATCGAAACAGCCTTCATTTCCCCCAGCGACGACGCCGGAAATCCGGCCTCGATCACATCGACATTCAACCGCTCGAGCTGCCGCGCGATCTTCAGCTTCTCTTCCGGTGTGAGCGACGCCCCAGGCGATTGCTCTCCGTCCCGAAGGGTGGTGTCGAATATATGGATCTTCCGTTTTTCCGCCATGTTAGTTCTGGGAACTTCCTTCCTTATTTCGCTTTTGTAATAAATTCCATCATCCCGCGCAATTGTGCACCAACTTTTTCGATCCCGTGCTTTTCGCAAGCTTCGCGCTGCTTCTTGAAATTCGGACGGCCCTTCTTGTTCTCTTCCATCCATTCCTTCGCGAATTTCCCGGACACGATCTCATCGAGCATCTTTTTCATTTCCTTGCGGGTATCCTTCGTGATCACGCGCGGCCCACGGCTGTAACCACCATACTCCGCGGTATCGGAAACGCGACGATACATACCGCTGATCCCGTGCACGAACATCGCGTCCACAATGAGTTTTACTTCATGCAGACATTCAAAATACGCCATCTCTGGCTGGTACCCGGCCTCGACCAACGTGTCATAACCCGCGGTGATCAGATCGCTCAAACCGCCGCAGAGGACAGCCTGCTCGCCAAAAAGATCCGTTTCGGTCTCTTCTTTGAAAGTAGTTTCGATCACGCCTGCACGAGCACCGCCGATTGCCTTCGCATACGCGAGGCCGATCTGGAGCGCTTTGCCGCTTGGATTCTGTTTGACCGCCACGAGACACGGTACGCCGCCACCTTCTACAAATTGGGAACGCACGAGGGATCCCGGCCCCTTGGGAGCAACCATGAACACATCGATCTCTTTAGCTGGTTTGATATAGCCAAAGTGAATGTTGAACCCATGTGAGAAACAAAGCGATTTACCGGCTTTCATGTACGGTGCGATATGTTTTTCGTAGATCTCAGCCTGGAGGTGATCCTGCGTGAGGATCTGAATAATATCCGCCTGCTGCGCCGCTTCGCTCGCACCCATGGGCTTAAAACCATCTTTCACTGCCTGTTCATAGTTCGGCGTCCCGGGGATCTCGGAAACGATCACATCCACACCCGAATCACGGAGATTCAGTCCCTGACCGCGACCCTGGATCCCGTAGCCAATGATGGCAACTTTCTTGCCCTTAAGAAGATTCAAGTCCGCATCTTTATCGTAATAAATTTTGACTGCCATTTTATTTTCCTTTCGCTGCTTGCGCTGGTTTTGAGATTATTTCTTTTTTTTGTTTTTTTTCGCTACTTTACAAACGCCGGTCTTCCCGCCGCATTTTGACGGCGCTTTCAGTTCACCCCGACGAGCCATAGCGATCTGCCCCGTCCGGACGACTTCCTTAAGATCAAATGGCCTCAAAAGCTCGAGCATCGCGTCGATCTTGCCTTCGCTTCCCGTCACTTCGATTGTGAGCGAATCCGGACTTACGTCCACGATTTTTGCACGGAACGTATTGACGACATGCATGATGTCGTTACGGCTCGTCGCATTCACACCGATCTTGATCAGCACCAGCTCCCGCGCGATCATATCCTTCGCCGTGAGATCTTCCACGCGGATCACGTCCACAAGCTTATTCAGCTGCTTCATGATCTGCTCGACCACGCGGTCATCTCCGTTCGCGATCACGGTCATGCGCGACACTTCTGGATCCTGGGTCTCCCCGACCGCAAGACTGTCGATATTGAACCCACGCGCCGAAAAAAGTCCGGCCACGCGCGCCAAAACACCAAAATGATTTTCTACCAATACTGAGACTGTATGTTGCATTTTTTTAGCCTTTCGCTTTGTTTGAAACTGCGATCTTAGAAGCCTAGACGCAAGAGGCAAGGAGCAAAGATTTTCTTGCTTCTATGTTTCTTGCTTCTTGCTTCCGATCTTTTAAGCCATATCCATAATCTGGTCCAGGGCATTCCCGGCCGCGACCATCGGATACACATTCGCTTCTCTGGAAACAAGACACTGCACGACAACAGGCCCTTTGTGAGCCAGCGCTTTTTTGATCGCCGGAATCAATTCTTTTTTCTGCCGAACCTTAATCGCCAGAATTCCGTAGGCCCCGACCAATTTCACAAAATCAGGGTTGGTCGGACCGATCACAGAACCCGAGTAGCGCCGTTTATAGAAAAGCTCCTGCCATTGGCGAACCATCCCGTAATAGCCATTATCCATGATGAACGTCTTGACCGGCACTTTGTTGTAAGCCGCGGTCGCAAGTTCGGTCATAGTCATTTGGAAGGATCCATCGCCTTCGATGCAGACCACTGTATCCTTAGGTCTTCCGAGCTGCGCGCCGATCGCCGCGGGAAAACCATACCCCATGGTCCCCAGCCCACCGGAGGTGAGCATCGTGCGCGGCCGATTGAATTGATACCATTGCGCCGTCCACATTTGATGCTGCCCCACACCGGTGACCACGATCGCCTGGTGCTTCGTTATCTCCCCGATCTTTTCGATCACATAAGCGGGGTGAATCTTCTGACCCACATTCTCATATTTCATCGGATGTTTTTTCTTCCAGGCCGCAATCTGGATGAGCCATTCCTTCATGTCCGAACGTTTATCCGGAATAAGCCCGCTCAGTTTTTCGATCGCATGCTTTACATCGCTCACCACCGGCACATGGACCCGCACCGTTTTGGAAATCGACGCCGGATCGATATCAATGTGAATGATCTTGGCATGCGGCGCGAATTTCGCCACGTTACCGGTCACGCGATCGTCAAAACGCGCACCGACCCCGATCAGAACGTCGGAATTCTGCACCGCGTAATTCGCGAAATGAGTGCCGTGCATCCCGAGCATCCGAAGCGACGACTCGTGCGTTTCCGGAAAGATCCCGAGCCCAAGGATCGTTGTCGTGATAGGGATCCCTGTTTTTTCCACCAACTTTCGAATCTCTTTTTCGGCTCCGGAAATGATGGCCCCGCCACCCACATACAACACGGGTCGTTTACTCCCGCGGATCAACTCGGCTGCCTTCTGAAGCTGCTCTTCCACTCCTTGGCATTCCACCTGGGGCTGATAGCTTCGGATAAAAACATCCTTCGGCCACACAAAGTTTGTTTGGGCACGGCTGATATCCACCGGGAAATCAATTAATACGGGGCCAGGCTTTCCGGTCGTGGCGATGTAGAACGCTTCGCGCACGATCCGCGCAATATCCCGGACATCTTTGATCAAAAAATTATGCTTTGTGATAGGACGCGTGATCCCGACGATATCCACTTCCTGAAACGCGTCGCTCCCGATCGCATTCGTCGTCACCTGCCCCGTGATGCAGACCAGCGGCACAGAATCCATGTAAGCGGTCGCAAGACCGGTCACGGTATTCGTGGCCGCGGGCCCTGAAGTCACCAAACAAACTCCCGGACGTCCCGTCGCGCGAGCATACCCGTCAGCCATATGGGTCGCGCCTTGCTCGTGCTTGGTCAGGATCAGTTTGATCTTGGAATCAAAGAGCACATCGTAGGTGGGCAGGATGACACCCCCCGGAAGTCCAAAGATATGCTCCACGCCTTCTTTTTCAAGACATTTGATCAGGATCTGAGCGCCTGTAAGCTTCATGATGTTTATTTTTCCTTTTTAACCCTGGCTGCCAAACTATTCGATAAAAATCATGGGAAAGATCAAACCGCGAAGAAGTCCTTCACGCCTTTTTTAAATTTTCCCTTCCAGGTCTTTGGGCCCTGGTCCACGGAAGCTTCCCAACTCTGCCCCGTTGCTTCCAGCCAATCAAAAACAGACTTCTTAAATTCCAGATCATCGAGTTCTTCGTCGCCCTTGTAATCCACAAGATGAAGCGGATAACCTTTTTGTTGCAGCTTATCGAACCAAACCTGATTCCGAGATCGGGCTTCCCCACCCGCTTTTAGAGCGACATAAAAGGGAACTTGGTCTGCGGCGTCGGAATGCGGATCGACCAACTGGGCAAAAGGTCCGTCCCATGCCTGGCCCAACAAAGCGACGGCGGAAAACTCTTTGGGATATTTGATCGCCATGTAGGCCGCGTAGTGAGCTCCCAAATCTTTCCCGACAAGATAGACGCGCTTTTTACTGATGGGAAAGCGTTCCATCACGTCCCTTTTCACGGTGAGAAGCCATTCGTCCAATCTGTAAGGCGTGTCCCCCAGTTTTGGCCAAAGCACATAGGGCGCCAAGATAAAGATGCTCTTTCTCTGAGCAAGCCCGGTCAAATATTCGATCTGTTTTTCCGCTTTTGCGGATTCTGCCGGCGCGATCATGATCATCGCATAGGTCCTGTCAGTCTTATAATCTTTCGGGGCGAAAAGAAAAACGGGATATTTGTAACCGCTGACCTCCACAAGCCCGGAAGGATTCGCGGTCGCAAAAACCTGGTCTTCCGGCATATCTTTGGAAGCTCCTTGGGACACCGCCGGCGCAGGCGGAACCGTTCCAGGCGCTTGGGACCCTTCCGCTTTAGGTAAAGGCACCTGCGGGATCGCCGGAACGGCCGGAGAAGCAATTGTCTCAACGGGTTGTTTCGGAGGAACCGGTAAAGCTGGAGGAATCACGGGGCTCGCCACCGGGGCCTGCGAAACTTCAGACGTTGCTGCCGGGATCGCTTGAACCGGCTGAACTACGGCTTGCGCAGATTGCGCTGTAGCGGGAGCTGGGGACGTCGACGGAGCCTCCACACCAGCCCTAACTTCTTCAGGCGCAGGCAAAGTCTCGTCATAGTTCGCCGCAGCTTTTTTTTCTTCAACCGTTTCGGCGTACGCGGGAATGCTACACGCAATCACTATAGCGATAACGCAAAGAAACAAAAATCTCTGGCGAATGTTTTCCATTGGATCCTCGATCCCGTAGGGAATTTAATTGACGTAAACCTCTGAGACGAAAGAGGTTATTATTATATGGATAACCTCTGGCTTGTCAACGCAGCTAAAAAGCACTTCCACCCAGCTTTTAATGTTCCTTGAGAAAGCAATTTCAGAACGAAAAAATGTGTCTTTTTGAAAAATCGAGGACTTTCGCGGAAGGTCAGGTCAAGTAACAGGACGAAGAGTTTTTTTCTTGGAGACCGTAGGCGCTGTATTCGCTAGGGAAGCCACCACCGCCATTGGAGACATCCTGGCTTTTTCAGAAGCAGCTGTCTTAGCGACGGAAGTGCTTTTGTTATCAGTAGTTGCAGAAGTTACAGAAACCGCCTGAGGAGGATTCGAAGGGTTCTTCTTAGTGACGAGCTCATAGACGATCTCTCCCGGCTTCACAAAACCCAGCTCTTCCCGGATGACTTTCTCGAGATAAGCCACGTCAGTCTGAAGAAGATGGCGTTCATCCGCAAGGTTCTTGATCTGCGAGTCGATCTCTTGGATCTTTTGGTTGAGGCGATCCGCCTCAGACTTCAGTTCCCGGTAGCGCGTGATCGACGGAAGATAGATCCAGCACAAGAGCAAGATGATCGCGCTCGCACCCGCTAGAGCAATAAAGAACTTCTTTAGCATCGAGTAGCGCCGAGTTTCGGGCCCGCATAAACTGCCTTTGACCCCAAAGCCTCTTCAATCCTCAGTAGGCGATTGTATTTGCAAATGCGGTCCGTACGCGAGGTCGAGCCGGTCTTGATTTGCCCGGTACTCAGGGCGACCGCAAGGTCCGCGATCGTCGTATCTTCGGTCTCACCGCTCCGGTGGCTCATGACCGCCGTGTAATTATTCTTCTGCGCCATGTGAACCGCTGCAATGGTTTCCGACAAGGTACCGATCTGGTTGACCTTGATCAGGATCGAATTTGCGCTCCCTTCCTGAATACCACGCTCAAGACGCTTTGTATTCGTCACAAAAAGATCATCCCCAACGATCTGGATCTTTTTCCCAAGCCTTTCCGTGAGCTTCTTCCAACCGTCCCAATCATCTTCCGCCAGACCATCTTCGATGGAAAAGATCGGATATTTTTCACAAAGCGCGGCATAAAATTCGATCATTTCATCCGCCGTCTTCACAGGCTGCTGCTCCGCGCAAAGGACATACTTTCCGGGGTTCGGGTTACCGCCGAACTTGTCTTTGCCGTAAAAACTGGAACTCGCGGGATCTAAAGCGATCTTCACGTCTTTTCCCGCCTGATACCCGGCCTTCGCGATCGCTTCCATGATCACGTCCAGGGCTTCATTGTTGGAAGTAAGGTTCGGTGCAAATCCACCTTCATCCCCCACCGCTGTGGAAAGTTTTTTGTCGTGCAGGATCTTTTTAAGATTGTGAAAAACTTCAGCGCCCATGCGAAGTGCGTCAGCAAAAGTCGGAGCACCAAACGGCATGATCATGAATTCCTGA
>Ga0114951_10002833_pt1 | contig 18991 bp, 16 predicted proteins | sample AM7aDNAmetaG_FD_88677 | JGI IMG/M metagenome (GOLD analysis project Ga0114951, IMG submission 88677) | Freshwater microbial communities from Finland to study Microbial Dark Matter (Phase II) - AM7a DNA metaG | ecosystem: Environmental > Aquatic > Freshwater > Lake | place: Finland: Lake Alinen...
CGGCCCCGGCCTCAAGGCCGTCTGCGAGCTGCTCGGCATCCCGCCGGTGCTCAGCTTCGGCACCTGCACCGACACCGGCCGCATCATGCTGCTGGTGGGCGCCATCGCCGACGCTCTCGGTGTGGACGTGCCGGCCTTGCCGGTCGTGGCGACGGCCCCGGAGTACATGGAACAGAAGGCGACCATCGACGCCGTGGCGGCGCTGGCCTATGGCATGTACGTGCATGTGAATCCGGTGCCTTTCGTGACCGGTGCCCCCAACCTCGTCAAGCTCCTGACCCAGGACCTGCCGGGCGTCACCGGTGGCAAGCTCGCCGTCGAGACCGACCCGGTCGAGGCGGTCGCCGCGATGCTTGCGCATATCGACGAGAAGCGGGCTGCGCTGGGGATCTGAGCCCAACTGGCGCGACGGTCCAGGCTCAACAAGTACCCGCAGGCGGCGAGGGCGGGGAGTGCCATCCGGCGCTCCCCGCCCTCTCCCTGCTACTCACGTATCCTTTCTTTACGCAATCTACGTCTCTCTTTTTGCATTGCTTTTCTAAAGGTACAGACTCATAATCCAAGCATGAAGCGCCTTGTCACAGACCAACTGATCTCCTGGGCACGGTCTCAGCGGCGCAAGCCATTGCTGCTGCGCGGCGCCCGCCAAGTCGGCAAGACCTGGGCCGTCGAGGACTTCGGCGAGAGGCACCTCGGGGGCCAGTTGCGCACTGTCGACCTCGAGAAACGGCGTGACCTGCACCGCATCTTCAGCGGCGACCTCACTGCGATCCGCATGTTGTCGCAGCTCGAGCTCGCACTCGACGCGCGCATCGAACCCGGCCGCGATGCCCTGTTCCTCGACGAGATCCAGGCATGTCCGCGCGCTATCGTTGCCCTGCGATACTTCTACGAGGAACTGCCTGATCTGCACGTCATCGCGGCAGGATCCCTGATCGAGCTTGCGCTGGGGCAGTTGTCGTTCCCCGTCGGCAGAGTCCAGTTCCTCAGCGTGTACCCGATGACGTTCCTGGAGTTTCTCTGGGCGAACGGGCATGACCGCGCCGCCGAGATCGTTCAGCGGGGCCCCTTCCCACTCGACGATGTGACTCACGAGCTGATGCTCAGTCGGCTTCGCGAGTACCTGTTCGTCGGCGGGCTCCCCGAAGCAGTGCGACTCTTCGCCGAGTCGGGACTCTTGCGCGACGCCTTCCTGGCGCAAGACGAGGTGGTGGAGGCGTACCGTGCCGACTTCGGCAAGTACGCGCCCCGCGTCAGCAGAGACACCCTCGAGGAAGTACTCAGGTCTGTAGCGCAGGCGGTGGGCACACAGATCAAGTTCAGCAACCTTGCTGAGGGGCCCACCATCCCGACAATCAAGAACGCGTTCACGTTGCTCGAAAGAGCGCAAGTGATCCACCGTGTCTCCGCGGCGAAGCAGGTCGGTCTGCCGCTCGGGACCGGCGCCTCGAGCCGCCGCTTCAAGGCGATCATGGTGGACTTGGGCCTCCTCCATCGTTTGACCGGCGCCCCCCTGGATGCGGCCTTTGCCACAGCCGATCTGCTTGGCATCTACCGGGGCGCCCTGGCCGAGCAGTACGTCGGGCAGGAGCTGCTCGCAGCCGGCGATCGCCAGTTACACTACTGGTCACGCGCTGCCAAGAGCAGCACGGCCGAGGTCGATTACCTGATCGCAATCGACGGACGAATCGTCCCGATCGAGGTCAAGAGTGGGCCGGCGGGGCGGCTGCGGAGCCTGCATCAGTTGCTGCTCGAGAACCCTGAGTGCGACCCAGGAATCGTGCTGTCCGCGCGGCCCTACGCCGAGCTGCCGGAACAGGGTCCGGTGTTCGTGCCGCTGTACTACGCCGGATCGCTGGACCGCCTCATCGGCGAGCTCTGACGCATCGCCGCGTCAGGCGTCGAGCGCCAGGCGCTCGACGCCCAGCCTGTCGCAGTCGCGGTCGAAGGTCGCCACCGGCGCCCCGGAGAGCCGCGCCTTGGCGGCGAGGCAGGCGTCGACGAAGTCGACGCCCTGCTTCGCCATGTGTGCCAGCGCGGCGACGAGCAGCATGCCCTCTTCGACGACGAGCCCGCCGGACGCCAGGAAGCTGGTCAGCACCTCGGCGACCCCCGCGCGCGGCACGTCGTAGGCCGACGTGAGGACCCAGACCACCTCGGCGACGACCAGCGGGCAGATGCGCAGGCGCAGCTCGCCGGCATCCGCCCGGGCCATCAACGCGGCCGCCGCCTGCGCCTGCGCCTCCGGCTGCCCCGTGAGCAAACGCAGGACGGCGTTGGCGTCGACCCACACGTGCGGCGGGCTTTGCGCGCGGGTCATCGGTGGCGCTCCGCCAGCTGCTTCGCCGCGGCAGCGCGCTCCGCGGCGTGATCGGCCGCCGCGCCCTCGATCGGCACGGCGCCGAGAAAGTCGCCGAGCCTGCGCCGGTGCACGACCCTCATGGCGGCACCGTCCGCGGTCTCCTCGAACACGAGGTCGTCGCCCACCTCGATGGCGAGCCGGCGACGCAGGGCGACTGGGAGTGTCACCTGGCCCTTGCTTGTGACCCTGGTCCGTGATTGCACGGTCTTCCTTTGCCCAATCTCCATGCCTTGCCAGACAGTATCCGCCTTGTCTTCGACTGGCACCAAGCCTCGCCGTGGCGACAGGGACGCGGTGCCGGCGGACGCGAGTCGGCTCCGGCGCCTTCGCGTCAGAGCGCCCGCGCGACCGCCTGGCGCATCCTGCCGCCGAACGCCGACAGGGACTCGCCCCAGTAGACGGCGATGCGCGGCAGGGCGTAGCGCCCGTACGGCGTGGCGGCCCCGAAGCGGATCGAGGTCGCCGCCAGGTAGCCCGCGTCGCGCACGGCGCGCATGACCCGGCGGTCGTAGATGCCTCCGGGGTAGCAGAAGAAGTCCACCAGCACCTTGGACTTGTGCTCGAGAACGCGCCGCGACTGCACCAGCTCGCGGTGCAGGGTCGCCGACGAGCAGCGCGTCAGGATCGGGTGGCCCAGAGTATGCGAGCCGATCTCCCAGCCCCACTTGACCATGCGCCGCACCTGCGCGTCGCGGAGAGCCGTGCCGTTGTGAACGACGAGGTTGAGCACAGCCGGCCAGTGGTAGCTCCGCAACTGGCGGGCGGCGTTGGAATACTGATCGAGGTAGCCGTCGTCGAACGACAGGACGACCGGGCGACGAGGCAAATCGGCCCGACCCGTCCAGTCGTCCCACACCTGCTGCATCGTCACGGGGTGATAGCCATGACTGCGCAGATACCGCAGCTGGCTCGCGAACTGGGAGGTGTCAACGTACATGAGGTAGTTGCCCGCCAGATACCCTTGCACGTGATGGTAGACGAGGATCGGGACCGGCGTATGCCGCGCCCACGCGCCTGCCGCAGCCGGCGCGCACGCGGTGATGACGGCAGCGCACAGCAGCGTGAGCCAGAGCGTAGCGAGACGCTGCTGACGGCGTTTTCGTGGGCACATATCCACGGCCGCATGGTAGCACTCGGCGTCCGGCGGCCGGCGGCCGGCGGCCGCCTCCGCCTTGACGACGACGCGACAGCGCGCGATTCTGTAGGAATCCGATTGCCTTTATGCTCAGAGCGTGTACAATGCCGCGAATCGGGAGGCGACCCCGATGCGAAGACTTCCTTGGACGCGGCGACGGACCCGGGACTCCGCTTCAGGCGGACGCAGGCGCCGGACACCGACTCCGGGGCGCACATGAAGAGGGCGGGGCTCCTTGAGCCCCGCCCTCGTCGCATCTCCCCAGGTGTCCGCTCTGGCGCCGCCTCAGATGTCCAGCAGCTCGAAGCCCGTCGCCGCATCGACGCGCCGGCGGGCCTCGCTGCCCACCAGCTCGATGAGCACGGCCTCGCCGACGAGCCACGTGGTGACGCCGGCGCGGATGCAACCGGCGGTCACCCTGTCGTCGCGGCCGAAGGCCGCGTGCAGGTGCAGCACCGGACGGCCGGCCTCGTCGGGGAACAGCGTGCCGGCGCCGACCATCTCGTGCACGTCGTGGAGGGCGCGCTCCATGGGCACGATGGGGTGGGCACGCCCGTCCTCAGGGCCGACCACCAGGCGGCTGCCGCCGTCGGCGCCGCCCAGCAGGATGACGGCGGCGCGCGCGATGCCTTCGGCGCGCGCCGCCTCCTCGATGCACTCGTGGACGACGTCGCCGTCCTCGAGGCGGACGATCAGGGCCCGCCCCAGACTGGCGCTCGCGTACTTCATGGCGACCTCCCTCGCGCGCTGCGCGACAACGGCGCGCGTTCCTCTGCGATGACGTCCCGCGAATCCTACGTCTTCCGGGTGCTGCCCCAGTCAGTCTCGACGAGCCGGGAGGCCAATGTCCACCGGCACGGCGTTGCGCGCGCCTCGGGCCACGGCCCCGAGCTCCTCCGCGCCGTCTACTTCGTCGCTTCTCCCGACCTGGCGCGCGCCGCCGCCGGCATGCACTCGCGGCGCGATCCACGCCGCTGGGAGGAGCGCGTCGTTGAGTGACCGCTGCCAGGCGCACCGAGCAGCACGGAATGCTCTAACGTATTTGCACGGTATCCGTGATAGCGTTATAGTGGGGTTGTGACTAGGGAGGCCTGATGATCGTCTCTTTCGGAGACCGGGCCACGGAGGACCTGTTCCATGATCGGCCAACGAGCCGGACGGGTCAGTTTCCACAGGTTATCGTCGGGCTTGCACTCGTCAAGTTCGACATGCTCAACGGCGCCGCGGCGGTTCTCGACCTGCGCTCGCCGCCCGGTAACCGGCTGGAGGCGCTCAAAGGTGATCTGAAAGGCCTCCACTCGATCCGGGTCAACGATCAGTGGCGGCTCGTCTTCCGCTGGGAGGGCAACAATGCCCACGACGTGCGACTGATGGACTATCACAGATAGGAGGTAAGCCATGATCCCGGAGGACCGCATCCCCACCCACCCCGGCGTGATCCTGGGCCAGGAGTTCCTCGCCCCGCTTGGCATCTCCCAGGTGGCCTTCGCCGCGCATCTTGGTGTTCCGGTGCAGCGTATCAACGAGCTCATCCGTGGGAAGCGCGGCGTCACTCCCCAGACCGCGTGGCTGCTTGCGGCTGCTCTCAACACGACGCCTGAGTTCTGGATCAACCTGCAGTCCGCCCACGACCTGGCGCGCAGTCGGCCCTCTGAACCGGTTGAGCGACTAGCGGCGCTAGGGCAGTAGGAACGCCGGAAGGCAGACCGACCTGAGAGCGTGAGCGCGTCGTCCCCGAGCTCGGCTTCTCTCAGTTGCGCGAGATCGTCCACCCACCCTTCCGCATCGTCGACCGCCTCGATGACGATCGGATGCGAGCGATGCGCGCATACCGCAGCGAGCGTCTGCTCCCCTCTCAGCGCACGACCGGTGGCGGCAAAGGCGGCGCGTTTCTCTGCGGTGACGTAGTGAGAATCCTGCCTCATTCGGCCGGTACCCGATGAAGTCACTTCAGCACGCAGGACGAGCAAACCAGCTCGACCTGTCATGCCCGGCCTGCGCGAAAGCGCAGCCGGAATCGCGGCCGGGCCCTAGTCAACCTTCTGCGGCGCTGGTAGCGTTCGGCTTGTCCCGCACGAGAGGAGGCCACCGTGCCGCTCACGGGCTTCACCGAGGCGCCGTCCGCCGGCGACGCCGGCGCCGGGCCGGCTGCACGCGGGCCATCCGGCGCCCGTCTGCTCCTCCTTGCTCTGCTTGCCACGGCCGCCGTGCTGGCTGCCGGCCTCTCTGTGGGTCTGGCCGGCGCTCTGGCCGGCGACTCGGCTTCACCCTCGCCGGCCGCCAAGGTCACGCTGCGCGTGGGGCTGGTCAACGCGGTGGACAACCTCAACCCGTTCATCGGGTACTCCACGCCGTCGTACCTCGTCTACCACCTGAACTATTCGCAGCTCACCGGCTACGAGGCCGCCGACGTGACGCCGGCGCCGGACCTTGCGGAGAGTTGGTCGCACGACGCCTCGGGCAAGGTGTGGACCTTCAAGATCCGCTCCGGGGTCACGTGGCAGGACGGGCGGCCGTGCACCGCCCGAGACGTCGCCTTCACCTACACGTACATCATCAAGAATCAGATGAGCGCCTTCACCAGCTACACCGCCGGCATCGAGAAGGTCGAGGCGCCCGACGACGCCACAGCCGTGTTCACCTGCAGCAAACCCAAGGCCAACATCCTCGGCATGGTCGTACCGATCCTGCCAGAGCACATCTGGAGCAAGATCGACCCCAAGACCGCCGGGCAGTCCTTCCAGAACAAGCCGCGGCTCGTCGGCACCGGACCCTTCCAGGTGGTCGAGTTCAAGCGCGGAGAATACACGCGCCTGGCGGCCAACCCCGGCTACTTCCTGGGGCGGCCCAAGATCGACGAGCTCATCCTCGAGGAGTACACGAACCCCGACACCATGGTGCAGGACCTGAGGTCGGGCGCCATCGACGCCTGCTGGGGGATCCCCGAGGCGCAGTTCGAGCCCTTGAGCCAGGATCCGGGCTTCCAGGCCATCGACTACGTGGTCAAGGGCTACGACGAGCTGGGCTTCAACTGCTACGCAGGGCCCAGCCTCGGCAGCCCGGTGCTCAAGGACTGGAAGTTCCGCCAGGCGCTGCAATGGGCGATCGACCAGAACACGCTGGTGTCGATCGCCTACAGCGGCTACGCCACCCCGGGCTCGACGATCATGGTGCAGGGCTTCTACCGCGATCCCGACTGGCACTGGACGCCGCCCGCCGACGTGGCGTACAGCTTCGATCCCGCCAAGGCCACGCGGGCCATGGCGGCGGCCGGCTACAAGACGGACGGCGGCAAGCTGCTCGACAAGCGGGGCAAGCCGATCGCCCTGCGCCTCTTCGCCTGCGAGGCGCCGGCGCAGGGCCAGAGGATCGGCAAGCTCCTCGTAGGGTGGCTCGAGGCCATCGGCATCGACGTGAAGTTCACGTACATGACCGAGGGCGCCATGAACGAGTATCTCTACAACGAGAAGGATGGCGTGTTCACGCCCAACATGGACCTGTTCGTCTACAACTGGACGGGCGACGTCGACCCGGACTTCATGCTGTCCATCTTTCTCAAGTCGCAGATCGGCGACTGGAGCGACTGCGCCTGGTGGTCGCCGCAGTACGACGAGCTCTACAGCGAGCAGGCAGCGACCATCGACCCGGCGCAGCGCAAGACGCTGATCGACGAGATGCAGCAGATCGTCTACGAGCAGAGCCCCTACGTCATCCTCGCCTACCCCAAGGGGCTCGAGGCCGAGAACACGTCGCGCTGGGAAGGATGGGTGCAGTCACCGTCGGGCACGGGCTCGGCGATCTTCTCGGTCGACAACACCGCCAGCTACCTTTTCGTGCACCCCAAGGCCGGCGCAATGGCCCCCAAGAAGTCGGCCGCGGCTCTGCTGCCGATCGTGCTGGGAGCCGCGGCCCTCGTAGTCATCGTCGTCATCGTGGTCTTCGTGCGGCGCTCGAGGGGACGGGTGGAAGAGCAGGGCTGAGGGCGGCCACGTTTCCCCGCCTCGGTCAACCTTCTCCGACGAGGCGGGAGATATCTAGCTCCAGCGTCCTGACCAGCCGCTCTGAGACGTCGCGCATCTCGGCGGCCGTGAGGTAACCGGTGCGACGCACGATGACGTCGGTGCGGATCGTGGTCACGTTCATGAGATCGACGAAGGCTTCCTTGCCGGCGCTGCCGTGGCGACGAAGGCGACCGATGAGATAGTGCGCCGGGTGCCGGCCCTCAGTGAGTCGCAGGTACCAGCCACTGCGTGCGCGCCGTTCCGGAGTGATGGAGTTGATCCGGGCCACAACCACGTCCGCGCGTCGTCCGCGCACGGTCTGCAGCAACAGGACGCGCCGGAGCTTGAACTGGATGACGAGGTCGGTGGGCGGCGCCCCCGGGGAGATCGCCGCCGTCAACGAAGTCAGATCGTCGTGGCGCTCGACGACGGGACCCGCCGCGTCGATACGCTCGCCGACCTGCCGCAGCGGGAGCCCGGGCACGAAGGGATAGAGAGCCAGGCACACCGAGCCTCGCGGCAGGACGTCAGGGACCGGCATCGTCCTGGGGCTGCGCCTCGAGCGCACCGAACAGCAGGCCGTCGTCCTCCGCCTCGAGCTCCGCTATGAGGGCGAAGTCGTCATCGTCGAGCAGATCCTCGATCGGCACAGGAGCGCCCCGCCGTACGCGGTCCAGAAGGGGGCTGATCAGCGCGTAGTCATCGGCGTTGACCAGAACGTAGCGTGGCCGGCGATGCGCGACCACCTGCACGTCGCGGTGGTTCTCGAGGGCGGCGCGAGCGTCCTCGGGCAGACGCACGCTGCTGGCGTTGATGGTGAACGGTGTCACGGCACTCACCTCCTCCAGGAGCGTAGCACAGTTGTTGTCAACTTTCGACGGTTACGTTCGCTTTATCGTAAACCGTCGAGGCTTGTCGGGCGGTCTGCGGCGTCGAGTCGGCGCCTTTCTGTCGCTCCTCCCGTGCTTTGCGCCGCACCGCCGTCCGTCAACCTTGCTAGACTCGTACCCGTGCCTTCCTCCCACGTCATCGGTCCTGTGACCGCCGCGCCGCCCTCCGCCCGCGCCCTGCTGCGCGACGTCTTCGGCTTTCGCGAGTACCGGCCCGACCAGGAAGAGATCGTCGAGCACGTGGTCGCCGGCGGCGACGCCTTCGTGCTCATGCCCACCGGCGGCGGCAAGTCGCTCTGCTACCAGCTGCCGGCGCTCGTGCGCCCCGGCGCCGGCATCATCGTCTCGCCGCTCATCTCGCTGATGAAGGACCAGGTCGACGCGCTGCAGGCGGCCGGCGTCAGCGCCGCCGCCTACAACTCCTCGCTCGAGGCCGGCGAGGCGCGCCGCACGCTCGCCACGCTCCACAGCGGCGAGCTCGACCTGCTCTACGTGGCTCCCGAGACGCTGATGACCGAGTCGTTCCTCTCGCGCCTGCACGAGATCCAGGAGGGCGCGGGCGGAGCCGGCATCGCGCTGTTCGCCATCGACGAGGCGCATTGCGTCAGCCAGTGGGGTCACGACTTTCGCCCCGAGTACGTGCAGCTCGGCCGCCTCCGCGGCCTGTTCCCCGGCGTGCCCGTCATCGCCTGCACGGCCACCGCCGACCCGCAGACGCGCGACGATGTGCGCGCGCGCTTGAGCCTCAGCGACGCGCCGTGCTACGTCACGGGCTTCGACCGGCCCAACATCCGCTACACCGTCGTCGAAAAGCGTGAGCCGCTGCACCAGCTCAAGGTGTTTCTCGACGGGCGCCCCGGCGAGGCCGGCATCGTCTACTGCCTCAGCCGCAAGCGCACAGAAGAAGTGGCCGGCAAGCTCGCGGCGGCCGGCTTGCCGGCCGCCGCCTACCACGCCGGCCTGCCCGCCGGCGAGCGCCGCCGCGTGCAAGACGCCTTCGCCCGCGACGACCTCCTCGTCGTGGTCGCCACCGTGGCCTTCGGCATGGGCATCGACAAGAGCAACGTGCGCTTCGTGGTGCACTTCGACCTGCCTAAGAGCATCGAGAGCTACTACCAGGAGACCGGCCGCAGCGGCCGCGACGGCATGCCGGCCGAGGCTCTGCTGCTCTTCGGCCTCGGCGACGCGGCCGTCGTGCACTCGCTGATCGAGGGCGGCGGTCGCGGCGGCGCGAACGGCGAGCCTGGCTACGAGCGCGACCCCGAGCAGGTGCGCGTCGAGCTGCATAAGCTGAGCAGCATGGTGGGCTACGCCGACGGCCTCACCTGTCGGCGCGAGGCACTGCTGGGCTACTTCGGCGAGCCATACCCGGCGCCTTGCGGCAACTGCGACACCTGCCTCGAGCCGCCCGAGACCTACGACGCCACCGAGCACGCGCAGATGGCGCTGAGCTGCGTGTACCGGCTGCGCCAGAGCTTCGGCATCGCCCACGTCATCGACGTGTTGCGCGGCTCCGAGAGCGAGAAGATCCTGCGCTTCGGGCACGACCGGCTCAGCACCTACGGCATCGGCGCCAACGTGAGCCGCGACCACTGGCAGAGCCTCATCCGTCAGCTCATCCACCGCGGCTACCTCACGCAGGACATCGCGCGCTTCTCGGTGCTGAAGCTCACGGCCAAGGCCCAGCCGCTGCTGCACGGCGAGGAGGCTCTCGTCCTCGCCAAGCCGCGCACGAGAGTGGCGACGAAGAAGCAGCGCAAGGCGGCGGACCGCTCCGCGCGCGCCGCCGGGCTGGCCGGGCTCGAGGTCGACGAAGCGCTGTTCGAGCGGCTGCGCGCCCTGCGCAAGCGGCTCGCCGACGCGCAGCGCGTGCCCGCCTACGTCGTATTCAGCGACGCCACGCTGGCCGAGATGGCCGCGCGCAAGCCGGCCACCGAGGCCGACCTGCTCGAGGTCGGCGGCGTCGGCCAGACCAAGCTCGAGCGCTACGGCGACGCGTTCCTTGAGGTTATCGCCGGAGGCGAGGGCAGCGGCTCAGACGAAAGCGCGCCCTACTGAGCCGGGCCGATGGTCGAGCGTGCCCGCCGCCGAGGTGACGGTCAGCGGTAGCCGGCGGCGCGGAAGAGCTCGGGCAACGACACGGCCTTGTAGCCGCGAGCGCGCAGACCGCTGAGGATCGTGGGCAGCGCCGCGGCGGTCTGGGCGCGCAAGTGCATGCACACGATCGCCCCGGGATGCACGGCCGAGAGAACGCGCTGAGCGATCACCGCTGATCCCGGCTCTGTCCAATCGCGGGGGTCCACGTCCCACAGGATGACGCGCGTGAACCCTGCCGACCCCGCGGCCGCGAGCGTCGTACTGTTGTATGAACCGTACGGCGGACGGCAGTACGGCACGGGCGTCACGCCGGCCGCGTTCCACCACGGTGCTTCGCTGCGGATCCACTCACCGCGCACCGCGCTGTAGCTCTGCCGCGTCATCTCCGTGTGCGTCCAGCCGTGAGAGCCCAGAGCGTTGCCCTCGGCGACGGTGCGTCGCATCAGCGAGGGACTGGCCTGCGCATACGGTCCCAGTGGGAAGAAGGTGGCGTGCGCGCGGTACGCCTTCAGCGTGCTCAGCATGCTGGCCCACGGCTCAGCGCCGCCGTCGTCGAAGGTGAGCGCCACAAGCCGGCCGGCGCCGCTGACGTTCCTCCAGGCCTTGGCGGGCGCCGGCCGGTAGTTGCGGAAGTCGCGGGTGCCGGTCACGGTAACGTTGCCGGCCTGATCGGTGAGCGTGAGCCCCACCTTGTACAGGCCCGGCATGAAGGCTTCGTGGTTCCTGTAGCGGGGCACGACCTCGATCTCGCGGGCGCCCGGCTCGCGCTCCAGCCCGCCCTTGCTCGCCGCGAAGGTTCCGTACTGGTCGGTGGCGCGCCAGGAGACCCGGATGGGTCCGCCGATGTCGCTCACGACGAAGCGGAAGCTCACGGCCTGCACCCGTTCGATGACGGCGGGGCTCACGGCGCCCCACTCGAAGCCCGGCGGCGTGGTGTCGATCTTCACCGTCACGCGCTGCTCTGCTTCGACGTTCTGGGCGTTGTCGACCGAGTAGAAGCTGATGATGTGGGCGCCGTCGTTGGCGTGGTTCTTCAGCGCCCGCACCTCGACGCGCGTGCCGTTGGTCCAGGCCCCGTCGTCGACCTTGAAGAGCGTATAGGCGATGCCGGACCCGGGATCGGTGGCGATGAAGTGGACGACGACGTCGCTGCGATGCCAGAGATCGTCGACGCCCGTGGCGATGGTGACCGGGGCCTCAGAGTCGACGGGGGACGGGCTCGGCGAGGCTTCCCGGGAGCCGGCGTAGGCCACCGCTCCGGTGCCGGTCTCGACGCCGGGCGCGGCCATGGGCGTGTGCGTCGCCGCCGGCGTCGCCGGCGTGGTGGCGGCGTTTGTGGCCACCGTGTACACGCCCGGCAGGGCGAAGACGGCGGCAGCCGTGACGATGAGGAGCAGGCGGTACAAGGACGGCCTCCCGGTCGCGGTGGGCGTCGGCGATGACGCCCAGAGCGCTCACGATCAGTAGATACCTGTGTCGACAATTCTAGGGCCAGCCTTGAATGCCTGCAGCCCGCCGCGCGGCGGGCCGGGCACCAAGCCGCGCCGGCGCCGGGTGGGCGGGTGCCGTCGGTCCCGTGGTAGCCTTGCGCGATGGCCCTCCCCTTCTTCGCCACCGTCCCCCGAGGCATGGAGTCGCTGCTCGCCGGCGAGCTGCGCAGCCTCGGCGCGGAGCACGTCAAGCAGGCCCGCGCCGGCGTGTCGTTCCAGGGCGCCCTCGAGACGGCCTACCGCGTGTGCCTGTGGTCGCGCCTCGCCGGCCGCGTGCTGCTGCCGCTGGCGACGGGGCCGGCGGCCGACGGCGACCAGCTCTACGCGACGACCTACGGGGTGGACTGGGACGTCCATCTCGGCGTCGACGGTACGCTGGCGGTCGACTTCTCCGGTACCAGCGACACGATCCGCGACACGCGCTACGGCGCCGTGCGCATGAAGGACGCCGTCGTCGACCAGTTTCGCGCGCGCCACGGCGCCCGGCGCCCGTCGGTGGACACGCGCGCGCCCGATCTGCGCATCAACGGGCACCTCGTGCGCGGGCGCCTGACCATCTCGCTGGACCTCAGCGGAGACAGCCTGCACCGGCGCGGCTACCGCACCGACAGGGTGCAGGTCGAGGCGCCGCTCAAAGAGAATCTCGCGGCCGCGGTGCTGCTCTTCGCGGCGTGGCCGCAGGAGGCCGCCGCCGGGGGCAGCTTTCTCGACCCGCTCTGCGGGTCGGGCACGCTGCCCATCGAGGCGGCCTTCATAGCGGCCGACGTTGCGCCGGGGCTGCTGCGCGCCGAAGGGCTAAGCGGCTTCGCCTTTCTGCGCTGGCTCGGGCATGACGGAGCGGCCTGGGAGCGGCTCGTGGGCGAGGCCCGCGAGCGGCGCGCGGCCGGGCTGAGCCGCCTGAAGGCGGCGGCTCCCGGCCAGACGGTGAGCGGCAGCGACTACGACCCGTACGCCGTGCGCGTCGCGCAGGCCTGCGTCGAGCATGCGGGGCTGGGCGGCGCCGTCGCCGTCTCGCGGCGCGAGCTGGTCGAGCTCCGCGCCCCCGCCGCGCGCGGCCTCGTGGGCGCCAACGCGCCCTACGGCGAACGTCTCGGGCGGCGCGAGGACGCCGAGGCTCTCACGCGCCTGCTCGGCGAGCGGCTGCGCGCAGGCTTCGGCGGTTGGCGCGCCACGCTGCTCGTCGGCAGCCCATACCAGGCCCAGATGATCGGCGTGCCCGTCAAGCGCGACACGATGCTGCACAACGGGCCCCTTGAGTGCACGCTGGCGTTCTACGAGGTGGGCGCGGGCGGTGCGGACGTCGGCGCCGCGGGCGCGACTGCAGCCGACGCGCCGCGGAGCGCCCGCGCTGCGGTGCGCTCGTCCGGCGGCGCGACGTCGCCGGCCGCCGCCTCCGTATCCGTCACGTCGGCACCCGCCGCAGCAGCCGAAACGCCCACGCCGTCGCCCGTGACGCCGGCGGCCGGGCCGACGCAGATCCGCCCGGCCGGACTGCTCACCGGCGGCGCCGAGCAGTTCGCCAACCGTCTGCACAAGAACATCCGCCGTCTCGGCCGTCAGCTTCACAAGGAGAACATCACCTGCTACCGCCTGTACGACGCCGACCTGCCCGACTTCAACCTGGTCATCGACGTGTACGGCGACTGGGTGCACGCGCAGGAGTACGCGCCGCCGGCGGAGATCGACCCCGGCAAGGTGCGGCGCCGGCTCGAAGACGCGCTCGCGGTGATCGGCGCGGTGCTCGACGTGCCGCCGGAGCGCGTGGTACTCAAGGAGCGCCGCCGCCAGCGAGGCGCGGCGCAATACGAGCGCCGCGCCACCGGCGGCGACTTCCTGGCGGTCAAGGAGGACGACCTCACGTTTCTCGTGAACCTGCGCGACTACCTCGATGCAGGGCTCTTCCTGGACCAGCGCCTGACGCGGCGGCTGGTGCGCACGCTGGCCGGCGGGCGCCGCTTTCTCAACCTGTTCGCGTACACGGGCACGATGACGGTCGACGCCCTGGCCGGCGGAGCGCCGGCCTCAACGACGGTCGACCTCTCCGCCACGTACCTCGAGTGGGCACGGCGCAACCTGGAGGCCAACGGCTTCAACGCCGCGCTGGAGCTCTCGGGAGCCTCGGGCGACAGGGCGGGGCGCGGGGCCGGCTCCGCGCGCCCGCCTCAGGGCGCCGCGCGACCCGGCGCCCCCGCCCGGCGGGCCTCGCCGAACCGTCTCGTGCAGGCCGACTGCCTGCGCTGGGTGGCCGAGGCCGACGACTCGTACGACCTCATCTGGCTCGACCCGCCGACCTTCTCCAATTCGAAGAGGATGGGTCGCGCCACCTTCGATGTGCAGCGCGACCACGCCGATCTCATCCGCATGACCGCGCGGCGCTTCCTGGCCCCGGGCGGCATCCTGCTGTTCGCCACCAATCGCCGTGGCTTCAAGCTCGAGCACGGCGAGCTGGGCGGCCTCTCGGTCAAAGACCTGTCGCGCGCCACGCTGCCTTTTGACTGCACGCGCGGCGCCAACCGGCACCACGTCTTCCGCCTCGAGCGCCGGTAGGCCGCGCTCCGTGCCGGCCGCGCGGCGGTGTATGCTCCGTGTTGAACCGCGCCGCCAGCGCGGTTCTCCGGAAGGGGCACGAGTGACCGACCAACCGCGGCCGAGCCGAGCCGAATCGCGGCGAATCGCGGCGCCCTACGGTTCTTGGGCGTCACCGATCACCGCGCGCCTCATCGCCGAGTCCGGCATCGCTCTCGGCTGGCTACAGGCTGCGGCCGGAGAGCTTTTCTGGGTCGAGATGCGCCCGCTCGAGGACGGGCGCTCCGTGCTCGTGCGGCGCACCGCGCATGGCGAGATCGTCGACGTCGTCCCCGCGACCACCAACACGCGCACCCTCGTGCACGAGTACGGCGGCGGCATCTACGCGCTGCACGCCGCCGCCGACGGCAGCGTCACCGCGTACTTCAGTGAGTTTGAGGATCAGCGCCTGTATCGCCTGGAGGTGAGTGGAGCAGGCGGCGGGGCGACGAGCGGCGAAGCCGCGAGCGGGCCCCGCCCCATCACGCCGGTGCCCCCGAAGCCGCGCAGCGTGCGCTACGCCGACGGGCGCGTCACGCCCGACGGCCGTACGCTCGTGTGCGTGCGCGAGCGCCACGAGGACGGCGCGGTCACGAACGAGCTCGTCGCACTGCCAACAGACGGATCGGCCGCGCCGCAGGTCGTGGCCACCGGCCACGACTTCTTCGCGGCGCCGCGCCTCAGCCCGGATGGGCGGCAGTTGGCATGGCTCAGCTGGGACCACCCACAGATGCCGTGGGATGGCACCGAGCTGTGGGTCGCCGACCTCACAGCCGACGGAGAGCTCGCCGCGCAGCGGCGCGTCGCCGGCGCCGCCGCCGAGAGCGTCCTGCAGCCGGCCTGGAGCCCCGACGGCCGGCTGCACTTCGTGAGCGATCGCAGCGGCTGGTGGAACCTCTACCGGGTCGAGAGCGGCGGCGATTCTGCGCGGGGCGGCGAGATCGCCTGCGGCGTCGCCGCGCTCGCCCCGCTGGCCGCCGAGCTCGCCAAGCCCCCGTGGGTCTTCGGCCTGCAGAACTACGACTTCCTCCCCGACGGGCGCATTGCCGCCTGCTTCGGCAAGGACGGCGCCGAGCACCTCGGACTTATCGACCCGGCGCGCCCCGGCATCGTGCCGCTACCCTGCGAGCTCACCGCGTTCTCGTCGCTGGTCGCGCTCGGCGAGCAGGTCGCGGTGATCGGCGGCGGCGCGGCGCGGGCCGCCGCCGTCGCGCTCGTCGACCCCGGGAGCGGCGCCGCGTGCGAGGTCCGCCGCAGCAAGACCATCGATATCGACCCCGGCTACATCTCGGTGCCGGAGCCCATCGCGTTCCCCACGTCGTACCCGGAGGGCTCCATCGTGGGGCCGCTCGCCGATGAGCTGACGGCTGCGAAGGACCAACGCCGGGGCGCGGCCGGCGAAGACGGCGTCGATGTCACCGCCCACGCCCTGTACTACCCTCCGGCGAACCGCGACTTCGAGGCGCCGCCCGGCGAGCGGCCGCCGCTCATCGTCATGAGCCACGGCGGCCCCACGGCTGCCGCCGGCGCCCAGCTCTCGTTCGACGTCCAGTACTGGACCTCGCGCGGCATCGGTGTCGTCGAGGTGAACTACGGGGGCTCCACAGGCTACGGCCGCGCCTACCGCGAGCGCCTGCGCGGCAATTGGGGCATCGTCGACACCGTCGACTGCATCAACGCCGCACGCTACCTTGCGGATCGCGGCGACGCCGACCGGGCGCGCATCGCCGTCCAAGGCGGCAGCGCCGGCGGCTACACGACGCTCAACGCGCTCACGCGCCATCGCTTCTTCGCCGCCGGCGCCTCGTACTTCGGCCTCGCCGATCTGGAGGCCTTCGCCACGGGCGGCACCCACAAGTTCGAGTCACAGTACCTGGTCGGGCTCATCGGACCGTATCCGCAGATGGCCGCCGTCCACCGCGAGCGCTCGCCGATCCACCATGTGGCGAACATCGCCTGCCCCGTCCTCGTGCTGCAGGGCCTCGACGACGCCATCGTCCCACCGGCCCAGTCGGAGATCATCGTCGCGGCACTGAAGAACAACGGCGTGCCCTATGCCTACCTCGCCTTCCCGGGCGAACAGCACGGCTTCCGCAAGGCCGGGAACATCGTGCGCAGCCTGGAGTCCGAGCTGTACTTCTACGGGCGCGTGTTCGGGTTCGCCCCGGCCGACGAGATCGTGCCGGTGGATATCAAGAACCTCGCGTAGGGTGGGCGCATCCGCCGGCGGTCACCCCGCGTCCCGCGCTAGTCGCTCCAGGCGCAGGACAGCGGCAGCAGGCTGGTCGTCCAGGCCCTCACCTCGGGTGACGGGTCTTCCAGACCCGTGAGGATCTCCTCAAGCTTCTCCGCGTCGATGGTCTGACCGAGGGCTTCGCGTGCCGTGGCGCGCACGTCGTCGTCGGGGTCCACGAGCAGCGCCGCGACGGTCTTGGCGGCCACCGGCGAAGCGAGCCTGATCAGGTCCTCACACGCGGCTCGCCGGGTGGCGGCGTCGCCGCTGTCGGCGAGCTCCAGCAGCTCCTCGAGCGCCTCGCGGCCGAACATGGCCGCGAGCGCTTCGGCAAACGTGCCGTCGAAACGCGCGCCCTCGAACGCCTGCCGCACGTTTTGGGCGCCGCGGAGGTCGCCGAGGTGACCCAGGGCGCGCACCGCCTCGTCGTAGATCGGGCCGTCCGCGCCCTGCGTCTCAATGAGGAACAGGAGCGGCCTCACGGCGCGCGGGTCGCCGAGCTGGCCGAGGGCATCGATGGCGGCGCAGGTGTCGTAGGGATAGGCCTCAGCCCACTCCTCGGGCTCCGCCTCTCGCGACGGCATCTGCACGGGGCGCGTCGCCAAGGCGATGAGCCTGGGCACGGCGCGCCGGGAGTCGTGGGCGCCGAGCGCGTAGGCGGCCGACTGGCGCACCAGCTCTTCCGGATCGTCCAGCAAGCGCATGAGCGGCTGCTCGGCGACTTCATCTGCGTCGCGCAGTGCGGTGAACAGGAAGGCCGCCGTCGAGCGCACGTCAGGGTCGGCGTGCTCGAAGCAGGCGAGGAGCGGCTCCACGGCCGCCTCGCCGATCTCGCAGAGGATGAGCGCGGCCGCTTCGCGGCCGCGCTTGGGGTCGTCGCAGACGAACTGCACCAGCGGCTCCGCGGCGGCCGGCCCGATCTCGATGAGGAGGCGGCCGGCGTCGTCCACGGTCTCATCGTCGCAGTCGGGATCGTAGACGATTGCGACCAGCTCCGCGGCGAGCTCGCGCAGGCGCTCCAGCGCGATGCGCGCCTCCGCGGTGATGATGCTTGTGTCGACGACCTTGCCGGCCGGATCGGTCACAGGCGCTCCTTGCCGTCGCCGGCGCGGGGGCGAATGCCAACGCCGCGCCGAGGCGGACTAGCATACATCGATGCGGAGTGAGGCGCCGCCCGGAGCGGGCCGGGGCCGCCGGAGGCCCGCAGGTCGCTCGCGACGTATACTCCCCACATGGTTCGTCTCACCCGCATCGCCTTCTTCGCCGCAGTGGCGCTCGCGATCTGCGCGGCCGTCCTTCTCTCTGCTGGAGGCGTGCCCGCGCCGGCTCGCGCGGCCACCGCCTCCGCGCCGCGCCCGCCGATCACGCAGAAGTACGTGCCTTTCGGCGCCAAGCGCAAGGCCGAGACCGCCGTCTACAACAAGCGCCACTACCACGAGAACACCTTTGCCCTGACGAACCCCAAGGTCGTGGTGCTGCACTTCACCGCCGGCGCCCAGTGGCAGAGCGCCTGGAACACCTTCGCCGCGGACAGCAAGTACATGTCCACTCCGGGCCTCTGGGAGTATCCGGGGGTTTCCGCGCACTTCATCGTCTGCAAGGACGGCACCATCATTCAGTGCCTTCCGCTGAGCCTGCGGGGTCGTCACGCCATCGGTCTCAACTGGACCGCGATCGGTATCGAGATTGTGCAGGAGGTACCCTCAGGCAACACGGGACACTGGGCTGATCAGCAGATACTCCACCGCACCAAGCAGATCGACGCTGTGCTGCGCCTGGTGCGCTACCTCCAGGGCCGCTTCCACATCAAGACCGGCAACGTCACCGGCCACGCCATGGCCAACAGCTCCCCGTACTTCAAGGATTACACCGGCGCCAAGAATGCGACCGGCGATTGGGTGAAGCAGGACGTGCGCGCCTTCCGCGCGCGGCTGTAGCTCCTCCTCCTGCGCAATCCCGAGATCGACCTGTGGCCGGGGCCGCGTCGGCGGTCCGGGTAGCCGGGCGGTCCCGGATGGCCTCGAGAAGCGCGCAGCCGCTACGCAGTTGCTCCGCGTGGTGCAGGGCTTGTTGGGCTGCGCGGTCGGGGCTAACATCAATACTGTTCACTTAGAGATCGCCCCGTGCTATCCTCCTCGAAACGAGCACAGGAGGAGCGGCGATGGCGCGCACGACGGCGGAGCTTCCCCAAGGCACCCGCATCACCGACTACGTGAGC
>Ga0114951_10002835_pt1 | contig 18965 bp, 18 predicted proteins | sample AM7aDNAmetaG_FD_88677 | JGI IMG/M metagenome (GOLD analysis project Ga0114951, IMG submission 88677) | Freshwater microbial communities from Finland to study Microbial Dark Matter (Phase II) - AM7a DNA metaG | ecosystem: Environmental > Aquatic > Freshwater > Lake | place: Finland: Lake Alinen...
AATTTAATTCACCAAAACTTAACACTTAGACTTGTGAAATAAACCGCGAGATTGCTTCGCTGCACTGCGTTTCGCTCGCAATGACAATTATATTTATTATTTTATTAAATCTGACAACTTTATCCCATACAACGTCTTCCTAATCTGTTCCCCTAGCTTTATCCAGACAAAACTGGAGGGGCATTTTTTGACTTGGACGCAGTGCGTGTCCATACACTTGGAGGTGAATGTTCCTTCCATCACTTCGATCACTTCCCCAGCCGAAATCTTTTTGGGATTTCTGGCTAAAATATATCCTCCATCTTTACCCTTAAAACTTTTCACGATTTCTTTTTTCCTCAACTCCCCAATTAGCCGTTCCAAATATTTCAGCGAAATATTTTCCTCCGCGGCAATGTCTTTCGTGTTTTTGATGGTCGGATAGCTTCTGGCCAAATTGACCGCCAGCCTGAGGCCATACTCCCCTTTCATGGAAAATTTCATTATTTTAATATCCTACTCAATTAGTATGATATAATATTAGCATAGCTAAAAAAGTTGTCAACACATTAAAAATCTTTCTAATAAAAGAATGAATAAAAAACATGGGCTACCCGCAAGGCGGGTAGCCCACAACCGAATATTTAAGGCTAAAATAGAGTTTTTCCGGAGATATTTTTAATATTATCTATCCTCCAATAAGTACAAACGTACATACCTCTGAAACTACCTTTCTCCACGAGCCGTAATACGGCCACGTATTTATTATGGAGAAAAATAGGAGAATATTTCTCACCGACACCGAGGATTATCCCAACGTTCTTGCTCCTGCTATTGAGAACCCTCATTCCAGCCTTGATTCCAACATTATTCACGATTGCCTCCTTTTTGCTTTTGTGAACTTTTGGCCTATAAAACAAATCATTGTAACTTATAATTCTATAGTAAGAACCCCCAATTGTCAATAGTTGTCTTGTATATTATACTTAACTTGTCATTCCCGTGAAAACGGGAATCCAGTCGCAAATCATTAAGTTTCTACACTAGATTCCTGCCTACGCAGGAATGACAAATTAAAAGTAATAGTTTTATGCGCATTTCCTATTCCGCTTTCGACACCTATCAAAATTGTCCGCTGAAATATAAATATCAGAATATTGATAAGATAAAAACCCCAAAATCCAAGGAGGCGGTTTTTGGGTCGGTGCTGCATGATACGATGAAATTCATCCATACGCCCGGCATCCTGTCCCCTACCTTGGATCAGGCTATGGAACATTTTTCCAATGTGTGGAATCCGGGAGTGTTCGAAAATGCAGACGAAGAACGGGCGGCTTTTTCACAAGGCGTGAAAATCATCCAGGACTATTATCAGAAAAACAATCCGGCCGATTTCAACATTGTCACTTTGGAATCGCGCTTTCAGATTGAAATCGGACCGACTGACAATAAGCATATCATTTCCGGCATCATTGACCGCATTGATCGGGTCGGCGACGGATTTGAAATCATCGATTACAAAACCACCAAAAAAATGCCGACGCAAGAAAAAGTGGACCATGACATCCAGCTGACCGTCTACTTGCAAGCTTTTCTCTCGCTCTATCCGAAAGAGATTGCCAATCTGGGCAACTTGAAAGTCAGTTTATATTTCTTGAAACACGGCGTGAAACTTTCCGCTCCGCGCACCGAAGAGCAGCTCCAAGAAACGGAAAAAGTTTTTTTGGAAACAATCCAGCTCATCGAGGAACAGAAATTCGAACCACATGTTTCACCTCTGTGCGCTTGGTGCGGCTATCAGAATATCTGCCCGATGTGGAAACATAAATTCAAGGAGGCACGAAAAATCGACACGACTGAAATCAATGCCGCCATTGCGGAATTCATCGATCTTCGGTCCGCCATGATTCTCACCAAAGAACGTTTGGGAAAATTACAAGAAATCATCGCGCAATATATGGAACAAGAAGGCGTGGAGCGCGTCTTTGGCGAGAGCGGCATCATCGCCACCACCCTGCGGAAAACTTATAAATATGACGAGAAAAGATTACGCGAAATTCTCGAACCATTGCAACATTGGGAAGATGTTTTGAAAGTGGATGGCATCGCGCTTAAAAATATTCTCGGGGTCTTGCCCTTACCGGCGCAGAAAGAAGTGGAAAAAGCTAAAATAGTGGACAAGGAAACGAAGAGTTTGAGTGTGAAGAAAAAATAAATTGCTATAATGGAAAAAATACACCAAAAATTTAAAGCCCTCCTTAGACACTTTTTTCTTATCGATGACTCACCGCACAAAGTGGCGGGCGGCGTGGCGGTGGGAATTTTTATGGGCATCGTACCGGGTGAAGGAATCCTCAGTACGCTCTTTGTTGCCTACATTCTCCGGCTGAATCGATTAGCAGCTTTGACTGCGATTGTGGCCGTCAATATGTGGACGACCATCCTAACTTTGCCTCTGGCGGCCATTGTGGGCGGTTTCCTTTTCAGAGTCAGCCCTCAATCGCTCACCAACAGCTTTCACACCACCTATACCCTCGGTTGGAATTATTTTTTCAGCAAAATCATCCTCTTCGAGCTGGTCCTGCCCCTCATGGTCGGCTTCATCGTCGTCGCCCTGATCATTTCCTTGTCATTCTATCTGATTATCTATTTTTCACTGAAGCATAAGAAAATTAAATTTCAATAAAAAAAGCATACTCGAACAATTGTGTTGGTATGCTTTAAAAATTCAAACTGGAGACCCTGGAAGGATTTGAACCTCCGACACATTTCATCGAATCTATCTGTTATTTTCTTTGGATTTATCGCGCGATTCAATCCAAACAGAATTACAGATACTTCAATAAAACTCGCCTACGCGGTACTTTGCTTGGCGTCCGGATTATCATTCCGGTGCTCTACCGATTGAGCTACAGGGTCATATTCACAGTTAGAAATATTTGGCTGGAGGACCAGGATTCGAACCTGGGATAATGGGGTCAGAGCCCATCGCCTTACCGCTTGGCCACCCTCCAGCACAAAAGAAAGAACTTACGCAATAAAAAAATCCTAGCAAACGCTAGGATTTTTGTCAACTATTTCTGTCATCCTGAGCGGAGTGAGTCGCTGACGAGGCGACGAACGCAGTCGAAGGATCTGCCAGAGGTTACCGCAAGACTTGCGATTTATAGGAAAACTAATGGTTACACAAAGTAGATTCTTCGACTGCGCCCGAGTACGGGCTTCGCTCAGAATGACAGTTCTTTTAAAATACAGGGACAAGAATTAGTTTTTTATCACCGTCCCCTGAAATTTCCCTCCATCCAAAATATTTTTTAAATTCTTGAGATTTTTTCCGTCGGCAATGATGACGGTGGCGTTGATTTTTTGCGCCAGTTTGGAAGCGATCGGATCGAAGGGGGCGTTGAGGCCCGGGTCCCAATGATTGCCGACAATGCGCCTGAAATCTTTCCAGCTGATCTGTTTTATTTCTTTGGCATCCTTGAATTTGTGCGGATCTTTGTCACAAACATATTTAATATTGGAAAGATTGATGATTGTTGCGGCGCCCAAGCGTTCAGCCAAAATCGTGGCCACATAGTCCGTCGACCAACCCGGCCGCCAACCGGCTGCAATCATAATCTTCTCACCATGTGCAAAATGTTCTTGAATGTCCGCCTTGGTTTTGGGATTCTTGTTGATGCGCGGATGGGCGTAGGCCCGGAAAATAGTCTTCAAGAGATGGGCGTTCATCCGAGTGGCGTGGATCCCGAGCCAATCCTGGTCATCACGCGTGACGGAAGCTGTCACCTTGGCGGCTGCCTGGATATATTCCCTGGCGGTGTAACCCCCACCGGTGATGAGGACGAATTTTTTACCTTTTTTAATTTCAGCAATAATTAACTCACGGAATTTTTTCAAAAATTGCCAATCAATTTTTTCCGGCACGATAAGTGAGCCGCCGAGAGAAATGACAATGATGTTGTTTTTTAAGTCAGACATAATGTTGTGTGCAATTTCAAATATCAAATTACAAATGTCAAATAAATTTCAAAATCCAAATGTCTAAATTTTTTTTAATCATTTAGTCATTAGGATTTTATTTGAAATTTGGATTTTGTCATTGGGCTTTTTTACTATTTAACGCAGCCTTTATCCGGCAAGTACCCTTTCGATTGTGCCTCATCTGGCGAAGAAAAGCAAACACGGTTTTCCGGCTTGATATTTTTAGCAAAACGACAAGTCGGCAAATGGTATTTATTCGAGTTCTTGCTGCCAAGGTAGGCACAATTTTGGGGCAGCTGTAGGACGCCAGTCTGGTCAACAGGAGCGCTAGTGGTCAAATTCTGAGCCTGAGCAGGGTCTTTAGGGACAAAATCCTGACTAGCTGCCGGTTTTTCAATGACCAAGGGTTTTTGGCTCAAACCAGCGCCCTTTAAACTACCTGCTTCAAACGAGATGACCACAGCCAAAACCAGCCCGAAAACCAGCACTATTTTAGCTTCATATTTCTCCCAAAAAACCTTTATTCTTATTTTCCAATCGTTTTTATCCATAGTTGTTACTTGACATTATAGCACATAATTGATAAGATAAATTGTAATTGGAATATGGCTATCCCGCATAAAATTCTGACAGAGATTTATCTGGTTTAGAAATTTAATGAAGATGGTCAAGTTTTAAAATAATTTAACTTTATATAGAGCGAATTTTTGCGGGATGCTCATTTTTGTTCCTGCTCGCTTCGCTCTCAGACAAAAATGGCACATAGAAAAGCTGGTGGGTCTACCGCCCTTGGACGAGACTCGGTTTCCAAAAGGCTGGGTGTGAAGAAATTCGGTGGCGAAAAAATCACTCCGGGACAAATCATTGTTCGTCAACGCGGCACTAAATTTAAGCCTGGAAAAAATGTGAAGCGCGCCGAAGATGATACGCTCTTCGCCATGAAGGAAGGCGCAGTGAAATTCACTACTAAGAAAATCAAGAGTTTCACCGGACGATTAGTCACAAGAAAAGTGATTTCAGTGGAATAATTTGCAACTTGTTTTTATATGAAAAGAGCGAGACTACTCGCTCTTTTTTTGGGTGTGGATAACTATTTAGACAGAGAGGCTTTTTGTGGTATAATAAAAATAATCGTAAGTAATCTTAAACATAAAAAGATGCACAGAGTCGTATCTACTCCCATATCAATCGCCATCATTTCTGCTTTGGCTATTTTTGTAGCTACGGAAATGATAGTGAAAAGTCAGGAGGTGACTTTTTCCGGTGATAATCAAGCTGTGATTACCCAAGCTTTAGCAAAAAATAAAACTGCCGCTGCTACTGCTGCTGATTGCAAGGTGCGCGCCTTCCAAGGTGAGGCAAAAATTTCTGCTTGGAAAATTATGAAAAATAATAAACTGATGGTGCAAGTGGCCGCCGCTGATGTGGTCAAGCTTCCTTCACATGATGTGGATAATTTCGAATTGATCGACGCCACTCCGGAGATTGCAAAAAAACTAGCCGCCTCATCCAAAGAAAATCCTGTCGAAATTGCCCTCTCAGGATTTGCCACTAAATGCGACGGCACAGCTTTAGCCTGCATGACCTACACGGACGGCATCTTTAAGTCTTATCTAGCCAATTAGTTTTTCTCTTTGCAAAAAAAGAAACCTCTCTGGAGGTTTCTTTTTTTTGCTTGAAGTTTACGCTCAATCATTTCTTGGCAGCCGCTTTGATGAATTCCAAAAACAGCGGGTGCGAAGTGAGTGGGTTGGATTGTAGCTCTGGATGGAATTGCGTACCGAGGAAAAATGGATGCATGGTTTTCGGCAGTTCGGTTATTTCCATAAACTTGCCGTCCGGGGAAGTGCCCGAGAAAATCAAGCCGGCTTTTTCCAATCTTTCTTTGAAGGCCAGATTGACTTCCCATCGGTGGCGATGCCGTTCAGAAATCTTATTTTTCTTATAAGCGCCAAACGCCACTGTGCCTTTTTTGAGGAGAGCGGGATAGGCTCCAAGCCGCATCGTGGCCCCATAGTTCGAATCTTCCAAATTCTTTTTTTGCTCAGGAATAATATCGATGACCGGGTTTTTGGTGCGTCGATTGATTTCGGTAGTGTGGGCATCTTTCAGGCCTAAAATATTGCGCGCCACTTCAATGACGGCTACTTGCATGCCATAACACAATCCCAAAAAGGGAATCTTATTTTCGCGTAAATACTGGACAGCTGCAATCTTGCCTTCGATTCCGCGCGAGCCAAAACCACCTGGGATAATGATACCATCAAATTCTTTGAGGTTGGCAATCTTTTCCGGTTCTTTCTCAAATAGTTCGCTATTGATCCAATCGATTTCCGGCTTAAGTTTCAATTGATAGGCTGCGTGCTTAATGGCTTCAATAACACTAATGTAGGAATCACTCAAAATGAAATCGCCAGTGCCGAAATATTTTCCCACAATGCCAATTTTAACTTTTTCTTTCGAATTTTTGATATTCTCCATCAGTTCGTACCATTTTTTCAAATCGGTTTTTTTGTATTTCAAACCGAGTTTTTTCAGCAATAGTCGGCTCAAGTCATCGCGCTCAAAATTGATCGGCACTTCATAAACACTCGAGGCATCCGGCGCGCTGATGACATATTTCTCCGGCACATTGCAAAAAAGGGAAATTTTTTCCTTCCGCTTTTGATCCAAAAATGTTTCGCTCCTGGCGATGATAAAATCCGGTTGCACGCCAGTCCCATTCAAAGTGCGCACGGCATGTTGCGTCGGCTTGGTCTTCATCTCACCGCTGGCGTGCGGAATAGGCAGATAGCTTACCATGATTGTGATGATATCCTCCGGCGCTTTTATCTTAAATAAGCGGATAGCTTCCATGAAAAGAATATTTTCGTATTCCCCAACGGTGCCCCCGATTTCCACAATAGTAATGTCGGCGTTAGCCTTATCAGCGGCTTTTTTGATGCGGGAGATAACTTCCAAGGGAATATGCGGCACCACTTGAACACACTTACCCTTATATTCCAAGTTTCTTTCATTATGAATAACCGCTTCATAGACACTGCCGGTCGTCATATAGTTTTCCGACGGCAGAGTGATGCCCATGAACCTTTCATAGTTCCCCATGTCCTGATCAGTTTCCAAGCCTGACTCCAAAACGAATGTTTCTCCGTGTTCCACCGGATTCATCGTCCCGGCGTCCACATTGATGTAGGGGTCGATTTTCACCGCTGTCACATTGAAGCCGCGCGCTTTTAGAATGGCTCCGATAGATGAAGCCGTTATCCCCTTTCCCACTCCGCTCATCACGCCCCCGACCACAAAGATGTACTTACGGTTATTTTTCATAATATTTTATCCCTTCATGAAACTCCCGCTCAGATCCATGAATAAATTAAATTAATAAAATTAAATATTTTCCAGACAAAAAGTCGCTTCCCCGCGACTTTTGTAAATTTATAAGGTTGTGGCGTCTTTTGAGTTATGCGCCAGACACTTCCAATTTGACTTTAGCCTTGATCCCGACTGCTAACCTCACTTCAATCTCGTATGCCCCGACTTTTTTTATCACTTCTTTCATTATAATGCATTTCTCAGAAACGTCCAAATTGCTTTTTTTGAATTCTTCCACTAGTTGTTTTTTGGTGATAGAGCCGAACAATTTACCGGCTTTGGCCTTAGTTTTTAGAATGATTTTTTCATTACCAATCTTTTTTGCCAACTCCAAGAGATCTGCAGTTTCTTTTTTTTGGCGCGCCATCTCTCCTTCTTTTTTCAGATTAGATTCATTGATTGCCCCCGGCGTGGCCGGTGACGCCAATTTCTTGGGAAACAAAAAATTTCTCGCGTAACCTTCTGAGACATCCTTCACATCACCTTTTTTTCCAAGACTTTTCACGTCTTGCAGTAAAATAATTTGCATATAGGTTTTATTTTATTTCGCCTTTTATAACTTCAATGGCTTTATCCAGTTGCGGATCGCGATTATTAGTAATGTCATCCTTAGTCAGATCCACAACGTCATCCGGCGCAATGCCTTTATCCATGATGTAGTCACCATTCGGTGTCAACCATTTGGCAACAGTGATTTTGACACTTGATCCACCTGGCAAATTGATCAATTCTTGCACACAGCCCTTGCCAAAGGATTTTTCTCCCACCAATATGGTGTGCCGGTCATCTCTCAGCGCGCCGGCTAAAATTTCCGAAGCGCTAGCACTCCCCTGATTGATTAAGACGACCATCGGGACAGCACTCAATTTATCGCCGCCGGCAGTATACAGACTGTCTTTCTTTCCGGTATTGTCCTCCTCTGAGACTACGACTTGTTTCTCCGGAATCATACGACTGGCAATGTTGACCGCCTTATCCAAAAGCCCGCCCGGATCATCTCGCAAGTCCAAAATGATTCCTTTGGATTTTTGCGCAATGATTTTGTTCATAGCCTCGTCAAATTCTTTGTCAGTATTGTCAGAAAATTGTGAAATGCGTAAATAAGCAATATCCGCTTGCTTAAAGGAAACGTCCACGCTGTGCACCTCAATTGTATCGCGCAAAACCGTGACATCATGGGTGTCATTTTCTCCTTGGTGCAAGATAGTCATTACGACCGGAGTGCCTTTTTTTCCGCGAATAAGTCCAATAGCTTCATCCGACGTCAGGTCCGCAATCACTTTGCCGCCCACTTTCAAGATTTTGTCTCCACTTCTTATGCCGGCTTTTTGGGCCGGGGAACCGTCCAGCGGCGCCACCACTGTCAAAATGCCATCTTTCACTCCAAGTTCCACCCCAATGCCATCAAAACTACCCTCGATGTTGGCGGAAAAATCTTTGCTCTGCTGCGGGTCGAAAAAATTAGAATAAGGATCGCCGGTGGCGCGAAGCATGCCGTTAATCGCTCCATAAACCAATTTTTGCGCATCCAGAGTCTTATTATCAACGTGTTTTTCCTTGAGCAAATCCCACACTTTCCAAAAAAGAGAAAAATCAACTTTTTCGGCAGAGGTGGGTTCTTTGTTGTTAAGAATCGCTGAATTCAAAGCTGTATTTTTTTCCGGTTGAACTGTATTGTTTTTTCCTCTTTCATATCCAACCCAAAAACTACCCGCTAAAAGAAAAATCATCAGGAAGAAAAAAATGTATTTTTTGAATAAGCGCCGGTTCCTGGCAAGATTCTGTATTTCTCTTACTTTTGCATCCTCCATTTCTTTCATTTCTATTCCAGTTTCATTTTCAAGATTTTCCATGGTCATTATTCGTCTAGATTAGATGTTATTTTTTGGGTGCAGCTGTCTCTACTGCTGGGAAAACATTTTGAAAGAGAGTCTTGAACTTGTCGAAATTGTCTCCCTTGGGCAGCAGGATATCTCCAGCCACATCATCTCGCTTGCCATACACTAAACCGACTTCCGGGTCATCCGTTCCATCAACAACTTTCTGATACAATTTATAGTCTTTCATCTGGGTATAGATATCATAAAGCCGCTTCATTTCCCAAGGTTGCATATCTGTTTTTACATTATCACCCAGATTGGTCAGAATGCCATTCAATTTGGAGAAATCGGTCAGAGTACCTGCGCTCAGAAGCTTGTCTTTAACAGCTTTCAAGACTTGTTGTTGGCGCGCCGCACGTTCAAAGTCATTGGAGGTTTCACGGGATCTGGCGTAGCAAAGGGCATCTGTCGAATTAAGGGTGTGTGTGCCGGTGTCCAATTTGAAATCGCCGTTACATTCCGGGTGAGCGTTGGTACACAATGGATAACTGGCCAGGACGCGCACTCTTTTCACCGTCCTAGTCCCCGGCCAATAAACATTAGCCGTTTTCTGATCAAATTTTCCAGTCGGCACGGTGAAGGTAATGCCATCACATACTTGCGGTTGATTGAATTGCACTGACTCGTCGAAGGGTTTATCCAGCGTAAGGGTCACACCACCTACCACATCGATAATTTTTTTGAAACCGTCGAAGTTGATAACTGTGGCATATTGAATAGGTTGACCGGTGATGCTCCCGATGACTTGTTCCATATTAGCCATTCCTTGACCAGCCCCTTTCTGCTCGCCATAAGCATAGACGGCGTTCAATTTAGTCTTGGAGCCCGTAGCTGGATTATCCACGAACAAATCGCGCGGAATGGACATCAAGGCGGCCACATTCTGTTTCGGTTCGATGCTTAGCACCATAATGGTGTCCGCTAGAGTTCCCCCCGCCGGATCATTAGCGCCGCGCATCCCCAAAAGCAAAACATTGATACGCCCATCCTTCTCCCCTTTCAATTCATTGTTCACGCCGGGAATGTTATGCGCGATAGCGGAAAAAATCCCACCCTTGGAAATCTTGGTCAGGAATGAGTTGGTCTTCCATGCGAAAGCGCCACCGACAATAATGATGACCGCGCAGGTAGGCGCAGCAATTTTAAACCATAAACGCTTATAGAATTTAACCCGACCGGCTTCTTGCTTGATATATGACATAAAAAAAATTGCGAGAGCCTTGGGGGCACTCTTTTAGTTCTTAAATTTGATTAATTTAATAATTGTTTTATTAGTTATATTTTACCGCAAACCAATTCTTTGTCAATCAAAACTTTCAAAAATAGACACCAACTTTTGCGCATTTCTCCTCCAGGAAAATTTTTCCGCTTGTTCGCGACCTTTTACCCTAAAATCATCACGTAAAACGCTACTGTCTACAATCTCTCTGATACGCTCTGCCAATTCTTCGGCGGAATCCGGATCGAAAAACAAGGCTGCTTTCCCGGCCACTTCGCGGTGCGGCGAGATGTCCGATGCAATCACTGGCGTACCAACACTCATCGCCTCGAGGATCGGGATGCCAAAACCTTCGTAGAAAGATGGAAAAATAAACACCTGCGCCAACTGATACACGGCCGATTTATCTTCAGTGTCGATAAAGCCGGGAAAGATAACTTCGTCTCGCAAATCATTTTTAAATAAAGCCGCTTCAATCTTCTTATCAAAGTTGTGGCTATTCTTGTTACCAGCCAACACCAGTGACACGCCCGGAATACTGCTTTTCATCTGAGCGTAAGCTTCAATCAGGACCGGAATGTTTTTTCTGGGCTGCAAGGTGCCGATATATAGGATGAATTTTTCCGGTAGTTTGTATTTTCCCCGGATGGTTTTTTCCAATTCTGCGGTCAGCGTTTGCGGAGAAAGATTGATCGCATTGGAAACAATTTCAATTTTGTCTTTGGCGGCCGGATAGAATCTTTCTATTTCATCTTTAGTGAACTGACTGACTGCAATGATTTTGTCTGAGCGGCGAATGGCGCGCGGAATGAGCAGATCCAAAAAAAACAAATCCTTTTTCAAAATCATCTGGCGATAAACTTTAAAAGAAACGTCATGGATGTGCGTCACCACCTTAACATTCTTAGGGATGCAAAAAGGCAAGATGTATTCGGTGTGAAAGACGTCAATTTTGTTTTCACGGAAAAATTTAGGCATAACCCACGCCGCCCAGATGAATTTATTCTTAGCTGGCAGCGAAATGATGCGGGCATTCTTTTTGTCACCCAGGTGCAATGTTTGCCGGATATTTTCCACAACAGCTGTATCCCTCGTATCAGTCAGCAGTAAATATTCATTTTTTTTATCCAACTCTAAGATATTTTTCGTCAACTCCAAAACCACCACTTCACTGCCGGTTTTTTGTTTGCCGATATTGCGAATATCAATTGCGATTATCATATATAATTTTTTAGTTTTCTGCTTGCGCGGCCGCTAACCACACCCACAAAAATCCCAAGAATATCCCTGCGTTAAACAGATTGAAAACAACCAATCCGAACCATCCAACTATTATAAAGAGATGCCATGTTTTTGACAATTGATTGGTAGCGTAAAAATAATGTTTGACGGCCTGGAAAATAATATAGCCTAAGAGAAAAACTAGCGCCAAAAAACCTATGATACCCGCCCCAAGCCAGGTTTCTAAAAATATATTAGACGAATTAAGGAACACTCCGCGTCCATCGCGTCCCAGCAGCGGACCAATACTCCCCCAACCGATGCCAGCTACCGGATGATTCTTGATTTCAGCCCAAGACTTTTGATAGATTTGCGAGCGCACGTTTACGTTTGGATCGGGACGTAAAATTTCTGTCACAAATTTCCCCGCCGTTTTTTCTTTCTCAATATCTTCCAGGTTGATATGGCGACAGCTATATTTTTCTAACTCCTCTGTGTTATCTATTTTTTCCGGCAAATTCTCATCCTTGTCGCAACTCACCGTAATTTTTTGCTCGCCTGTGCCGGTCGACTGTACGCGATTGAAAAGTTGAAAATTGCTCAGATGGAAAACATAAATAACAAGAATAGCTACAACCAAAGAAGAAACTATTTTCAACTTCAGAAAACTGGTTTCTTTCCATCGCCAATTTTTAAACTTCAGATCAGTGAAGAAAATCAAAACGAAAATAATATACGTCGCCATGGCCGCCAGCCAAGCGGAGCGGGAAACGGTGAGAATGAGAAGGATGTATGAAATGGTCAGCAGGACATATAAAAATATTTCTGTCATCCTGAGCGAAATGACGACGCGATAGCGGAGGAATGCAGTCGAAGGATCTGCGATATATTCATCACTAGTAGTATTCAATGGCAGATTCTTCGACTTCGCTACGCTACGCTCAGAATGACAATTGCATAGCAATGCGTAAATGAGCGTTATCACTAGTACGACAAAAGCGCCTAACCAATCCGCTTCCGTAAATGTGGCATTCGGCCGCCCGAGCATCGCTTCGAAAGACTGACCATTATGTAGAAAGATAATATTTTGCCACAGGCCATACAACATCACAACTATGGCCGAGCTCAAGAAAAATGGCACGGTTCTTTTGGCGTCGGCAGTAGTCTGGATATAATTTCTGACTAAGAAATACAGAATGACGAACGTGATGAAAATTATTTCCAATTTTAAACTTGCCATTTTGTCCGGCGAAAAAATTGCGCCCAGCAATCCGCCAATGGCCATCAAGATCACGGCATAATTTGGAATTTTCAGTTTAGCTAATTTGAAATTCAAGCGGCCACTCACTAGCCGCGCTAAAATCGCTACCACTAAAATTGCCCCGATGAATTGATACGGCCGAATAGTAAGACCCAAACTCACCGGTGCTAAATTGATATTTTCCAGCGGCACCATCCCGCAAAAAAGCAAAAACGCCCAACTCGGCCGCCACAGCGCAAAAGCCAGCGCCAAAATCGAGAAAAAAACAAAATCCCCCAATTGCAGCGGGATTACTTGGAAATTACTAAGGATAATCAAAAAGAAAACCACAAAAACATTCACCAAAACCAGCCAGTTTTTGGGCTTGTTAAGGTTGTTGACAAATTGCTGCAAATAACTAATCATTATAATTTATCTGCTTGGATATTTCAATAATCTTTTCACAAAAGGTTTGCCAGGAGAATTTTTGAGCTTGCAGGCGCGCTCTCTCAGACAAGGTTCGGCGGAGTTCATGATTTTCTAAAACATTTTTCATCACCATCGCAATATCATGCACATCTTGTGGATTGCAATATAGCACGCCGTCACCACCCACTTCCGGGAGAGAAGAAACTTTGGAAGTGATGACCGGACGCCCGAGGTTCATCGCTTCCAGTACAGGCATCCCGAACCCTTCATAATACGACGGATAGACGAAAACGGACGCATTGGCGAAAATGGCCGGCAGATCTTTTTGCGGCACGAGATCCAAAAGTTCGACGTGTCCTGTCAGATTGAGTTCGCGCAATAATTTTTTGATGTCGAGTGCCAGACTTAATTTCTCCGGCAAAATTTTTCCATAAATCACTAACCTTGGAATCTCAGCCATAAAATGCAACTTTTCATTGCGCTCTAAGAGAATTTTATAGGCGTGTACGACGCCTTCCACGTTTTTGCGCTTCTCATATCCCCCGCCGGCCAAAATGTAACCCGGTTTCAGTTTATATTTCTTAAGAACTTGCGCATTGTGTTCCGTCGTCACGGGTTGTTTATAGATTTCGTCTACATCGATATAGCTGGCCGTAATTTTTTTGCCGTGAATTTTCAACTGTCCAATCAGATCTTTTTCAGTGTGTTTGGAAACAGCGATGATCCGGTCCGCTTTTCGGATGGCTTTTTCGGTCAGTTTCCAATATATTTTTTTTCTTAAATTATCCAAATACTGCGGGAAAAATTTCGGAATGATGTCATGCACAACCATAATATGCTGAACTTCTTCATACGGTTCAATGATGGTTGGGCATTGGTACATACTCAAAAGAACATCACATTTATCTTTTTTCACGGCCCGCGGCAGCAAGAATTTTTCCCACCAAATTTTGCGGGTCAAGTCGTCGCGTTTCCATGCGGGCAAGAAAATTCTTTGGACAAAATTTGGCGGCAATGTAAAATCAGCCGGCAATTTTTCTTCCAGGTACAAAACAAAGTCGATATCCTTATAACCGGACAGCTCCCGCAAAACATTCAACGTCACTTGGCCGATGCCCGTATGAGGTTTTCTCACAAAAGTTGCGTTGATGCCAATTTTTGTCTTTCTGCTTTTCATACTCCAAATTTTACTATACTATCCTATTTGTGTCACTTGCTCTTTTTTCCATATTCTCTTAGAATTTAACTGTGAGTGATTTAAATACCCTAAACTAATGAAAATGAAAAAACAAGAAAAGAAAATTGTTTGCGTGATCGGACTGGGCTATGTCGGGCTGCCGCTGGCCGTACGCTCCACTGAAGTTGGTTACCTCACTTATGGTTTTGATTCAGACGCCAAAAAAGTCGCGCTCATCAACAAAGGGAAAAGTCCGATTAAAGAAGAATTTTTGGAAAAAAATCTGCCCAAATTTCCGGTCGTGGCTTCTCTGGATGAAAAAGTAATTGCGAAAGCGGACATCGTTCTCATCTGCGTCCCAACGCCGGTCGACAAGAATTATTATCCCGACCTTTCTCCTGTCATTGGCGCGACCAAAGCCGTCACGAGAAATTTGAAAAAAGGAGCGCTGGTAGTTTTGGAGTCGACAGTCAACCCGGGCGTGTCTGAAGAAATCATCGCGCCAATTTTCGAGGAAGCTGGATTCAAGGTGGGGCGCGACGTTTTCATCGCCCATTGTCCGGAACGCATCGACCCAGGGAACAAAAAATGGAACGTGACCAATCTGCCGCGCGTGGTCGGTTCGTTTGACAAGAAGGGATTGGCCATGGCTATGGAATATTATAAAAACATCACCACCGGCGAAGTGCGACCGATGAAATCCATCCGCTCAGCTGAAGCTGTGAAGATTGTGGAAAATTCTTTCCGCGACATCAATATCGCTTTCGTCAATGAGTTGGCCAAATCTTTTGATAAGCTCGGCATCGACATCAAGGATGTCATTGAAGGCGCTTCCACTAAATTTTCTTTCATGCCGCATTTCCCATCTTGTGGTGTGGGCGGCCATTGTATCCCGGTTGATCCATATTATCTCATTGAACGCGCCAAAGCTTCCGGCTTTGACCATAAATTTTTGCGGGTCGCGCGCGAAATCAATAATTCCATGCCGGAATATACCGTCAATCTTTTGCAGACCGCTCTCAATGAAATTAAAAAATCGATGAAAGGCACGACTGTGGGCGTGCTCGGCATCGCGTACAAAGCTAATATTGATGACGTGCGCGAATCACCGGCCATAAAAATCATTGACCTAGTCAAAAAAAAGCAAGCTAAGGTTTTGACTTATGACCCTTTTGTACCAGAAAAATCGACCGAAAAAAGTCTAGCAGCCATTCTCAAAAAATCTGAAGCCATCATCCTGGCTACCGCTCACACGCAGTTTAAAGAAATCGACCCTTCCGTCTTCAAAAAAAATGGCATCAAAGTTATCATTGACGGGATGAACTGCCTGGATAAAAAAGCTATCGAAAAATTAGGCATCATCTATAAGGGCATCGGGCGTTAGAGAGACAAAGGGAATTAGGAATAATTCCCTTTACTTTTTGGCTTTTTTGCAGTACAATTAAATTAGGAAAAGGGCGTTAAAAAGCGCATAAATAATAACAAAATAGCTATGATAAGCCTTTTGAAATTGATTATTTGGATTGCCGGCGCGCTCGTGGTGGCCTATTTTGTCCTGGGTTTTTTCGGTTATGAATTTAACCGCAACTATTTCTCTTCCAGCAAAGAGCAATGCCAAGGAAAGCTCCAGGCCTGTACAGATAATGTCTTCCATAAAGGCATCGACAACGCCGAGTGTAATTTTCAATGCGTGGATCCTAAATTAATCATTAAAAAGAAATAAATGAGACTGATTGTTAACCTTCCAGCTTTCAATGAAGCAGAGAGAATCGGGCAGACTATAAAACGGATCCCTCGTAATTTTGCCGGGATAGATGAAGTTTTTGTGCAAGTTATTGATGACGGTTCAAAAGACGGAACTGCTCAAATAGCCAAGGATGCCGGCGCCGATTTTGTTTTTTCCCATACGACCAACAGAGGACCAGGCGTGGTATTTCGCACAGCTGTAGAACATGCACTAGAAAATGGAGCTGATATACTTGCCTATATAGACGCCGATGGACAATTTAATCCTCAAGATATTCCGACTATCATTGCCCCGATCCTTGAAGGAAAAGCTGATATCGTCAGCGCGGATCGTTTCGGCGAGCATAAAGCCAAGAATATGCCAGCAGCTAAATATTACTTGAACAGACTCGCGGCGTTCATAATAGGGAAATTTATGAATTGTCCTATCAAGGACCTGACTTGCGGTTTTCGCGGATATAACAGAGAGACATTACTCAGGCTGAATCTGCCTGGCGCATTCACTTATACGCAAGAAGTAATCATAGATGCCATCGGCAAGAATCTTAAAGTCGTATGGGTTCCAGTGGTGGTGACATACTTTGAGGAAAGAAAGTCTAGAGTAGTCAAAAGCATTTATAAGTATGTCAGAGACAGTGGCAGGATAATTCTAAAAGCCATAAGAGATGTCCGGCCGATGAAATTTTTTGGAATTCCAGCTGCTTTCTTAATCCTCGTTTCTCTCGTAATTTTTGCATATTTCGGATTCTTATATTTCCAAGATTTCAAGATAACTCCGTATCGGAACTACCTCCTTGCTGCTATAACAATTCTCCTGGTCGGACTGCAATTTCTTGTTTTTGCCCTCATTGCCGACATGATAAAATCGAATCGCAAACTAACAGAAGATCAGATGTATCTGATGAAGAAAGAAAAATACACTAAGAAATAGCAATTATGAAAATCCTCTTTATCTCTCACTCCTATCCCCCAATTCTGGGTGGGGTGGAAAGCCAGAATTATAATTTGGCTAAAGGACTGGCGAAAATCGCGACTACCAAAATCATCGCTAACGGCCGAGGCAAATGGTGGTTGCCGATTTTTGTGCCGGTCACATTTTTCCGGGCTTTTTTTCTAATGACCAATTATGATGTTTGCCTCGTGGGTAATGGCGTCCTGGCACCGATCGCCGCCGTGCTTAAATTTTTTCACCCTAAGAAAAAATTCTTTTCGGTTGTACATGGCCTGGACATTACTTTCGCTTATAAAAATGGTCTTCTGCCAAGAATTTACAAGGCTGTTAATATCCCCGCTCTAAAAAAACTGGATAAACTTTTCATGGTGGGCAATTTTACCATCCAAGAAGCGGTAAAGGTCGGCATCCCCGAAGATAATTGTGTTTTCATTCCCAACGGCGTGCCCATTGAAGATTTAAAAAAAGATTTTTCGCGAGAAGACCTGTCCAAACTTTTGGGTGAAAATCTCACGGACAAAAAAATGATCTTGCGCCTCGGCCGATTTGTGCCGCATAAAGGCACTGATTGGTTCATCAGAAATGTCATGCCGAGTCTCAATGAAAATATTATCATGGTGGCCACTGGATATCGCGTGGCCAAAAATACCGCCGGCGATCCGGATAATTTTGCTGATTGTGAAAAGGCCATTGCCGAGCATCATCTGGAAAGCCGAGTGAAGCTTATGCCGACTATTCCACAGCATGACTTGGAAATTTTGTTCAATACAGTTGACCTGGTCGTCTCACCCAACGTTCGTTATCCTGGTTCTTCGGAAGGTTTCGGCATTAATGCCATAGAGGCGGCCGCTTGTGAGAGGATCGTGGTGGCTTCCAATCTGCAAGGTTTGGCGGATGCCATCAAGAATGGCAAAAATGGTTTCTTAGTGGAACCGGAAGACGCCGAGCAATGGGTCAAAAAGATCAATGCCATTTTTGCCGCCGGCCCTGATTTTGCCCAGAATTTCGGGAAAATGGCCGGTCAATTCGTGAAAGAAAATTTCACCTGGGAAATGATTTCCAAAAGATATTTGGAAGAAATGGAAAAAGTATGTCAGAACCACTGATTTTCACATGATTACCCTGATTACACTGAATAAAAATACACAATTTTAAATTTGATATTCAGTTTTATAAAATATGTTTCCTGCTATTCACTCCCAAATATTATTGTATTTTTCTATCGCGATTATTCTGCTCCTACCGGGATATTTTTTGCTGTTGGCAGTTTTCGGTAAAGATGAAAATCGCATCAGCCTCCTTGAGAGATTCGTTTTTTCTTTCGGGCTAGGCCTAATTGTGACTGATTTTATTGCCTTCGCATATTCCAAAGCGCATATTTTAATCACCGCTACGTCCTCTATTGCCGGCAGTGTTATTTTTTGTGGCGTTTGTTTTTGCGTATATAAATATACTAATCATAACATTAAGCGCGATCCTATTAAGGACGAGATTGCCGCGGTCGTTCCGAGCACAGAACTCCCTCGTAATGACAATGCTAATCTTTTTTCTTTTTCCAAAAACCAATTTCTACTTATTCTTATTATATTGTTCTTAATGATTTTCATCAAAGTCGCCTATCTGTCCGGCACGATTGCTCCCACTGCCACTGATATGGGGCACCACACTTATTGGACCAAAACCTTGGTGGAAAGTGGCCAGCTGCCGACCTATGACGGTATGCCTGATTTCATCATTGGGGAGCATATCGCTCTTGGAGAGATGGT
>Ga0114951_10002836_pt1 | contig 18963 bp, 20 predicted proteins | sample AM7aDNAmetaG_FD_88677 | JGI IMG/M metagenome (GOLD analysis project Ga0114951, IMG submission 88677) | Freshwater microbial communities from Finland to study Microbial Dark Matter (Phase II) - AM7a DNA metaG | ecosystem: Environmental > Aquatic > Freshwater > Lake | place: Finland: Lake Alinen...
CCTTTACTATCAGAAATAATTGCAGCATTTGTAATATCCGAAATAGCATTATCACATTCAGGTTGCCCCGCAGCCGCACGATATTTTAGAATTAGATCCTTTTCATTGACAAATGATGTACCATCAATATCCAGAATTTGTCCATAATAACCCGCAGCAGATGCAGATGGTAATAACATAGTACCATCATTTTGAGATGGTATAGCAAAGGATTGAATTGTGTTATCGAGTTCAATGCCTCCTGATGTGATGGCATTCTTCTCAATTGTTCTACTTATGTCAAATCCGAATAGCTTCATGTTATTATATATATGACTCGCTATTCCTTATATTTTAGGAATAGCGAGTTTGAATCATAATTTTGTCTTGATGTTAAGACATTGTGCCAGCAAATGATGTCCAATATTGATAGGCAAATTCTACTGTAAATTCTTCTACAGCATCATTTGTATCAAAGTCAAGAGCAATATCTTGAATATTAACAGGAAACGCATCAACAAATTGATATGTTTTAACTTCGTTTTCCTGGCGATCTAGTTGTATTACAGTAGGATTTGCATAATATCCCTCAGTACCTGATATATTGCTAATAGCTGATGTATTACTTTCATTTGAATTAACCATCTCTAACCATAATTCAAATTGATTTCTTAGATCCATTGAAGTATCATTAAGTACCGTTACTGTCCAATTCGCAAATGTACGATCTCCTGCAATTTTTAATTTACGACCACGATATCCAATTGGTATTTCTCCGAGTACACTAGCTGGTAGACTTGCTGCTTTAATTAAAAAGCCAGCCTTGTATGATAAGCCACCATCACCCACAATTCCTGGAAAATCCATTTGAACTTTGAATAGATTGGGACGGGCACCTCCCCCTGAAAACTGACCCTTAAACTCTGATATTCCTAAACTCATATTATTATTTATATGTTATTGTTATTAATTTTTATATATTAGCCCGAAATTTGGGTGAATGTAACCGTATCACGAGTAGCAATAAAGTTGAGTTGAATATAGTTAATAGAGAATGCTGGTTTGATATAGATATCAGCAACAAATCTATTAGTTGTAACAACAGCAGGTGTATTGTTAGTGGCATCACAAACAATCGCATAATCAATAATACCGCGACGAGACTTAATATCTCGTAGGTATGGATCAATTGTATTGCGGAATGCACGTTGAGTAAATTCATCATTCAATTCAAACAATTGATACTTACTTGCTTTTTTGCAAGCTTTTTCGATCATTATGAATAGACGACGAACATTAATGCGGTCAAATGATGATGGACGAGAAAGACCAGTCTTATCACCATATAGAACAATACCAGTTCCAGGAAGGCTTATGATGGCATTGATATTGTTATTGTATAGGTCATCGCGATCCTGTTGATTGGCATTATATGCAAGCTTGGTAACACCTCGAAGTTGCCCACGATTTAGACCCGCTGGAGAGAACCAAGGATCTGTAATTGCATCTGTATATGCACAAAGTCCAGCCATATGAGTACATGCGGGAATCCAATAATACTTATCTGTATATTTGTTATAGACATACACAGGAGTATTATCATAGAAGGCAAAACTTGTACTAGCATTGGATAAGTGATCTCTACCATTAATAATATATTGAGCCTTATTTGATGGTTGTCTGTATAAATCAAGAGGAGCAGAAATAAATGTTATGAGGTCCATTCGTTTTGTGGCTATAGCCAACAATTTGTTTTTAACCGTGCTCTCAAGATTCATATCAGATTCAAAAGATTCTGCACATAGAAGATCAATGATAGTGTTTTCTGTATCTAATAGAAAATCTTGACCAAGAGATACTTCAACATTACCAGGATTCCAATTATTAGATACAACACCAGTGCCATCAATACCATGTGTTCCACCAGTAAATATGAAATTAGGAAGTGTGTATGTCAAGTCAAAAAATCCGTCAACATCTTCCGTAGCTAGTATTTGTACCGCAGATGCATTAATATAAATGAAGGAAGAACTAGTGTTAATAACATCTACATAATAATTATTAGAACCGGTTGATGTTTTATTACCGTCTTTTAAAGATAGCCCTTGATATAATTCGAGCACTGCTCCTGGTGTTCCTGAAATATAACCATCGCTATCAAAAATTGCTACATAAATTTCATCATGCTTGTTGTCAGGTTGATTATCAACAGTGAATTTCGTACTTTCTGGATATTTCCCAAAAAGTCTTTTACATTGAGATGATACCCCAAGTGATAAAGCCGAAACTTCGGCCGCTGTGAAAGATGCACTAGCATTATCAGCATGATAAAATTGAACTTCCAAACTATTACCTAAAAGACCAGGATAACGAGCAAAAAGTAATTCGTTTTTGCGTATACCTTCTTCTGCCACAGCAAAATCAAGAAGATCAAATTCTTCTTTGTTTTTGATATTTGGTCCAGTACTCAAAGTATCTTCATAGCCATATCCATATCCATAGATAGATGAATGACCAACAGAATTTGTTGCGTCCGGCGATGCAGCTCGCATAACTCTCATGGAGTTGCCATATTGGAAAAATGCGGCGGCGGTTAGATAAGATGGAATAAATTCTAGTTGAGAACCAGCATTAATATTTGGCGCACCAAAGATTGTAGCGAGTTCTTTTTCTGAACTTACATTTACAAGTTCATCGACTGGCCCCCAATTGAAGTGACCAACATAGGCCGCAATTGAAGATGAAACGGGAGGCACATAGGCAATCAGATCAGATTCAGTGACCGAGATTCCTGCTGATAGTAGGGTAGGCATATTTGTTGTTTTCAGTTGTTATATTAATAAGATATCATAATAAGGAAATGTAATTCACTCATTTCTATTTATATTTTGAGGCATTTTTCTGAACATTCTTCATAACTGTCCCCATTCTGTCATATCTGCTTTTGCCTTTTCATAATATTCCATGGATAGTGATGAATATCCATCATGATTTGATGTCATTATAGCAAATGGTAATTCATTCCCTTCCATCTCTCTAATCTTTTCTGCATACAATAGACTCTTTAAATCAATTGTTGAAATATTACCAAATGCATCAGTTGAAACGAACCATGCAAACAATACAAGATTCATTACCATATCATCATGATTAGATCCAGAAGCTGAATAACTATCACCCTTAGGTTCAAATGATGTTAATTCGATAATTGTATCTGCATCATAAACTTCCAACTTTCCTTGTTCAAGAAGATCCTTTAAATTAGAACATCCAATTCGTTTAACTCGTTTAGTCATTGTTACGCCAATACCAGAAGCTTTGACTGAAGATTGCACAAATGTATTGTCATATTCATAATCATGATATACAGCATTACATACAACTTGACCAGCATCATTATTTTCAATAACAACAACTGCTTCATTATAGATTTTTGCAGCTCTTACGATTAACTCTGGAAATATAAGAGGTGATATTAGATTATCCCTGAATGTGCATACTTGCTTAAAAGGCTCTTGAGTAATATCAAAAACAGAGAATGTAGAATAATCCTGACCTCGCCCCTTTGAAACATCCACAGTCATAATATAAGCATGATCTTCAATAGGTTCAATATAATGCTTAATACCATACTGTTGTTTTATAGATTCACGGGAAGTCAATCCTAGAAGGGTCGATGAAGAAATAAGTGTTTGTGCAGAACCGATAAATTCGCAATCAAATTCCTGAGAAAATTTTACAATAGATGTGTTAGCAATAGTCTGTCTTTTCCATTCTTCATCGTGCCCAGGAACTTCTTGCCAAGTAACTCGAAATGGTTTAAAATTATTAGTTCCTTGAATAGCGCCTTCCCAAATTTTATAGAACATATTACCAACCCCGTTCGGAGTAGATGCAATAATAACCTTTACATCAGTACCTGAAGTAATAACCGGATATGTAGCAGAATAAAATTCATCTGCTTTAAATACATGGGCAAACTCGTCAAGTAAAATACAATTATGACTAATAATACCATTTGTAAAATAAGAATAAGTATCTTTTACATTTAGAAGATCATATACTTTTTCTGGTTTATGATCAAAAATATCAAGTATCTCAATGTTTGGATATAAAATATCATTAACTTTCAAACAGATACTTTCTACAAAAGAAATGCCATCATTTAGTAAGACTTTATGATCATGTGTACAATTTAATATTTCTCCATTACTAAGATAAAGAGAAAGCATCTTTTCTGAAAATCCTTGATCTAATACACCAGCAAACCCCTTAAAACCATCTTTTGTCTTTACCTTCATACCATAAGAAAAATTTGTGTACAATTTTTCTATAGTTGTATATGAAATACTATTATCATTTGATATACATATTTTAGTATCTCCTGTAACGCAATTTAAACTTTTTCCACGAATACTTGATGATGAGGTCGCAGCTGCAAGTATTTCAGAGTTATGGGAAAATTTGATAGAACCTTTATTGAGAACTTTACATCCTGGTTGTAACCAAAATGGAAGATTTTCTAGCATCATTGTTAGACGAGATAACATTTCACGAGAGATTGCCCCTTTATTTGCCAGAATACCTACCTGTTTATCTGCATTAAAAATAATATACCAGAATAACCATGCAACAGAGGTGGCACTATTATGACTAAGAATATCATTTGTATAATAACGGTGATTATCCGAATTAACAGATAAATCAAACATATTAGATTGCTTTCCATTCTTGATAATAGAATTTACTAATATGGGACCATCTATAGTCTGAATTTTAATATCAGAACAATCTTTTGCAAATACTTCTGATAAGTCTTTATCAAAAAATATATGAGTGTCGGCACATATCATGGATTTACCATCATTCAATCTTACTTCATATTCGTCATAGGGAATCGTTACATTAATATGAGTTAGATCTTCCCAACCAGTATCAGTTAAAATTTCATAGTCATCTATGGGCAGAGTATCAATGAACTTTCGTTCGATTTTATCAGATAATAAAGGATTTGATATCAGACTCATAATTATTAAAGATATTTATATATCAATCTAATAAAAATTTCAGACACATTTGAATTGTATCATCGTGTTTATTGTTATAATCATATTCTTTTACATGTATTATTGTATACCCATTATCAATAATAGCGGTGTCTCGCTCAATATCTCTAGTAGTGTTTGAATCTCTACCATGCCAATAATCACCATCAAATTCAATTATTCTGTTTGTATTTAAATCTATAAAATCCGGTAAAATAAGGCGATCTTTTAGTCTAAGTCTATATTCATTATTTTTCTTAATATTTTCAGTATCTTTTTGTAATGTTGCAAAATATACAAATTCACTAGATGGTAACAAATCTAATAATTCATTAAATAATTTTTGTGATACTTTTGAAAAATTTGATTTTTTAAAAGACTTGTGCCACTTCTCTTGTCGGTCTAACCATCTTTGTTTTCCGACGACTTCTCCATATTTCTCAATACATTTTTCAAGAGAGAAGGTTGCTTGTCTTTCTGATATTGCTTTTTTAGCATCTTCTTCAGAATATCCTTTAGACATCCAATAGATTAAAGTTGTATCATTATTACCATTTTCTCGATTGGATATGCTACTTTTTTCACATACTTCTTTAATAGATTCGGTAACTTCTTCTTCTGTCTTATCTTGATATTTTACAAAGTTTTTAGAGAATGCTGAAAATTTACCACCATGTTGATATGCTGGATTTTTATCGCCTTTAATCTTTTCTGATAATTTTTTCTTAATACTATCAGATATCAACTCCATGTTATATAATTTTCTGTATTCATCACTAGACAAACCATGACTTGAATTAACATGTCCAACGATAGTAGACCGTCTGAATAATTTACAAACTTGACATTCCATATCATTTTCTGAATGCTCTCTGAATAATTCATTGAATAGACCTGTGATTTTCTGTACGGGTGGTAGATGAGTTCTATTTTCAAAGACTCTGTTATAAGTTTCTATTATATGAGTAATGTTATCATTATATAATGGATGTGATTTTCTAGTGTTTGGTTTAGTCTCTGTTAATATCTTGCGACAAATTTCTTTTAGTTCTTTCATATAAATCTCCTACTGTTGTTTTTTCAATTAAACCAGTCGTCTTATTACGAATAGTTACAATAGTATTTATACCAAAACATTTTCCGCTCTGGCGTCCGCTTAGTAAAGCTGTAAATTTATTTTCAGTGATATGTTTAATTAATTTTTCCTGATAACCTCTTAATTTAAAATATACAAGGCCATCATCCAAACTTATAATCTTGACATAATTACATATAAAATAACATGGATCATTCATACACTTTACATACTCTGCAACTTGCTCAGCAGTAAAGTCTATATTTACTCCATCTTTTTTCACATTGAGATTACCATTATAGGCATTCTCTTTAGTTTTTTGGTTATCGAAGATCATATATCAATAAGTATATCGTTTAATTAATTCATATGGTTTTTTAAGAGCATTCAATACGAATTCTACTTCTTTTAAACACTCATCAACACCACCACCACATAATGCAATATTATTAATAGGTTTCAAAAAATCAACAAGTTCTGGTATGTATATCGAATCCTCATTATCTTTGATAAACTCTTTCACATCCACATCTGAATCTTTTTCTTTTAAATAAGAATCCCAATCACCATCGTCCATATCACGAGAATCTGTTATTTTATGCTTTATCATATATTGAATAAGAACCCCAATAGCATCATCATCAAAACCCTGATCCATAATATTTCTAAAAAAAGCATAACCTTTATCAAAAAATTGACATTGGTCTATGATCCCTTCATCCAAACCATTTTCAAGCAACCAATATTTATAATCATCTTCAGATATCATCCCCAAGTCTTCCCCATTATATAAAAAGAAAACCTGATGTAACTTATCAAAGTTCTCATTTATATATCTTATAAGATTGTCCACCAATTTTGATGGCATGAATTTTTTATATTCTGGCTGAACATCAACCACAATTAAAGATTTTCCTGACATAGATCTCTCAATTATTTTCATACATCAATAGCTTTCTGTTGTTCTTTCAAAAACTTCTGTAACTCTACTGTAGAACCAACAAAGATCGAATTATTATTTGTTGTCACAGAACCTCCTACATTAATACCTGGAGTATTAAATTCCTTTGGTAATTCTTGAATAAGTTTCTTACGATCCCTTTGAAGAATCATAAGATTATTGTTGATATCTGCGGCATTTTTTATAAGAAGAGCTAAACCCTCAGCCACACGAGGCGATTCTGAATCGACTAATAAAGCATGCATTGTTGCTATTGCCTCGTCGGATACATCAACAAGTTTTTTCATATGATTTCTGGCAAAAGAATAATCCTCTTCAGTATCCTTCATGATGTCCTCTTGAGAAGGACCTGTGTATTCAGGAACTACTTCAATAGGCAACAACTCTGTCGGAGTGTTCGCAGTAAGAGATGCCAACATATCTTCTTTAGATTTTTTCATTTTTTGATCCTATAGTGAACTCTACCGGCTCTGTTCCGGGTATATATAATTTATTTATACTACCATTATTATACCATTTTTGTAAAACTCCTATAATAAATTCTACCGGCTCTGTTCCAGGAATAAAATGTTTAACTATAACTCCATTATTATATGCTCTAGTACCAAACCTAGGATTAGCAGAACCCTTTGTTAATTCACTCCGTCTTTGTTTAAATTTATCTGTAACCCCCAAATAGAATCCTTCTGGTATAATATCATCATCCATAATATAACAACAGTCAATTCCATTTGTAAAACATTTGCAACCAGATACGGTAGATTTCTTTCCAAAGCACCCATTCTTCTCTCCTCTGACTCCTAAATTACCTTTTATCCACCCATCAGGTTGTTCTCCTTCGAAAAATCTTCTTGATATTTTTCCATCGTGATAGTATACTTTCCCTTTACCACACTCTCCTATTTTATGAGGAGATCCTTTAATCCATCCAGTAGGTATTATCTCCCCAGGATAAAACATTTTCTTGTCTTCTCCCCTGTGATACCAAATCATCCCTTTAGTATTAAATTCATTAATAAGAGAATTATTATCATGTTTATTATAAAACATTGGGTTTCTCTTAGCTTTCACCTTTCTTAGAAATCTAGTTTCATATGCATAAGCTTCTGCCCCGGTCGAGAAATGTCGTATTCTCATAACTTCAAAAGAATCTAGACCATATAAATTAATAAGCCCCTTGATTCTTTTACACGATGTCGGATATCCACCCTCAGTCATGAATGTAGAAGAGTTGCATGGTTGTCTTACCTCTTGACTCCATTTAGATCCAGCATATAACATCCCTGTTTGTTTTTGGCGAATAATGTAAAAGAACGGATCTGTTTCTATAAATCCCTGTATATATATTTTATGTTGCATATTGTGTTTAATTGATATTATGTAAAGTAGTTGGGATTTGCCGATCCGCGAACTACAACAATTCTATTTATATTATCCCTATCTTTTTCACTCTAAAAACCCAAAGGTTTCATATACAACTGTATAATCAGATGGAGTATCATTAACTATATCCCCCACGCGAGTTTCTACGCTTTCAATAGGATGAATGGCGACTTCTGGTTCTCTATCAAACAATTCACAATCCACATATTTAATCAATCCAACTGGAGGAGATGCAGCAATAAACTTAACACGAACATCAAAATCCAATGTATAAATTATAACTCGCTGAGATCCTTCTATACTTCCAGTGTAATCATCACTAAAACTTGTATTGGTTAAGACTATAGGAATATCTGTCAATGATCCAATATATTCCATATCCTTGACGGTAACAGTATATTCAGGATTAAAATATGGCAGGATCTGTTCAAATATTTGAAGAGCATCATCTTGATGATGAGAAAGAATACTAAGTTGTATTCCTATTTTATAAGGAGTTGCTTGATATATTCTATTATAATCATTTGTTGCAGCGCCTTCTGGATATGTTGTACTATTAAGTCGATTTAACTTTGTAGAAGCATCATATGCAATACTAGTAATTTCAAATGACATACGAGGCATTCTTAATGCTACGTGAGTAATCTTATTTGGATCATCTGTTGGAAGTCTTTCAAGAAATCTTTGTCTTGGACCATATGCCAAAGGAACTCTTGTAATACCTTCTGATTTTCCAGCAACCACTTTGGCGATTGACATATCATTGAAAATACTACCAAAGATAGCAATAACTTTCTTAACACTTCCATTATAAAAATAATCAGTTCCTAACATAATCTATTCTCCAAAGGGGTTTGTTTCTGAAAAGTCTAAAATATCATTTGCTGCATTTTCAAATGAGGCATTCTGAGCAAATGCATCATTATTAAATAAGACTGTATCTGGATCAGCTGGTTCAGCCATGAAACGATCTCCTAATCCAATAACTCGACTTATTGTTGATATTGCACCATTCATTCCTGTAAAGGTAGTACCAATTACTAAGTCATAAACTTTCCCATCATTAAATGATAGAGTGGAAAAGCTTGCAAGCAATCCTTCTGATGTCTGTTCATAATGAAGAAGCTTGGTCATTCCGGTAATTCCTGATGGAAGTGTTATGACCAACATATCATCTATATCATGAATCGTTGCAGCCGCGAAAGAAATATATGCACGATGTACTTCCGATAGAACTCTTTGTACATCATCTACTTCATCAATACCTGTTGATATATCTTGATTAGAATATTCGAATAGTTCGCATACAATTTTATAAGTTGGTATATATCCAAGTTGATAGAATGGTTTTTTATCTTCTACAAATCTAATCTCAAATAGGGAAAATGCCATTGGAAAGTAGATAAGATCGCCTTCTCTTGGTCGATTGGAAAGATCTGGTAGATATCTACCAACAAGAGTATTCCATCTACGGCGAGACACTAACAAGTTTACCTGATCTCTAATTTCCAAACCAAACTTTGAGATTAATTTTCCATCCCCTTCGAATCCATCAACAGATTCGATATACATTTCAATCTTGAATGAATTTGTGAACTTTGAGATTACATCTTCATTGAGAATCAAATCTTTTGCAATGATAGTTCTGGGAATATAATAGAGATCTTGTCCATAAATCCCAATAGATTCAATAACAAGATCTTCATAGAGATCTTGTTCAGACTTTACATTATTAGAAAAATAAACATTGCGAGCCATTGATATTATTTATAATAGACTCCCAAGAGCCTTAAACTTAGCTCTATCTGCATCTGTTGGAGTTGCATGACCAATATCAATTTGATAATGTGGTTGATCATTACTTCTTCCCGTCCATGTTGCACCAGCCATCAGACCACATTGCGGGGCTAATCTAGAACATGCAAGATGAACTTTTTCTGCAATAGCTTGTTCGGAATTAGTACCATCATCTAGATATTTTCCATCAGTAATACGGAATACTCCCGCATCAACAGCAAGTTTAAAATTATGCATACTATATCCAGCAGGAACAGCATGAGCACCACCATTCTGACATGCTTTATATAAAGCTGCTTGTTGTTCCCATGTTCTATAACCACTAATGAGTTTATATGCACATCCAAATGTTGCGGCAATAGGTCTTGCAAGCAACATAAAATTCCTAATTTTTGCCTGAGCCTTAGGATCTAATGTAGCAATTATAGATATAGTTCTGGAATCTAAAGTAGAATCTGTTACTATGGGAGCTGGTTCTATATCGGGTTTTTGTGATAGAACCCATGCAGTAGTAGCAGCCAAAGATACAGGACCCCAAATACCATCAAGAGGACCAGTATAGAAACCTAGATCTTTTAATTTGGATTGGGCAAGAAATGAAACCGGGTCATACTTCATAATAGTATTTATATAGATGAATATGTGAAAACTTTCTGACCACAATCAAAGATTTTATGATAATTTTTACTTTTCATATATGCATCTTCAGTTAAAGTGGTATTAAGTTTATGTTTTTGGGTTTGATATCTAGATAAAGAATCCCCCATTTGATTAATCCAATAATAACCCGGCGCGCTATCGTGAGAGTGTTTGAATCCTAAATCAAAATACATTTTACCATTAAATAGTTTTCTATCGCAATAAGACACTATTGATTCAGGTTTATACTCTTTGAGAAAATATTTAAATAATTTTGACGAACCGCCAATAATAGTGCTATTCAACTTATTGCAAAATCTTATCATTTCATATTGATGATTTGTATATCGAGATTTTGAAAAGGACATTATAGAATATAGAAGACCGTCTTTATCTTTTAAACCAAGCTTTACAACTGCACCACATTTATTTTGTAAGTGATTTTCATTGCAAAAATCAAAATATTCTTTGTTTTCTAACTTTACTACATGTAGTTTTCTAGCACCTATTTTCATATCAAATATACCAAACTTAGATTTAATCATTGATATAATCTTATTTGAATTACAATTTAAATCGGCATCAGTTACATGCAACAACTGAATATTATTATCTTCACATAGCTTAGTTTTATTGAGATGATAATTTTTATCTTTTTTATCTGCATTGTGCCAGTATATACCATTTACCTCAATAGCTATATTATGATCTGGACAGTAAATATCAAGTTCTAATGGTGCTATAATAGATCTCGAATTTGATACGCAATTAATATTATATAGTTCAAGTTGTTTCAGTAATCGTTTTTCTATTGATGATATCAATCCATCATTTATTAATGGTCTTCCTGCTTTTCTTAAATACTCGCATACATGATTAGGAGAACAACCAAGTTCATTGGCGAAATCGACACCACTATAACCTTCAGTAACCATAGAAGCGACATAGCTAACATCATCTAATTTATCATGTGCATATTTTAGATTATTAATATGTCTATTTGTATTAGATATACTCAATTTAGAATACTTTTTAGTATATCCGTTTTTATTCAAAAATTCTCTAACATTAGTGAGAGTATCATTATGTTTTTTAGCAATATCACTTATAGTTAAATCTGTATTAATATAATCATAAACCCAAGATTCACTATTAGCTAATATTATACTATCGCGTTTTTCATTTGCTAGTCTAGCTTTTTCTATATTATTAATATTGGCTTGTTCACACATGCGAATATTATTATTAATTTTCCAACAAGATTTACTACAGCTTTTCTTATAACCTCTAGAAATTTTAGAAAACTTAACTATATTTCCACAAGTAACACAAACAGGATCTTCTGTTATGTTATGAGCTATTCTAAATATCTTTTCGATATTTGGATTTGGCAGGTGTCTCTTATATTTTATGTGTCTAACTGGTGTTTCGGATCTAATACAATTCAACACATAATTTTCATTCTCATCTAGTTCTTTGTTGTCATCCATATGAATCTATTTATAAGAAACAATGGGGAGTAAATCTTCAGCCCACGAAAAAATCTGGCGGGTACGAAAATCTATCCATAAAGTCTTGTTCAAGCTTTTCTATATCCGCTTTTGCATCATCATAAATTTCTCTCGCGTTTATAGTAACACCTCCAGGCAAAGCAACACCCCCATATTTTTTCAAGTTTTCTCCCCATTGCCTTTTCAGCAATGCCGTCAAATATCTCTTCAGCATCATATCATTATACACTTGTCTATAATTCTCAGGATTTATAGTTTGATATCCCTCAATAATGATATATCTCCCAATCTTGACCAGCTTCTTCCAATCATCCGCAATTACCAAACGATCCATATGTCTCGTGAATACAATCTGCTGGGACATACCTGTTAAGCTCATTTCAATCAAACCGAGATATTGCTTGGTCATTTCATAGTTCACCAAAGATTCTGGATTTCTTAATCCATATAGGTCATTTAGAAACATCTGGTATTTTACACCAAACATATCAGCTGCATCACCAGAGTTGATATTAAGTACTCTGAATACAGATATAAGATCATCTGGTACTGTTAGGTAATTATTATCATAATCTTCCTGAGTAACTTGATGTTTTACAAAAGTTCGTACAACAGCATCTGAATGATACTCTTGATAAAATTGAATAGCTTCATCAACCCTATCTTCAATCTGATCATCATCAATATTAATCTGAATTACCGGTGCACCCAAAGAGCGGAGGCAATAGTCAATAAGTTCTTGTCGTGAGGATGGGCGTGCCATATTACTATTTATATATTATTCAGCTTGCTGATTATAATATGGTTGCCCGGGAATAAGATATTTATCAGCCCAAGTTTTATAAATTGCAAATAATTTATCTCTTTCTTCTATATTGCCATCAGCCTCTGCCTGAATTGTTCTATTCTTTAGATCAGTTAAAAACCATCCAGATGGGGGATCCCATATATACCATTTTGCCATAAATGCGGTATACTTAATAGCAAGATTAGGATTGGCTATGTAAAGAGTAGAGTAAACTGGTAATTGAGGTATTAACATGCTAACTGCATATGCCTTTGATATTACTGTATTATTAGTAGTGCCACTTCCATTATAGGATCCAGGAATGCCAAGAGATGATATATTTGTATCAACTACAGATGGATCACCTGAATCAAGATTGACTGTATTATAACCAACTAATACTTGATTCGGTATTTTTAATTCAGGTAAATAACTAAACAAATATAGGGTATCAAAAATAGATGTCGCTGATGCTGATGAAGTCGGTGCTGTAATATCTATTAAAGGAAGACCTATCGCAGGAGGAGAAATAGGAATTTCTATTGAGACATCTTCCGCAAAAATTGGGATTGTCAATAAAGCTATTAGTGTAATTATTTGTATTGTTGTACCCATGCTGTGTAATTATTAAGACCTTTCCAAAAGATAAGTGATCCAGCATAAGGCTTTATACTAGTAATTTTATGTTGATCAATGTCAATACAAAGTTGGGTTAATGTATCAATTAAATCTGTATAATCAGGTAAAGTAATAGTAACTCCATAAGGTTGAATCGCCTCAGGAAGTCCAACCAATAATGGTGCATTGATTGCAGTTACAATTGGTTCCATTGCAGAATCAAATTCAGCACCTCTTATAGATTGTTTTGCTGCTCGTCTTGCTTTAACAACTGTCGAAATACAGCGTGCTAATAATTCTTTACGAATATTATCATAAGTTGGTATAATAAAAATACCGGCTGATATAAGTAATATTTCAGATGTACTCATTGTCTCAATAACAGTCTTTCCAATGTTATTTGGTGCTAATATTGTATTTTTTAATTTATAGTAATCAATGTCATTAGGTTGAAGGAGAGACATAAATTCAGGAGAACGTAATAAAATTTTACTATTATTTTGAAAAGGTATGTGTAATAGTAATTTAACATCACCAAATAGTAATGTTTTTTTATCCGCCATATGATTAATCAGCAGTTCTATTTTACTTTTAGGAAGTAAATCAGTGTAGATAAAGTCAATACCCGTAGGAGCCAAGGTATCATTTATATACATATCCGCAAGGCTGATACTCTGTGTTTGTAGAGTATCAGCCTTGTTGGAATATAGTGTGTTCATAACCCCATCTCCTAGGGTTTTTTGCATATTGATGTCGAATGCATCAACATCAGCTTGTACCTTAATAGCATCGCGCTGTTCTATGAGAGAACTTATTCCTTCTGCTCCAACAAACATTTGTGTAAACAGAAATAATAACGCGATGTATAATTTCATATTGTAACTTATTGGTATTGTGCTGCCCAAGCCTTATAACCTTCAGTTCCCTTATAGAGAATCATTGAACCCGAACAGTCATCTAGCTTTGATATTTTTCTTTGATCCAATTGATCACACTTAAGTTCGAGTTGAGAAATTAGATCTGTATAGTCAGGTGTCACAACAGTAATCTTATATGGTAAAACCGCTGTTGCAAGTCCTGCCCACAAAGGAGCATTAAGAGCAGCAATAATTGGTGCCATTTCAGCATCAAATTCTGTTTCATTATTTGCCTTATTGGCAGCTCTACGAGCTTTTGTTACGGCGCCAATAGAACGAGATAGAATTTCTGAACGAACTATATTATAAAAAGATGTAGTAATAGGATATTTAGTTAGCAATACCAATTCAGGCACAGTCATAACGCTTGTGACATCTTTCGGAAAAGTAAGACCTTGTAAAAATTTATACTTCAAGATATAATATTCCATAACAGATGGATTAAATTGTCCTAAAATTAAATCGGCATGTGCTGTTATAGCAGCATTCTTTTTATAAGGTACTTTAGTAAGTAAGGTAGCATCAATCCATGCATAAGTAGATTTATTTCCAATGTGATCTAAAAGAGCAGTAAGTTTAACATCTGATAAGGTATTCATGGCATTTCCATATGTACATAAAGCAGCAGATGTTATTTTGTCGGCAATATAAAGATCTACCAAAAAATCATTTTCTGTTTGCAATGTATCTGCCTTGGCTGCAATTAAAGCAGCATAATTTTCAGTTCCCAATCCCTTGTTAAATTGCCCATCAAAGTTAGTGAGTTGTTTGGCATCAGTAATTGCAGCACGCTTTACTAAGATGGAAGTATTTTGAGCACCCAAAGGTAAGCAAAATAAGGCAAGGGCTAATAGTATTCTTAATTTCATAGTTATTATTATTATTATTGTTTATTTTAGAATTGAATACATCACTCTATCGGATGTATGATATTATATATAAGATTTAAGGAATGACTTTTTGTAAAAGTAAAGGAGATATTCTCCATTCTGTAGGTCTTATAATATTAAATAAAGGTGTTCCATCTGGATGTACTTGCCATACTCCATTTGCATCACAATATTGGCATGACCACTGAAGATGATCATTAGATGGCACCATCCAATTACCCCAATATCCAGCGAACAAATTGGATGCATGGCTAGGTTGAAAAAGAATAGTATGACCTGGAGATCCTGCCGGTTGGAGTTGTGACGGCATTTGATGATTTATATCTGTGCCAAATATAAGTAATTGAGATTTCATATAATCTGCCTGTTGTGATCCAGCAGTTCCCTTATCAGCCCATAGACCATTAATGGTATTAGTATATTTACCATATTGGTTTGCTATATAACATAAAGCTGCTGATGTATCTTGATTTCCATTGCCTGAACTGGTATTCCATCCTGTGGTACACCACATATAACAAAAACGGTACGCATCATCGGTAATTTCAGTTAATGTGCCAAATGATGGAGTTGCATTCCATGGATGAATAAAATCTCCAGTCATTGTAATCGAAGGATACTTAGCAAATTTCCATCCAGTATTATCCCAATAACAATAATCAGTTGGATCAGTATCCACAACATAATAATTTCTATTATTCTTTGATCCTATACAGCGATAGTTTAAGTTTAGTAAAAAGGATGAAGGAATTGAGAAATGAAAAGCACTTTGGTAATTATTCAATGATGCTCTTACCTGAACTTCAGTAACTCCAGTTGGTACCCAAATCTGAAATACTGGATATGTTCCGCTTGGTGTATTTAAAGCCTGAGAAAATGTAGCTTTTTCTGCATCTGTTAACCGATCAATCGGATTAACTGCATATAACGGAGTAAGTAAAAGGAGTAATAGTATTGCTATATATTTCATTATATTATAAACAGAATAAATTTGTTCTTATGATTATTTATATATTTTTGATAAGAAATATAGAGTTTAAAATCCAACAACATCGGTAACTTGGCAATAAGTGCTGACGCCATCATTGGCAGGAGTGACATCATTACAAACTTGTATCACTTCTACTTTAACAACATTACCACAAGCTCTCGCTAATTCTAGGTTGCTAAATGTAAGATCGCATGTATTTCTTGTATTCGCCCCTGGGTGATTAAACTCCATGAATATTTGATATCCATTTCCTATATTACCATCAGGCGTGTCAATGTTAGTAAGTTCATGCGAACGTCTGAACATAAGAATCGTTCCAGAAGAATTAATTGTTGGTTTATTCAAAGTAATAGTATTTCCATTCACAATATTAGAAATAAATGATCCTGGACGAATGCCAGTGCCAGTCACACTCATTCCGATTGTAAGTTGACTTGTATCACCTGAAGCAAATGTAATGCCAGTAATAGTAGTAGGCACTGTAATTGACCATGTATGAATTGAAGAAATAGTTATTATATCATTAACATATACTCTAATCGTAATACTGTCACCAGCATCATCTAAATCAGTAAAAAATTTAAAAGAAATTTTACTAACTCTATTAACTCCAAATGTAACTGATGCTGTATAAGTAGCAATTTCAGGATTACCATTAGTATTAACTAAAGTCCAATTATCAAGATCATCACGACCTGCTGGTCCAGATACAGGGGTAGGAGTAATACTATTTGGTGTTGGTGTTGCTCTATCATTCCATCCCAATGATGGTTTTGGATTGAGTAGTGTTGTAGAGGATCCAGCCAAAAACGATTGTGTACGCCAATGATGAGCAAAATTAGTATGAGTATTATCTCCTAAATTAGTATCATATGATGTTCCTCCCCCATCAGTACGATACTGACCTGTGGTTGAGTTTAATATCAAAGGTGTAGGAAAAAATGCCATATAATTATGTAGGAAGCACAACTACATTGTAGGAAGTAGAAGTGCCGTCACCATTGCAAACAGATATTGTTTGAGTTGGTAGAGTTAATGTTAATGAAAGAGTTGTTCCTGAAACTGAACCAGTAAGAGCAGCAGTTGCACCGCCACCATTTACAACAGTGGCAGAAACAGTATCTATAGAAGGATGAGTTTCTACAAACCAATTACCATTAAGTTTTCTAAAAATAATAAAGTCACCATTATTAACCGTATATAGGTGAGTAAAAAGTAAATCTCCAAGTTCAACTAAACACGTTCTTGTTCCAGACATTAGTGCCTGCTTATCAACATATACTGCAAAAAAATCATTATTTGCACCAAATGCGCTAGGTATATTAAGAATTGGATTAATGGCACCGGTTCCAAATACACAAAAAACGTGTTTTAAATCCGATGTTTCTAAAGTTGATGTAACAGTAGTAGTTATTATTCTACCATAAGGTAAATTATCATAAAATCTTGAATCATCCCCATATGCAGCCGTTGAATGGCTAGTACCGAATCCAGGAAAATTTACTACTCCTAAAGCAGACCGTAGTTGAGCTGCTTGTGGTGATGATGGTGGTGATCCAACTGGGATGTCTCCAAGGTCAATTAGCATAGTATTTAATATATTAAGTGTTTATAATTTAACGGCGTCAATAAACAATTGATCAATATCATCACTCGTAAGATTTAAAGCTGTACCAATTTGAGTAATAAGAGGATATGCACGTTCAAATACTGTTGCATATTCCCATTCAATTTGAGCATTTGCCTTTTCTGTTGCATTAGGAATAGCAGCAATAGAAGAGGATATAGAATCTTGAGAAATTCCCTTGGCAACAAGAGCCAAACGAAGTTGACGAGCTGTAACTGAACGAGGTACGGGTATTTTCCTAATACCAGTAACCCCTAATCCAAATTTCTTAGGAGATGCCGGATTCGGTACTACTGTAAGGTTAAGTGATGTAGCAGTGGACGCCTCATCTGTACCGGTAACCTCAGGATGAGATGTATATACCTTTGTACCGTCTTTGACCTCAAGAAGGAAAAATTTATTTCCTGTTGCATCTTGCCAATCTCCTTGAGAAGATGGATGTTGAATGAATGTTGCCATATATTAGTTATTTATATATTAATTTGTTCTTACCGTCCAACCGAGACCACCAGGTTGTGGAGCAGTGAGATTTGCTAATGCACCAGATACAGTAGGATCCGATAATGTAGGTGCGGCATTAGTTCCGCCAGATAAATTAAGATATCCAGTAGTATTACCATTTGTATTAAGATCTATAATGATATTATCTACACTAGAAGCTGTTAATTGATTATTCTGACAACTTAGATCATATAATGAAGTACAACCAGATACATCAAGAGATGTTAATGCATTACTCTGAC
>Ga0114951_10002840_pt1 | contig 18935 bp, 17 predicted proteins | sample AM7aDNAmetaG_FD_88677 | JGI IMG/M metagenome (GOLD analysis project Ga0114951, IMG submission 88677) | Freshwater microbial communities from Finland to study Microbial Dark Matter (Phase II) - AM7a DNA metaG | ecosystem: Environmental > Aquatic > Freshwater > Lake | place: Finland: Lake Alinen...
AAACTCCTGCATGGGATCGACTATTTTACCTGGCAGCTTTGGGCAGAATTCCGTAACCGGGAAACAGAACAGGAAACCTTTGATATTCCGGAACTCGGAATTAAGGGGAAGCTACGGGATGCTTGCCGTGTTCTGACCGACATAACTTGGCGTTACAACCCGGATTGTCAAAATATTATAAACCAGTTCACTGAATCAGCCTCCCTTCCATCCCGTTATGTCGGGTTTCATATCCGCGGGGGCGATAAATTCAAAGAAGACAAACTTCATCCGGTAGGTTCCTATTTCAATGACATGGCTATTCGCACAGATTGCCGAAATGGTTTTGTTTTAACCGACGATTACCGCATTATCGAAACCATTCGAAAAGAATATCCTGATTGGAAAATCTATACCCTTTGTCAGGAAAATGAGCGGGGTTATTACCACCAGGATTTCCTGAAAAAGGATCCGGAATTCATTCGAGAACAAACCTTACGTCTCTTTGCGTCAACAGATATTCTTTTAAAATCAGAGCTTTTCATGGGCACGTTCACTTCAAATCCGGGGATGTATCTTGGTATGCGAATGGAGCCTGAAAGGTGTTTGGGGGTGAACGGCACTAAATGGAGGCTATGGTGAATTCAACAAATAGGTCACCGCTACGCGGCTCGGGGGGGAAAGGGGGATGGCACAGATCTACAAAGAGAACACCGCTACGCGGCTGGGATTATTGTCAACCAACTGCTCAGCTACAAATTGGTCGCCGCTACGCGGCTGGGACTACCCTTAACCAACGACTCAGCTACAAATTGGATACCGCTATGCGGCTAAAACACTTTGAAACCGATTGAATAACCTAAAATTGTTCACCGCTTAAAGGCAATGGCCAATTTCAACGAAATCTTAATGAACCATTTGTAGCCGCATAGCGGCGGCCTATATTTTGAATCAATTTACAATGGCCAATACCTATACCCAGATATACCTTCAATTTGTATTCTCCGTCAAGGGCCGCCAAAACCTGATACCTCAGGCCCATAATGATGAATTACAAAAATATATCACCGGCTTAATACAAAATCGAAAACAAAAACTCCTGGCAATCAACAATGTACCTGATCACATCCATTTTTTGGTAGGGTTTGGAACAACCATGTCAATTGCGGATTTCATGGAAGAAGTAAAATCTGTTTCTTCCAGGTTTATAAATGAAAAGCATTGGGTAAATGGAAAATTTGAATGGCAACGGGGTTATGGGGCTTTCTCCTATTCTCATTCACAAATAGACAGGGTAGTCAAGTATATATTAAATCAACAAATCCATCATCTGAGAAAAACATTCCGGGAGGAATATCTGGACCTGCTGAAAAAATCCGAAGTGAATTATGATGAACAGTATTTGTTTGAATGGATCGAGGCGTAAAAGAGATCTAACAAGGAAGTAATGTGCATGAAACTCTCAATAATAACTGTTAATCTTAATAATTTCGATGGTCTAAAGAAGACTGTTGAGAGCGTGCTTGCGCAAACATGGAGGGAGTTTGAATACATTGTTATTGATGGGGCTTCGACTGATGGGAGTGCAGAATATCTGTCTTCTGTATCAAAGGACTTTACTTGGTGGGTGAGTGAAAAGGATCGGGGGATTTACCAGGCAATGAACAAGGGAATTGAGAAGGCGACCGGGGAATATTTGCTTTTTTTGAATAGCGGCGATTTCTTAGCCAATGAAAATATTCTTGAGGAAATAAAACCTGAACTCACAGGTGAAGGCATTATTTATGGTGACCTGACGCTGGTTAAAAATGATGGCTCAACCGAGCCGAAAATATATCCTGATCAACTGACCTACAGTTACGTTTGGGAACAATCGCTGCCACATCCGGCAGCATTTATCAGAAGGGATCTTTTCGACCGGTTAGGGCAATACAATGAAAAGGCAAAGATCACGGCAGACTGGCAGTTCTTTATGTTAGCGTTGTTTTCTATTGGTACCGATTACAAGCACATCAACCGACAAATTACCGTATTCAACCTCAACGGCATCTGTAACGATCCACGAAACCTGAAGCAAATTACCAAAGAGAAACAGCAGTTCTATTCGCCAAAGATCCTGATAGTTGCCATGGCCGACAGTATTCATACAGCAAGGTGGGTTAGTCAGTTGCAGGTTGCAGGTTACGAATTGCAGGTATATAAATCATTCGGCTCAATCAGCCCCACTAGTCCCTCCCTGTTTGAGGGAGGGGTTGGGGTGGGTACTTCTTCCGTGTCACATGAGCCTGCCCTCGCGAAAGCGGGGGTTACGCGTCACGCGTCACGAATTCTTCTATATTCCTCAAAGGAACTTCCTACAAACCGCATGGGAAGGTATATCCGGTCTTTTCGAAAATTGATCGATCCGAATTACCGTATAAACGAATTAGCCTCTCTGATCCGCCGCTTCAAGCCTGACATCATTCATTCCATGGAGACCCAGGGCGCAGGGTATTTAGTTGAGGAGGTAAGGAGTTTAATAGTTAAGAAAAGCGGAAGATTTCCTAAGTGGTGGCATTCAAACTGGGGGAGCGATATATATCTTTTTGGAAGATTGGCTGAGCATAAAGAGAGAATTCGGGAGGTGATGGAGCATTGTGATTATTATTCGTGTGAGGGCTTGAGGGATGTTGAATTAGCGAACCAATTCGGGTTTAGAGGAGTTGTATTGCCTGTATATCCAAGTGGAGGCGGGTTGAAGGCTGAGTTGCTGGAACGGTTAAGGAAAGATACTACAGTAACCTCGCAGAGGAAGGTGGTCATGCTTAAGGGTTATCAGGGATGGGCCGGAAGGGCACTCGTGGGTATCAGGGCACTGGAAAGATGTGCCGATGTGCTTCAAGATTATGCCATCGTTATTTATTGCAATTCCCAGGGGCCGGATATTAAAATTGCCGCGGAATTGTTGTCGCAGTCCACTGGAATTGAGGTAAAGCGGTTACCGGCAAATACACCGAACGAAGAGATTCTTGCCTGGCACGGAAAGGCCAGGATTTCGATAGGGTTGAGCATTAGCGATGCCATCAGCACCTCGTTGTTGGAAGCCATGGCCATGGGTTCATTCCCGATCCAATCAAACACCTCCTGTGGTGAGGAGTGGATTATCGACGGTGAAACCGGATTACTCGTACCCCCGGAAGATCCTGAAATCATTGAACAAGCCATCAGAAAAGTGTTGAAAAATGACGAATTGGTGGATGTGGCTGCCATTAAAAATATCAATAAAATAAGGAACGATGCTGATTTTGATGTTTTAAAAGATCTGACACTGCAGTCCTATTTTAAAATTGAAAAAGAAAGCAAAGAATGAAATTGATGGTGTTGGGTGCTTCGGGCATGGTGGGTTGGCAAGTTTTCAAGACGGCATTGGATAGGAACCTAGACGTTTGCGGAGTGTTGCGGAAGCGACAATCGGTGGCTCCATTACTCAAAGGAAAATCAGGATATTCTATCCGGGAGATTGATGATATCCGGAATATCCTGGTACTGGAAAAAATCATTCAGGACGAAAAGCCGGATTACCTGATTAATGCTGTTGGCATTGTTGTTCAGCTGCCGAAATCGAAAGATTATTATGAATCGCTTTCAATAAATGCTTTGCTTCCGCATCAGCTGGAAAAACTGGGCAATAAATATGGATTCAGGTTGATCCAGATCAGTACTGACTGCGTATTCAATGGCCGGACAGGGATGTATGCCGAATCGGATTCGCCGGATTCAGAGGATTTGTATGGGAAAACCAAGGAAATGGGCGAGGTCGGATATGGTAGCGGGATCACGCTGCGTACATCGCTTATCGGACATGAAATCGTAAGACCCATTCACGGATTGCTGGATTGGTTCTTGTCACAGGAAGCCCCGATCAAAGGATTTAGCTCCGCTTATTTTTCCGGACTGACCACTATTGAATTTGCCAAAGTTCTCCTCGATGTCTTTATTCCTGCAGAGTTACCGGCAGGCATTTATCATCTGGCCTCCGAAAGAATATCGAAATATGATCTGCTTAACATAGTGGCAGAAATCTATCAAAAGAAAATTCGTATCGAGCCCTCCACCGACTTGGTGGTTGACCGCTCGCTTGATGGCTCACTCTTTAATCGCCTGACTAACTACCAAGCCCCATCTTGGCCAGTAATGATTCGAAATTTGTACGATATTATGTCACCTGTCACTCGTCACTAGTCACAATTTTTTATTTATGAAAGTATTAACTATTGTTGGAACCCGGCCCGAGATCATTAGATTATCACGCGTTATCGCCAAGCTCGATCAATTTACAGAACACATTCTGGTTCATACTGGTCAGAATTATGATTATGAATTGAATAAGGTATTTTTTGATGAGCTGGATATCCGTAAGCCCGACTACTTTCTGGAAGCTGCGTTGCCGAGTGCATCAGCCACCATCGGGAACGTAATCATCAAGGTGGATGAGGTGCTGGAAAAAGAAAAACCGGACGCATTGTTGGTGCTGGGTGATACCAACAGCGCCCTGGCTGTGATTCCGGCGAAAAGGAGGAAGATTCCTATTTTTCATATGGAGGCGGGCAACCGTTGCTTCGACCAAAGGGTACCGGAAGAAACCAATCGCCGGATTGTTGACCACACCTCCGACATCAATATGCCCTACAGTACTATCGCCCGGGATTATCTGATCAGAGAAAGTTATCCGCCCGAACAGATCATCAAAACTGGTAGTCCAATGTATGAGGTGCTTGATTTTTACAAGGAGAAAATATCGAAGTCTGATGCATTGGCCCGGATGGAGTTGAAAGAAAATCAATATTTTGTGGTCAGCACTCACCGTGAAGAAAACGTAGATGCGGAATCCAGGTTGCGAAAGATTGCCTCAATTCTTTCAGCTATAGCCGAAAAATATCAGTATCCGGTAATTTTATCCACTCATCCACGCACGCAAAAACGGCTGGATGCTTATGGTATCAAACTCCATCCATTGGTAAGGGCTCTAAAGCCTCTTGGATTCATCGATTATGTGAAGCTGCAGGAGAATGCGTTTTGTGTGATATCCGATAGTGGAACGATTACCGAAGAGTCGTCGGTTCTGAATTTTCCTGCCCTCAATATGCGTGAAGCACATGAGCGGCCGGAAGGGATGGAAGAGGGAGCGGTTATCATGACCGGTCTGAGTGAAAAGCGGGTAATGGAGTCTATCCCTGTTGCGATTTCTATGAAAAGGGGAGCTGAAAGGTCAATACAAATTGTGGAAGACTATTTTGCTCCGGGGGTATCGGATAAGGTAGTCAAGATTATTCTGAGTTATACCGATTTTATCAAGAGGCGCGTCTGGTATCAGAATGAACTTTAACCCACTGATATCGATAGCGATCCCGGTTTACAACGGGGCTAACTACCTGACCGAGGCTATTGATTCAGCTTTGGCCCAGACTTATAGCCCAATCGAAATTCTTGTAATCAACGACGGGTCAACCGATCAGGGAGCTACCCGTGAGGTTGCTCTAAGCTACGGCGACCGGATCCGTTATATTGAGAAAAAGAATGGGGGAGTGGCATCGGCATTGAACATGGCGATCAGGGAAATGAAAGGCGAATGGTTTTCCTGGTTAAGTCACGATGATTTGTTTTTGCCAGATAAGACGCAGAAGCAAGTCGAATATCTGAGCAAATTACCGGCAGAGATTATTTATGGAGATTATTCCCTGATCGATGAAAATGGCGATGCAATTGTGGGTGAAACCGGAGTTGTTCAGTCGGCAGAAAAGAGAAATATGTTCTTTCAACTCCTGAGCGGGTTCCCGGTTAATGGTTGTACCACCCTGATCAATCGGAAAGTTTTTGAACGGATCGGGTTATTCAACGAGGACCTGCCGACCACCCAGGATTATGACTTTTGGTTCCGGTGTGCCAAAGAAATTGAATTTCATTTGATGCCGGAAATTCTGATCAAATCAAGGATACATGCTGATCAGGACACCAATAAAAAACCTTTGCGGCAATACGAATGCGACGAATTGTATACCCGGATAGCAAGGTACATTGTCCAGGACCCCGATCATAAAGGAATCAGCCAGGATGGCTTGATGGAATCTGGCAACTTCCTTTTGAAGAACAATCACCTGAGCGCTTTGTTCATGTTACAGAGGGGACTTAAGACGGGGTTGAGGGTTCAGCTCCTGATGAAGTTAATGTGGCGGCTCGCTTTTAAAAGATAAGGAGCTATATTAGAATTTCGTGGTAAGCGACGGGGTCCCGACTTCCGTCGGGATGACACTTCTTCGAGGCGAGATTCTGATGTCATAGCCAATACTTTTGTACAAATCAAATGCAAGGAAAGCGAATTGTACTGATCACGGATTTTACCGGCTATAGCGGTACCAAGACCTATTTTTTACTTCTGGCAGACTACCTCCTCCGCAAAGGATACCAATTGGAGGTTTTCCTGGCTTCGAAGGACTCCCTGTCCAACCAGGAATATCTCGATTTCAAAACCAAACCGATTACCTTTCACTATCTCCCCAAAATCCTTTTTACCGACAACCTATTCCTTAAGCGACTCAGGATAAATAAACTTCTGCAGTTTCTCTTTCTATTCGTCTTCCGTCTTTCGTCTTCTGTCTCCCGTCTCTTTGTCTCCACAGGCCACCCATTCTCCTTCCTCAGCGGCGCCTGGCTCTGGGGCAAGAAGTTTGTGTATATCCAACACACCTATCCGCAGGGATCGCCATCATCATTCACTAAACTTATTTCCGGAATCCGATCGGCCTGGTTTTCCCAAATGGCCAAAAGGCGTTTTTCCTTTATTACTGTATCGGAAGCATCAAAAAGGCTGATTTTGGACTTGATTAACCTTTCCGATAAAAAGTTTCCGATCCGGGTATTATACACACCTTGCCGGTTCACTCAGCCTATCTCACATTCATCGAGCGGTCCGGTTGTTTTAACTATTGGCCATTTGGAAAGATGGAAGAATCCCGACTTTTGGCTGGAGGTGGCTATCTCTGTAGCAAGGCAAAACAATGAGGTTTCGTTCATTTGGGAAGGTACAGGATCGATGATGGAAGGGATCCAACGAAGAATTCCGGAAGACCTGCGGGATCGAATTCAATTAGTCGGATTTCGTGAAAACCTGCTGGACCTATTTTCGACTTCTTCAATTTATTTCCAACCCAGCCTGGTGGAGAGTCAGGGTTTATCCGTAGTTGAAGCCATGGCACACGCTCTGCCTTGTGTGGTCAGTAACCACGGAGGATTGCCGGAAATGACAGATCATGCAAAAACAGGTTATGTAATTGAATTGAAGGCTGAACTGGGAGCAGAAAGACTCCTGTTTTTATTGCAGAATCCTGATATTGCCATAAAGATGGGGCAGGCGGGATATGAAAAGTACCGGCAGAATTTTACTCCCGAGATCTGGGAGAAGAAGATGGACCGGCTTCTTTTTGATACGACCGAAGCATGAATGGTATTTCCATCATTCTCTGTTGCCATAATAGTTCAGAGCGGCTACCAAAAACACTGGAAGCTCTGGCACGCCTCACATTACCAGATAATGTTCCTGTTGAGCTTGTTTTGGTCAACAACGCCTCCACCGACCATACAGCTTCTATTGCAGAAGCACTTTGGGCAAGTTACTCCTCACCTCCTCTGCTTCGAGTGATTGAGGAACCCCAGCCCGGTGTCCTCTTTGCCCGCATCAAAGGTATTGCGGCAGCAAAATACGAACTCGTTGTGTTTTGCGACGATGACAATTGGCTTGCTGAGGATTATTTGCTCAATGCCTGGGAAAGGATGTCCGGGAATCCCCGGATCGGGGCATTGGGTGGTAGGGGCATAGCAGAAAGTGAAATCCCGCTGCCTGAATGGTTTGAAGCAAACAAAACCGGTTTTGCCTGTGGTGAGCAATGGCCAAGAACGGGTATCTGCACAAACCGAATGTATTTGTGGGGAGCCGGGCTGGTCACAAGGAAAAGTATTCTGGTCAAGGTATTTGATCCTCAATTTCCGATGGTGCTGACTGGCCACAAAGAAAACCTGGCGCTGGCTGGCGATGACATGGAGATTTGCAAAAGAATCATCCTTCTGGGTTATGATCTATTTTATGATTCCTCGCTGGTTTACCATCATTTTATCGAAGCGAATCGGTTAACCCTGGATTATCTTGAAAATCAAAATAGAGGTGTGTTACAAGCGATACCAATTCAGAGATTCTATTCATTTTTCATTATCAGGCAAAAAGTTCCAGGTGGCTTATTGCCTATTGTGTTCATTTGGAACACTTACCTGTATCTTCTTCTGAAACTTGGATTTCCAGTCGGCAAACGTAAACCGATCATCAATTTCTTTAAAGTTTGTAGTGAGGGTGTCCGTAAAGAAGGAAAATTTCACACAGAATATTTTCAGATAAAGGCATTTGTCCGCAAAGTTCAGAAAACAAAAATAGAACTGTCCACAGATGACACTGATTACACAGATAAACACCAGAGCCATCTGTGACATCAGTGTCATCTGTGGATAGTTTTTCTTTTCGAATTTATGAAGATTCTCTTTTTTGAACCTCATCTCACCGGGCATCGCCAGGAGTACCTGAATCATCTGATTGAGTATGTTTCAGCCAATCCATCTGGGCACGAATACATATTTGTCGTGCATCCTGACTTTAAACTTCAATTAAAAGTATCGAGCAGCAAGGTTCAAATCGAAGCATTGTCATCCCGACGAAAGTCGGGACCCCGTCCCTTACAACGAAACTTAGCCGGAGCACTTACCCGCAGCTTACGGACGTACCACTTAGCTGATCATTATGCAAAACAGTTCCGGATTGACCACCTCTGCTTCCTGAATTTCAACGACGTTCAGTTTGCTCTCGGACTCTTCCAGCCAAAATATTCAATTAGCGGTATCCTGTTCAAGCCCTTTGGCCCATTGGAAAATGGTTCTTTAAGGAAGCGGCTGACCTGGCAACGTAAGTATTTCCAGACCTGGCTTTACACCCGCAATAAGAATATCAAGACCATTTTTGTTCTCAACGATCATAAAGCCGGGGATTTTCTTAACAGAACTTTTAAAACGGATGTTTTCCAGATGCTGCCTGATCCGGTTCCCGAATTAATTCCTGAACCCGGATATAATCTCCGTGAACAATTCTCCATTCCGGATGACCACAAAATCTTCCTCCATATCGGCTCCCTTCTGAAACGCAAAGGCACCCTCGACATCCTTGATTCCCTCCAATATCTATCTAAGGAAGAACTTTCAAAATTCACCCTTCTCATCCTTGGCCACGCCGAACCCGATTTGGACCGTGAAATCCGTAATCGCTTATCTTCTTCGCAAGAGCTACAACCTTCCTTGTCATCCCGACGAAAGTCGGGACCCCGTCCCCAACCACCTGTTACCCGATACCTAAATTCCTTTCTTTCGCCTCAAGTATTCAAGTCCACCCTCGACCAATGCGATTTGGTGCTTGTTCCTTACCGCTACTCTGAGTCTTCCAGTGGCATCGCCGGCCACGCCATCGCCGCCGGCAAACCCTTATTAGCAGTCCGGAAAGGCCTGCTTGGCGACACGGTAGCAGAACACGGAAACGGGATATTTATCGATGAATGTAATCCTATGGAAATCGCGAATGGACTGAGAAAGGCATTATCAGTCAATTTAATGGGGAAAGTATCGAAACGGTTTCTGCAAAGTCATACGAAGGAAATTTTCAGTCACGTAATTGTAGCTGCCATTACCCGGTAACCTGATGGAATTATTACTCGTGCTGTTTTTACTTTCGGGCCAGGTTAAGGCATTCATGCAGTTCTTCGGACTGAATCTGCCTGTGGATTTTACCCTGATCACTGGTGCACTCTTGCTCGGTTTTACGGCGTACAAGCTCATCCGGAAAAACAGCTTCAGCACCAGTAACATCAGCTTTTTCGGCATCGGTCTTCTATTGCTGTTTTATGCCTGGATGATATTCAGCCTGTTTTATACGCACTCGGAACAATACAGCCGGGAAAAGACAATATTTTTTCTTCTGAATATCGCGGCTTTCTCCGTCCCCTTCTTTTTTAACCTGTTTAACATCAGGCTATTTGCCAGAATCTTTATTCTAAGTACAATAGTCTTAGCCTTGGGCTTGCTGCCGTTTCAATACCTGGATCTGCTTAAAAATGTGACAGTGCCCGGGGCCGAAGGTGCCTACACGGCAATTGGCGGACTTTATCTGACCTTATCGGAATACCTTGGACTGATTCTGGTTTTGATTCTGACAATGAGGGAGGAGAATGTGTTTAGTAAAAGATATGATCCTGTGATTGTTTTGTTTGTTCTGGGGTTGATGGTTCTTCTGGGTGCTCGCGGACCTATCCTTTTCGCTCTTGTCGTCTATTCTTTCTTTCGTCTGAGTAAGATCACGAAAATCCGTTTTACCATAAAGACCAAGTCTATCGTCTTCCTGTCTTCCGTCTTCTGTCTCCTGTCTCTGAGTGTCTTCCTCATGACTCGTTTTCCGGCAACGGACACTCTTTTAAGGCATTCGTTCTACCGCTTTTATTCCCTGGTTGGTGGTGCCATGGATGGGGGTACCGCGGATCATTCTTCCACCGTGCGGTTAGTTTTGGCGCAGGAAGCATTCCAGGGAATATTTAAGGACCTTGGTTCTTTTCTGTTTGGATATGGGACCGGGAGCTTCGGGTACATAACCACCGGTGCGGATATCCGGTTATATCCTCATAACATTATCCTCGAAATCTGGTTCGAATTAGGTCTGGTTGGTCTTTTGGTTTTCCTGGTATGGATTGTCTATATCTTAAGTAAGGCACCAAGGCAACCTAATCAATACATAACCTACTGGCTTTTGTTCTACCTTCTGCTAAATCTGATGCAGTCGAGTTCCCTGGTAGACATCCGTACCGAGTTTGCCATTTTCGCGCTGTTTGCTGTTCAGAATTTCCTGGTGGTGAAAGAACCAAAACCGGTGCTGGCATGAAATCCGTTCTTCACATCATTAACGGCTACACCGGTAACCGGGTTTACAGTCATCTTATTTCAATACTGGATTCCCTGGGTATTAAGCAACTTGTATATATCCCGGTCCGCTCAGATCAGGACATTGGTAAGTACCAGCCGACCGTCTTGAAAAACACAAAGTTTGCCTATTCATTTGTTATTCAATCAGTTTTTGACAGGCTGTTTTTCTTTCGTAAGATCAGGAAAATCAGTCGCGATATCGAGAGTAAGGATGGTTTCTCTGCTGATTCCCTGATTCATGCTCATACATTATTCAGTGATGGAGGGGTGGCTTTGACCCTGCAACGAAAGCATAAAATGGAATATCTGGTGGCAGTCAGGAATACTGATCTCAACCTGTTTTTTAAATATTTCTTTTTTCTCCGTGGTTTCGGCGAAGGGATTCTGTTGAATGCCCGAAAGGTTGTTTTTCTTTCACCGGCATATCGGGATATGGTTTTGAACCGGTATGTAAAACTCCAAAACCGGGAGCTGATTGGCTCAAAATCCGTGGTGATTCCGAATCCAATCGATCCTTACTGGCAATCGCCTGTTTACCAACGGGAGGTCTACACGCAGAAGCAAATCAGACTACTTTTTGTTGGAGAAATCAGGAGAAACAAGAACATTCACGGGATTATTCAAGCCGCCAAGATTCTCAGGGAACGGGGGCATGACGTAAAGCTAACAATTGTTGGGTTTGGGCTGAATGACGAGAAGACTTATGCACGAGACATAAGAAAGACATCAGGACCATTAAAATACGTTGAATTGGTGGAGAAGACAGAAGACAAAGAGACTTTAAGACAGTTTTATAGGGGGGCAGATATATTTGTGATGCCATCATTTACCGAGACTTTCGGATTGGTTTATGCAGAGGCTCTGTCGCAAGGGCTGCCACTGATATGGTCGAAGGGTCAGGGTATCGATGGATACTTTGAAGAAGGTGAGATAGGTTACTCGGTTGATCCAAAGAATTCTGGAATTATAGCAGAGAAGGTTATTAAGATCATGGATCGTTATATGGAGATATCGCATTTTTGCTCGGCACAGGCTTCACTGTTTAGCCGGGAGCGTATCGGGACAATTTATAGAAGTTTATATCAGGAATGAAGGATCTATATATAAAAGAGATAGACAAACTGAATCCGGATTATCTGGAATTGGTGAATGAGATAGGGACGGTTTTCAATGATCCGGCCTGGCTTTCATTGTTCGGTAATCACCTGAGCCTTTACGGAATCTTTGATGTACAGGATCGCCTTTTTGGTGCATTTACGCTTTGGCACACCTATTTGTATGGCTTGAAATATCTTAAGAACCCTTTAACTACTCCGCATTGCGCACTCATTTTCCGGAACCCTGCAGAGACTCCTTATAAGCGAAATACTTTTGAAAAATCAGTCCATACCTGTGTCGCCGGATTTCTTAAATCGCAGCCTGCAGCCATTATCCAGTTCAATTTACCCACCGGGGTTACCGATGGCCAGCCTTACTTATGGAAAGGATTTAAGGTGTCACCGGCTTATACGTATCAGCTTGATCTGAATCCTCCGATTCACGAAACTTTCAGCGGTTTCGATGCTAAATTAAGATCTGATATTGCCAAAGCTGAGAAAGATGGGATCGTTGTGAAGAAGGTGGAAGACATGGCGGGTGTCCGTTCATTGGTTAAAAAGACGATAGACAGGAAGACAAAAGACGTTTCCATCAGTTTGATTGATAAGATATTATCTGAGTTTGCAAAGCCATCGAATTCATTTGCTTTTGTTGCTTATAATGCCGATCAGCCTGTAGCTGCTACTTTCTGCGTGTATGATGGTACAACCGCTTACTATATTCTGGGTGGATTTGATTCTGAAAATCGTTACCGTGGAGCTGCTGCCTCAACCATTCTGGCTTCCATTCAGCATGCGCGGGAAATCGGTCTGCAGATTTTTGATTTCGAAGGTTCCATGATTCCCTCCATCGAAGCTTTTTTCCGTGGCTTCGGCGGTGAACTCGTACCCAAGTACTCAGTTCATAGGGCCTGGCTGCCGCTCGAGATATTGCTGAAATTCGTCAAGAGATCAGTTTACTAATGACCATCGAAGAAGTGTCATCCCGACGGACGTCGGGACCCCGTCCCTTACCACGAATTTTTAGATGAAAGTTATTATTTCCCACGACGTCGACCACCTCTACTCCACTGAACACCTGTTCGATGGGGTCCAGGTTAAATATGCTGCCCGGGCCATTTTGGAGCGAATGAATGGAGTTCTATCAAATCAGGAGTTCGGCTGGCGAATTAAGGACCTATTCCATAATCAATGGCACCATATCGATGAGCTGATGGACTTTGATCAACTTATTGGGATTCCATCGACGTTCTTTTTTGCCATGGCCAAAGGGAAAGGATTGAATTATAGTCAGGCTGCACTTGCGCCAGTTATTAAAAGGGTTATTGAGCGAGGCTTTGAGGTAGGAGTCCATGGGATCGATTTTCAAAATCAGGATTTGATCAATTCGGAATTTAATCAGTTCAAAAAGTTAACAGGGAAATCTGATTTTGGCATCCGTATGCATTATTTGAGAATGGATGAGAATTCCCTGGGGAAATTCGATCAGGTCGGTTATCTGTTTGATTCCTCTGAATATGCAGTAAAAGCGCCATACAAAATTGGCAATATGTGGGAATTCCCTTTGCAGATCATGGATTCCAATGAATTTTACCAGGGGAATTCGGTTCAGAAAGAGAAAATCGAGGGAATAATAATAAAAACGAGGAACCGGATTTTAAAATTGGAACAAGAAAATATCCCTTATCTGACCTTGCTGTTTCATGACAGGTACTACTGCGATGCCTACCAATCGTATCGCCAGTGGTATGAGTCGATTGTTACCTTTCTGAGTGAAAACGGACATGAATTCGTTGGATACAAGCAAGCCATCACTGAGCTTTTGCAGAAAGAAATTCAATGAAGATCCTCATCATCAATCACTATATCGGCTCCTCCTATTATGGGATGGATTACCGGCAATATTATCTGGCAAGAGAGTGGGTAAAGCTTGGCCATGAGGTAACTATTCTGGGTGCAAGTTACAGTCATCTGAGAATTCATCAGCCGGAGGTTTCGAAAGATCTGCAAGAAGAATGGATTGAAGGAATTCGCTATTTATGGGTTAGAACTCCCCGATACCAGTCATCAGGTTTTGGGAGGATTCTGAATATTCTTGTTTTTGTGGTCAAGTGCTTGCTGTACGCAAAGAGAATCCGGAAAGAAGTCAATCCGGGTTTTATTTTGGTAGCTTCCACTTATGTTCTGGATATTTACCCGGCTTACCGGATAGGCAGAAAATGCGGAGCAAAGCTGGTTTATGAATTACACGATTTATGGCCGTTAAGTCCCATGATTATTGGTGGCTATTCTAAATATCATCCATTCATAAGATTGGTCCAAAGTGCTGAAAATTTCGCTTGCCGCAAGTCTGATTATTTCATCTCGCTATTGGGAAATGCAAAAGGTTATCTGGTTTCTCATGGAATGAAACCGGAAAAATTTATTTATATCCCTAACGGATACTCAGTGGATGATCAATCTGCAGGCTCCATGCCTGTTCCTTTGGAGCATCAGCAATTGTTTGAGAATTTAAAAAGTCAATCGAAAATTATTGTTGGTTATGCCGGGGGATATGCTCCCTCCAATGCTTTGGCGAGCCTGATTGGAGCAGCCCGGTTGATTCCTGCGAGTTTGAATTTTGCTATCGTTATGGTGGGGAACGGATCTGAAAAAGAAAGGTTAACTGAGCTGGTAAAAGATCTGGAGAATATTTACTTTCTTCCATCCATTTCTAAATCTGCTATCCCTGATTTTTTAAGTCGATGCGACATATTATTTGCTGGCGGTATCAGTAGTATTTTACACACTTACGGCACTTCTTTTAATAAGGTGACTGATTACATGCTTGCCGGAAAACCGATCGTTTTTGCAGTCGACGATCCGAATAGTCTGGTTGAACAGGTAGGCTGCGGTCTTCGTGTTCCTGCCGAACGGACAAATGAAATTGCTGCCGCTATTACTCAACTCGCAATTCTGAAACCATCGGAACGAACAGACATGGGAATGAAGGGGAAAGTATATGCAGAAAAGGAGCTTGGGTATACCTCCATTGCACAAAAAATACTGGATTCTATCGGTGTTTAGCAAACGTTTATTCGATATCACAGCATCATTTGCCGGACTTATCCTTTTGAGCCCGGTTTTGCTTTTTATTGCGATATGGCTAAGGTTAGCCATACCGGACAATCCCGTATTTTTCCGTCAGATAAGAGTCGGCCGACATGGAAAATTGTTCACATTGGTCAAGTTTTGCACGATGAAACCTGGTCATGGAGGGAATTCTATTACTGTGGCTGGCGAGAGCCGGATTACAACGGTTGGAAGATTCCTTCGCCGATATAAACTGGATGAGTTGCCTGAGCTTTGGAATGTTTTGATTGGTGAAATGAGTTTGGTAGGTCCGCGGCCGGATGTTCCCGGATATGCCGATAAGCTGACCGGAAACGACAGAAGGATCCTGAATTTAAGGCCAGGCATTACCGGACTTGCTACATTGAAGTATTCAAATGAGGAAGAACTGCTGGCACAGCAATCAGAACCCGTTAAATTCAATGATGAAGTGCTATTCCCGGATAAGGTGAGGATCAATCTGGAATATATCGAGAATCGCTCGTTTCTATTGGATATCAAAATAATCATTCTTACGGTTTTGGGTAGAAGGTGATGTTTTTTGTAACTTTGTTTGATCAATAGTATTTAGATATGACAGTTAAAGAAAAGATAGACAAAGAGATATCACAGCTTAGTCCACATGAATTAATGAAACTGCACGATATTATTCTTTGGCTTCATGAAAAAAAGAAATTGCGAATTCGGGTTTCCCACGTGAATTCTCCCTATCTGAAAGTAAGAGAGGCATTAAAAGGTATAGGCAACCTTTCGAATGAAATTATTCAGGAACGCAGGGAGACATTATGAATGTTTTTTTTGATACATCAGCTCTTGTTAAGTTTTTTAATATTGAACAAGGAACTGATCGTGTGACACAATTGATTGTGAACCAACGCAATCAAATTTTTATTTCAGAGTTGGCACGCCTCGAAATAATAAGTGCATTTTACCGGAAATACCGGAACCATCAAATTGACAATGTTCAGTTAAAAGATGCAGTTTCAGGATTTAATGATCAGTTAAACCGTTTCAATCTTGAAAGTTTGAACCAGTTAATACTTGACGAAGCAGCTAATATGCTTCAAAAATTTGGTAAGGTCCATGGATTACGAACCTTAGATGCAATCCATATTGCTACCTTCTCCTTGGTAGCGGAAAAAAAATGGTTGTTCGTCTGCAGCGATGAAACTTTATGCGAAGTTGTTAAGGAATTGGGATATCAGGTTCTGAATCCAATTGATTGAATTCCTAAAAGTTGCTAGGGCTGCCGAATACTTGTATAAAAGACCATGCTTAAACGGAAACTAATTTTTCTCTCCACACCACATATGTCGGGCCGCGAAATGCTCTATATCGAGGATGCATTCCGAAAGAATCAGATCTTTCCGAATGGGGCAAATGTTGAAGCTTTTGCTGAAGACCTGAAACGTGTTACCGGCGTCGGATATGTGAGCTGCCTTTCCTCCGGAACAGCAGCAATTCATCTTGCTCTGATCATTCTGGGTGTTGAGCAGGGTGACGAAGTTATCTGCTCAAGTTTCACTTTTTCTGCTTCGGCAAATCCCATCGTTTATCAGAAAGCACTCCCGATATTTATTGAATCTGAACTTGCAACCTGGAACATGCAACCCGCGATGCTTGAAGAAGCGATAAGGGACCGTATTAAAAAGGGCAAGAAACCAAAAGCAATTATTGCCGTTGACCTTTATGGTATGCCGGCACGGTTGGACGAAATCATGGAGATTGCCAACCGATATGAAATCCCCGTGATCGAAGATGCAGCAGAGGCAATCGGTTCGAAATTCAACGGTCAGGCTTGCGGTACTTTTGGCGAAATCGGGATCTTGTCCTTTAACGGGAACAAAGCTATAACCACCTCTGCAGGCGGGGCATTTATATCCAATAATGAGGAGTACTGCAATCAGGCATACTTTCTTTCGACCCAGGCGCGTGATGATTTTCCCCACTACGAGCACACCGAGATCGGTTATAATTACCGGATGAGCAATATTTGTGCAGCCATCGGAAGAGGCCAGATGGATGTTTTTGATGAGCGGATCTCAAAGCGGCGGGAAAACTTCTTTTTCTACAAAGAAGCTCTCAAGGATATGGACTGTATCACCTTTTTGGAAGAACCGGATGACCGGTTTTATTCAAATCACTGGCTGACGACCATTTTGATCGATCCCAAAAAAACGGACAGGCTGGCACCTGAAAAAATCCGCAAAAAATTAGAAAAACTCAATATAGAAACCCGTTCACTTTGGAAGCCAATGCATCTGCAACCTGTTTTTAAAGATTGCCCGGCGTATGTCGACGGAACCTCAGAACGCCTGTTCAATATTGGGCTGTGCTTGCCTTCCAGTACATGCATCACTGATGAGGAACGCCAATTTGTTGCGGATTCGCTAAGGAAGATTATTAATAACCGCCAGTTTTAACTGGGGGAGCCAATGAAAGAAATTTTGCAATGAGGCTTTTGAAAGTATCAATTCTTGTTTGGATAATCCTTCTGCCGCTGTTTGGCATCAGTCAAACCCTGCCGGTTGGAACCCCTGTATTGGAAGATGCTTTCCGGAGAGGACAACTTGCGGGCCAGAATGATTCCCTGGTATCGTTTTGCCTCCGGCCCCTTTTTCCGGATACTGCATTTCCCAAGGGTAAGCCATTTCAATTTAAGATATTGCCGGTAACCCTGCTGACTCAGTATACCACACATCATCCTTACAGCATGAATGATGGAGCCATGATTCCCGCCCGGGGATTTGAGTCGATAGCAAGTGCCGGGGTGTTTGCCAAATTAGGTCCGCTTACTGTTCAGCTCAGACCTGAATACGTATATGCCGAGAACAAACCGTTCGAAACATTCCCGGCGGAGCATCCGGTAAATGTGTGGTCGGCCTGGTATGAGTTTAACGCGAATATCGATCTGCCTGAACGGTTCGGGGATAAACCTTATTCAAGATTGTTCTGGGGCCAGAGCAGCGTACGGCTCAATGCAGGTCCGGTTTCATTGGGGATATCCAATGAAAACCTATGGTGGGGCCCAGGTTATCATAACTCCTTGCTGATGACCAACACCGCTCCAGGATTCAAGCATATAACACTGAATACGACCAAGCCTGTTAAAACACCGATCGGCTCATTTGAAGTTCAATTGGTTGTTGGCCGTTTGGACTCCTCCGGATTTTATCAGGCAGTGCCCGATACGGCAAATCCGGGTTATAAAAGTTATTACAACCATCCAAAACCCAACGACTGGACCTATTTCAATGGTTTGGCGATAACCTGGCAACCCCGTTGGGTGAAGGGTTTGTTCCTTGGCGCCACACGTGCTTTTCAGGTATATCATAAAGATCAGGGCACCAGTTTCTCAGATTATCTTCCGGTAATTACTCCGCTGACTAAAAAGGATGCCGGCAATACTACAACAGAAGAAGCAAAATCGAACCAGCTGGCTTCGGTGTTTATGCGCTGGCTCTGGCAAAAGGAAAGGGCAGAAATTTATCTGGAGTTCGGTCGCGATGATCATGCCTGGAACTTCCGGGATTTCTTTTTAGAACCGGAGCACTCCTCTGCATGGATAACCGGCTTTAAGAAAATGATTCCCTTTAATCACAAAACTGATCAGTTTATTCAGGTTGGACTGGAACTCACTCATATGGAGAATTCCAGGGTAGGGATGCTGTATCGCTCTTCTGGTCCGTGGTATCTGCATTCCAATGTTAAAGT
>Ga0114951_10002842_pt1 | contig 18921 bp, 15 predicted proteins | sample AM7aDNAmetaG_FD_88677 | JGI IMG/M metagenome (GOLD analysis project Ga0114951, IMG submission 88677) | Freshwater microbial communities from Finland to study Microbial Dark Matter (Phase II) - AM7a DNA metaG | ecosystem: Environmental > Aquatic > Freshwater > Lake | place: Finland: Lake Alinen...
GTTATTTAATTCACCCGTATATTTTGAATTTGCCGGAACTTATGATTATTTTTACCGGGGTGAAGGACAAAAAGGGCACACTTTTAATGTCACACCAACTTTATCTCTGCCATTCAATGTTTCACGCTATGCTAAAGTTGTTCCCCAGATAACTTTTAAAGAAATATTTTGGAGTCGTGATGATAACCAGGCAGGTGTTGGTGATAAAAGTGGCGACAAAACAATTTATAACGCTTCTTTAACTGCAAGTAGCCAGGTTTCCCGGGTATTTGACATTGGTGTGTTCAACCTGGAAAAAATTAAACACGAAATTAAGCCGGAAATAAAATATTCTTATATCCCGAATGTTAAACAGGACAACCTCCCCGATTACGTAACCGCGTTAACGCCGGCTATAGACCAATCTTTATACCCAAATATGACGTTGGGCACGAATGCCACAAATGAACAAAATGCTGTGGCCTGGTCGCTTACCAATACCTTTATAGCGAAGCTGAAGGATGAAAAAGGTGCGTACAGCTACCTGGAATTTTTGAGGCTTAAACTCTTCCAGACTTATGACATAAACGAAGCTAATAAGGGGATGGATGGGATTACTGTCGAAAGAAGGCCTCTATCCGATATTGGAGTCGAGGTAGATCTAACCCCGTATAAGTATTTGTCATTTGCCGCGCGCAATAAATACAGTATTTATACCGGATGGAAAGAGACGAACTATGATCTGAGTGTAAGCGATTGGCGGGGTGACAGAGTGACTGTTGGCTATCGTTATACTCTGGACTCTATTGAACAAATTAATGTTAGCGTGAAAGCAATAATCACTAAAAATATTGAAGGAATATTTATTTCAAGTCGTGACGTATTCAATTCCCGAACGGTAGAAAATACAGTAGGCGTGATTTACCGCTCGCAGTGCTGGGCGGTAGGAGTCGATTTTACAAAGACCGATACCGATGCCAGATTTATGCTGAAACTATCCCTGGGCGGACTTATCGGGATGGGGGGGAATTTTTAGCTGTATTTGCAGGGCTGATCTTTACCCCATTCCAAGAGCAAAGTTCGGGCAAATCAGATAACTATTCTGAAGAATATCGGGATTAAAAATATTTTGAACATTTTTCTTGACAAACGGAAGGTAATTGCGTAGCTTACGCCTTTAAATTTTTTAACAAGTGGTGATTTAATATGAAGACATATTCAGCGAAGGCGGGAGCAACAAATCAAGAGTGGTACATTGTTGATGCTTCCGAAAAAATATTAGGAAGATTAGCAAGCCAAATAGCACTACGCCTGCGGGGGAAGCATAAGGCTATCTATACTCCCCATGTTGATACGGGTGATTTTATCATTGTGGTTAATGCTGAAAAGATTTTACTCACAGGTAAAAAATTGACCGATAAGATATATTATTCTTATTCCGGTTATCCCGGAGGCTTAAGAGAAACCGCGGCCGGTAAAATGCTTGCTGAAAAACCGGAGAACTTAATCCGCATAGCTGTTGCCGGTATGATGCCTAAAAATAATCTGGGTCGCAGGATGCTGAAAAAATTGAAAGTTTACGCGGGTAATGCTCATCCTCACGAAGCCCAATGTCCACACGCTTTGTCGGTTTAATTAACTGAAAGAGGGAATTATCTGATCATTTTTTGATATTTGGAGAATACATGACACAACAACGTTTTTATGCAACAGGTAAAAGAAAAAGTGCTATTGCCCGCGTTTATATGAAAGCGGGTAGCGGCAATATTGTAGTGAATAAGAGAAACTATGACGAATATTTTGACCGGCCCAGCTTAAAAATGATTATTAAGCAACCTTTTGAGATAACCGGTAAAACTGACCAGTTTGATTTGTATATTAATGTCAACGGTGGTGGAGTTGCCGGTCAGGCAGGAGCTGTCAAGCACGGCATTTCGAAAGCTCTTCTGGAATATGATGCCGAATTACGAAGCATTCTTAAGAAAGCGGGATTTTTAACCAGGGATGCCCGTATCAAAGAAAGAAAGAAATACGGACAGCCCGGAGCAAGGAAAAGATTCCAATTCTCCAAGCGTTAAATTCATCAACAAGGGAGGCTTCAGGCCTCCCTTTTTTTGTGAAACTCCAATTCCGAAAGCGCAGTAACCTAGAGGTCATCTGCGACGCAGCGGAATTGGGAAGCTGAACAATCCCGCGCAGCGGAGGGTAATGAGACCCAAACTTCTGAAACAACGTGTACTGAAGTTTGTTGGTCGAATTATCCGTGATTGGAGGATTTATTATGGTAAAAGTAGCAATATTTGGGGCAAGCGGTTATACCGGACAGGAGTTGACCAGAATTTTGCTGGGGCATCCGGCTGTGCAATTAATCGCGGTAACTTCCCGGCGGTTTGCAGGTTTTCCTGTGGCGGAGGTGTTCCCGTCTCTTTACGGTCTTACTAAATTAAAATATCAAAATTCATCACCGGAAGAAATTGCCAATCTTTGCGATGTGGTTTTTCTGGCGCTGCCGCATGGTGTTTCCATGACCATAGCCCCCGTATTTATTGCCGCGGGTAAAAAAGTTATTGATTTGAGTGCGGATTACCGGTTGAGGGATCTGGCAACTTATGAGGCCTGGTATGCCAAACACAGCAGTGCTCAGATATTAAAAGATGCTGTTTATGGAATTCCTGAACTTTACCGGCTCAAAATTAAAAATGCTAAACTTGTTGCCAATCCAGGTTGTTACCCGACCAGCATTATCTTAGGCCTTGCGCCGGCTTTGAAAAATGAGCTTTTGGATATATCTACAATTATTGCCGATTCAGCATCCGGGGTGAGCGGCGCGGGACGTGATCCTCAGACCGGATCGCTTTTTTGTGAAGTTGATGGCGGTTTCAAAGCCTACAAAGTAGGAAAGCATCGGCATACACCGGAAATTGAGCAGGAGCTTAGCGCAATAGCCGGTAAAAGTTTTGCGATTACTTTTACGCCGCATCTGCTCCCTGTAAAAAGGGGAATTTTGAGCACAATTTATGCGACTCTGAAAAAAGATATTACATTGACGGAGATACATGCACTTTATTCTTCTTTTTATGCCGACGAAAAATTTGTGCGGGTTTGTCCTGCCGGATCGTATCCCAATATTTCATCCGTTGCCGGATCAAATTACTGCGATATCGGGATTGTTCATGATCCGCGTACCAAACGGCTTATTATCATAGCAGCTATTGATAATTTAATAAAAGGCGCGGCAGGTCAAGCTGTGCAAAATATGAATATTGTATGTTCTTTGGAAGAAGATGCCGGTTTGAAGACGGCGCCACTTTATCCCTGATGAAAGTTGATTACCATGCCACAAAAAATATTTAATACAGCCACCCGGAAAAAAGAAGTTTTACAAACGATAAAAGAAAATACTGTAGGAATTTATGTCTGCGGTATTACCGCTTATGACGTCTGCCATGTAGGGCATGCCCGAGCGGCAATAGTTTTTGACGTTGCGGTAAGGCATCTGCGGGCAAGCGGCTACCGAGTCACGTATGTTAAGAATTTTACTGACATCGATGATAAAATTATCGACCGCGCAAATAAAGACGGTGTGGACATCAGAGAAATTGCGGAGAAATACATTAAGCTGCACGATGAAGATATGGCTGCGCTGGGGGTGACAACTCCTGATGTGACCCCGAAAGCAACCCAGCACATGGGGGAGATGATTGCCCTGATTAGTGTTCTTGTAGAGAAGGGCAATGCATACTCAGTCGATGGCGATGTCTATTTTGCGGTAAATAGTTTTTCCCAGTATGGCTGCCTTTCCGGGCGTAATCTGGAAGAAATGATGGCCGGCGCGCGTGTAGAAATCAATGATAAAAAGAAAAACCCGCTGGATTTTGTTCTCTGGAAGAAGAGCAAGGAAGGAGAGCCTTTCTGGGAAAGCCCCTGGGGAAAGGGCAGGCCCGGCTGGCATATCGAATGTTCCGCCATGAGCAGAAAATATCTTGGCGAAACTTTTGATATTCACGGTGGTGGTGAAGATTTAGTCTTTCCACACCACGAAAATGAAATTGCGCAATCGCAGGCAGCGACGGGGAAACCACTGGCCAATTACTGGATGCATAATGGCTTTGTTAAGATCAATGCGGAAAAGATGTCCAAGTCTTTAGGTAATATTTTTCCCGTTCGTGAAATTCTTAAAGTTTATCATCCGGAGGTTTTACGTTTTTTCATGCTCCAGAGTCATTACCGAAGCCCTGTTGATTATTCGGAAAGCTCTTTAGACGAAGCACGCTCGGGGCTTGTCCGTTGTTATACAACATTGCAGCTTTTAAAAGAGAATCTGGGCAAACAGTCAAGCTCTACGGTTATCGCAAGTGAAAAGAATTTAACTAAGCAGCAAGAATACATCAGCAAATTGAAAGATCTGAAGGAAAAATTTAATAATTCACTCGATGATGATTTTAATACAGCTCAGGCGTTGGGCTATGTTTTTGAGGCAGTAAGACTCACCAATAACTTCATGGCTACAGAAAAAAACGTACCCGTGGAAATACAAACAAATATTCTTGATGAGGCAAAAAAAGAATTTGATCACTTCGGCGCAGTACTGGGGGTGTGTCAGGTCGATCCTGATCATTTCTTCAATCTCGACCGTGAAATAGAAGTACAAAAGAGAAGGCTGAACATTGGAGAAATTGAAAGTTTGATTAGTGAAAGGCAGGCTGCCCGCACTGCTAAAGATTGGACTAAAGCCGATGCTCTCAGAAAAGAATTGGCAGACCTTCATGTAGTTCTTAAAGACAGCGCACTTACTACCAGCTGGATCATTGAATAATAAAATCATAATTTGAACTTATTTAAGCTTCTAATATTTTTCTGTAAATTTTCGAAATATATGGAAAATATCAGTAAAAATGATATAGTAAATTAATTATCGCCGAAATTGAGAGGAACTTTATGAAAAAAATAGCAAATAAGTGGCCGTTTTTGGTTATTATTCTCCTTGGGTTATTCGTCCTGATTGGGCCTTACCACGATAGCAGGGTTTCCGCGCTGGATAAAGGACTGTATAAAGATATTAAAACATTTAATGAAGTATTCGATATGGTTAAGAAAAATTATGTTGAAGAAGTTGATTCATCGGCGCTAATGCAGGGTGCAATAAATGGAATGATTAAATCACTGGACCCTCACAGCACATATATGACGCCGGAATTATACAAAGAACTGGAAGTGGAGACGCAGGGACGTTTTGGCGGTATTGGTATTGAAATCACTTTATTGAAAGACGTCTTGACGGTTGTCTCGCCAATCGAAGATACGCCGGCATTTGTCGCTGGAGTAAAATCAGGCGATCAAATTATAAAAATAGATGGCAAGTCCACAAAAGATATCACCATTATGGAAGCAGTAAAAAAATTGCGTGGAGCTAAGGACACAAAGGTCACGATCACAATTTTACGGGAAAACATGGCAAAACCAAAAGATTTCGTCCTGACTCGTGATATAATTCAGGTCAAGAGCGTTAAAGACAAAACCTTTGACGACAACATTGGTTATATTCGGATTGCTTCATTCCACGAGAGGACAGCTGATGATGTGCGTAAAGCACTTCGTGAAATTGATAAGAAGGTTCGGCCAATGAAAGGGTTGGTTTTGGATTTGAGAAATGATCCGGGCGGACTCCTTATTCAAGCAATTGAAGTTTCTGATATGTTTCTTAAGTCGGGTGTTATTGTTTCGACTCGCGGCCGCACAAAAAACATGGAGACAAAAGCAATAGCCAAGAATGACGGCAATGAAATAACCTGCCCTATAGTTGTTTTGGTCAATGAAGGTACTGCCAGTGCCGCTGAAATTGTTGCAGGAGCACTGCAGGATAACGGTCGGGCAGTGATTATAGGTACGAAGACTTTTGGTAAAGCATCAGTACAAACAGTTATTCCGCTGGAAGATGGTTCCGCTCTTAAGCTGACCACAGCGCGCTATTACACGCCCAAAGGGCGTTCTATACAGGCAGAAGGGATCAAACCGGATATTTTGGTTAAATTTGTGAGACCTACGGAAGATACGGAAAACAATTTTTGGGAAGACCGTATCAAAGAAAAAGATCTCAAAGGGCATATCAAGCCGGCTAAAGAAGATGGGACAAAGCTTGATGAAGCAGTGGACAAAGACACCAAGGATCCCTCTGATATAGCACGTGATAACCAGCTTAAGGCGGCAATTGATATCTTAAAAAGCTTGGATATAATGAAAAAGAATTTAAGTAATTAAATTACAGATGAATAACGGGTAATTAAAAAATTGGCCAAGAAGTCCAAAAAACAATTTTCCACTATTTTGGTTATATCGCTGATAGTAATATCGGTTATGGCTATTATTTATGCTGTTCTATTTCAGGAAGAGTCAGCGAGTCTAAAGCCACCTAAAGCAATAATGCCACAAGCGGAAAAGGCGAAGCCCGAAAAAGAAACTCCTGTGATCCCCAAAACAGCACAGGGGAAACAAAAAGAAAAGATAGTTGTTGCTAAAATTGAAAAGATTCCTCTGCCTATCAAACAAATATCCATAATCATTGATGATATCGGCTATGATTTGGGGCCGGTAAGAGAGCTCTTGAAAGTTGATGCTGACATAACGTTTGCAATTCTTCCGCTATGCAGCCATAGTCGTGATGCGGCGGAAATGCTCCATAAAGCGCACAAGGAAACACTTTTGCATTTGCCGATGGAACCTAATTCATATCCCAAAGAAAAACCGGGCAAGGGAGCCCTTTTTACCGATATGAATAGTGAAGAGTTAATATTTCAGCTGGAAAAAGATCTTGCGGCAGTGCCTTATATTTCCGGTGTCAATAACCACATGGGTTCTAAATTCATGGTTGATGAAGGCAAGTTGGTTCTTGTTTTTAATAAACTGAAGAAAAAGAAGCTGTTTTTTGTCGATTCGCGGACTACCGCCAGCACTAAAGCTCATGCTGCTTCTGTAAAAGTAAATATACCGATGGGCTCGCGCAAAGTCTTCCTTGATAACAATCGTAATTATGATGAGATTTATAAAATATTGTTGGAGTCCGCTCAAAATAGTCCTGACGCATTCCCGGTTATAATGATTGGTCATCCATATCCGGAAACTATCCGGGCGATTAAGGATGCAAGTAAGGTATTAAGGGAGAAGGGGATTTTGGTTGTTCCTGTATCAAAGTTAATTAAAGGACAAACATTGAGCGGTTCTTCATAGCTTGATAGCTGACCCCAAAATATTTCCTAAAAAATGGGACTTATTATTCAATATGACGAGAAAACAATTATACTTTATTATTGCCGCGGTTTTTTTCACAACCATTAGCGGGTGTGCTTCATTTTTATCTGCTGCACAATCACCTGCGCCTCCGGAAGATAACTATTCAGCGGATGCGGCTTATCACTATTCTCTGTCTGTGCTTTTACGGCAGGAAGGTAAAATTGAGGAGGCGATATCTGAATTGGAGCAAGCAATTAGAGCTGATTCGAATTCTTTATTTCTTGCCACCGAACTTGTCTCCCTGTATGTGGAGAAAGAAGATTTCAATAAAGCAATTCCTCTGGGCGAAGCAACGCTGGCTAAAGACGCAAACAATGGCGAACTCCATATGATTATGGCTGGTTTGTATCTGCATCTGCGCGAATATAAAAAAGCAATTTCTGAATATAATCAGGTAATCGAGCAAACTCCGAAGAATCTGATCGCATATCTTTATCTGGCAACAATATACGCTGAAGAAAAGAATTACGGCAAAGCTGAAGAAACCTTCAAAAAAATGCTGCAAATTGCCCCCGAAAACATAATGGGTATTTACTATTATGGTAAGGTATTGGTAGAAATGAGCAGATTCGAAGATGCGGAAAAGATGTATAAAAAAGCTATATCCCTCAGGCCGGATTTTGAATCAGCAGTTAATGATTTGGCAACGCTGTATGAAAAACAAAAAAAGCTGGACCGGGCGATTCGAGTATATAGTGATTATCTGCTGATAAATCCGGCGCAGATAAATCTGAGAGCAAAAATAGCAGAGCTGCTGATTAAAGACAAAAAATTTGAACAAGCGCAAAAAGAATATCAGGAGATTTTAAACTATAATCCCGATAATCGTGAAGCAAGAATTGCGTTGGCGCTTTTATATTATGAAATGCGGCGGTTTGATTCAGCCATAGCCGAATTTTCTGAAGTTTTAAAAAAAGATGAAACTGATAGCAGGATTCGTTATTTGCTGGCCAGTGCTTACGAAGAAAAAGGTGAAAAAGAAACTGCTATTGCCGAATATCGGAGAATTCCTGCTTCATTTGAATTATATGCCAACGCTCAAATTCACGCTGTCCTGATTTTGAAGAAAGATGGTAAAATTCCTGAGGCTATTGTCTTAATCCAAGAGGCGATCAAAAAGAAAGGCGATCAAACTCTCCTCTATCTTTATTTATCTTCCCTTTATGAAGAAAACAAAGAAATGGTCGATGCGGAAAATATTTTGCGTGAAGGCATCATTATTTTGCCTAAAAGTATTGATTTGCATTACGCCATCGGTGTGATTTATGAAAAGACTAATCGTTTTCCGGAAAGCCTTAAGGAAATGGAATATGTGTTGAGCATTGAACCTGAAAATGCGGAGGCGCTGAATTTTATCGGTTATAGCTATGCTGATAGAGGCATAAACCTTGATGAAGCTGAAAAAATGATTGTTAAGGCGCTAAAAATAAAACCGGATAGTGGCTATATGATTGACAGCCTCGGCTGGGTGCACTTCAAGCAAAACAAACTGGATAGCGCCTTGGCAAATTTAAAGAAAGCCATGGAGCTTCTACCTGATGATCCCAATGTGATTGAACATCTTGGCGACGTTTATGCAAAAATTGGTAAACTAAAAGAAGCGCGGGAAATGTATAATCGGGCATTCAAGATTGATCCTAAAAACAGTTCACTTCAAAAAAAGATCGAAGATGCGACAAAGAAAAACAACAAATAATACCAGTAAAGATTTCTCCTATGCCTGGTAAATTAATTCTTGTGCCACGGATAATGTTTTTATTGTTTTTGTCAGCGCTGGTTTGCGGTTGCCATCAACGGGCGATAGTTCCAATAGTTCATTTGGATGTTCCATCCGAAAAGCATCTTACCGCAATTTCCAGTGCTGTTACCCGGGATAAAACATTAAGCGCTGTAGCGCAGATAGATTTGGTCACAAAGCAGGGCTATCAGCAGGTCCAGGCAGCCATTGTCATCAAGAAGCCATCATACTTGAGGTTGGAACTGCTTCCGGTAATCGGAACGCCGGATTTTTTTCTTGCGGCAACACCCGTTGGCATGAATATTTTCATCCCTTCCCGAGAGGCATTTTATAGCGGAAAACCGACGGGTGCAAATCTTACACATTTTTTACCTTTGGATTTTAACATTGAAGATATAGTAATGATTCTTTCCGGGTCATATCCGACTTTAACGGGAAAGGAAGTGTCTAGTCAAAGCTATCAAGAGGGCAATTTGCTGCGGATAGAAATGAAAGTAAAATCAGGCAGTTCACAAATCATCTGGATCGGAGAAAAAAACAGATTATCAAAATATATGCGCAACGATGAATCCGGCAAAGAAATTTATTCGGTGCAATATGAAGATTATCAACAGGAAAGCATCATTGCCGGTAAAATTACCATTAAAATGGCGGATGATGTAACCTCAATATCCGTAAAATATTCAGGACTTAAAATAGAAACAGCAGCTGATTTATCGATTTTTGAACTGCCCGTGCCGGAAGGAATAAAAGTAATAATGCTGGATTGAGAATAGTAATTAGCATAAGCAAATTAGAATAAGAAATTGAGGAGGTATTTTATGAAAGTAGTAGCAATAAACGCCAGTGCCCGCAAAGATGGGAATACGGCCATACTTTTAAATGCTGTTTTGGCTGAACTAAAAATTGAGGGCATGGAAACAGAGCTCATTCAACTGGGTGGAAAAACGATAAATGGCTGTCGGGCCTGCTATAAGTGCATGGAAAATGCCGATAAACATTGTGTGGTCAAATCGGACATGCTCAATGACATTCTCGATAAGATGGTTGAGGCAGACGGTATACTGCTGGGCTCGCCTACTTATTTTTCCGATGTCACGGCCAATATGCGGGCGGTAATCGAGCGCTGTGGATTTGTCGCCAGGGCCAACGGCTATATGCTGAAGCGTAAAGTAGGCGCAAGTGTCGTTGCCGTGCGCCGTGCCGGAGCCATCCCCGCTTTTTCCAGTATGAATTTATTTCTGCACTATATGCAGATGGTCATGCCTGGTTCCAGCTACTGGAGTTTAGGTATAGGCAGGGATATCGGGGATGTCCTTAAGGATGAAGAAGGGCTGCTAACCATGCAAACTCTTGGACAAAACATGGCCTGGCTACTCAGAAAAGTTACCGATTCCAAATAGCGCTCGCTGTAGAAAGGCTTGATTCTATAATTTAGAAAATATATGCGTTGATGAAAATAAATATTGAGCAAGTAAAAACAATTGGTGAAGGTTTACTGCGGCCAGAAGGAATCATGGTGACAGATGAAGGTGATATCTTCACGGCAGACGCGCGGGGACGTTGTTCACGAATTGAGAAAACTGGCCGGACTTCATTTTTCGGAATGCTGGGTGGAACACCAAACGGAATTTGTATTGATAAGAGAGGAAACTGTATTGTTGCCAATATCGGCAATGGTGAAGTTCAATCATTATCTCGTGATGGAAGTCATGTAGTTTTGATGACGCAAGCACAGGGCAAAAGAATGTATACACCCAACTTCCCCTTTATTGATTTTCAGGAGCGACTCTGGGTATCCAACTCGACGGACGATCCAGCTATCGATTCTTCTTTGCGTGCGCCTATCACTGACGGTTGTCTCGTCCTTATTACTAATAACAGACTGCCGCAGATTGTCGCCGATGGCATCTGCTTTGCAAATGGTGTCGCTCTTGATCCAGCGGAAAAATTTGTTTATGTGGCCGAGACCATGATGAGACGCATCCTGCGTTTCCCTATAAAAGAAGATGATTCTCTGGGCGAGAGGGAAGTTTATGGTCCGCAATCTCTTGGTTACAAAGGGTTTCCCGATGGCATTGCTTTTGATGAAGCAGGGAATCTCTGGATAGCTTTTCCCGCCGCAAACGCAATCGGTTATATCGATCCCGAGGGTGAATTGCAAAAAATTGTAGAAGATCCGGAAGGAAAGATTATGCGTGTTCCGACAAATATCTGTTTCGGCGGAGAAAACAGAAGGACAGCCTTCATCGGCAGCCTGGGCGGAACAAATATTCCCTATTTTGAAGTTCCTTATTCAGGGGTTAGATTAATTCATCAGGCGCGCTAACATTTATTGTGATTCTGTGTTTTTAAAATTCAACCGTTATCAGAACGGTAATAAATTTTTTCTAGGAGGATACACATGAGCTACAGCAACATTATTGTTTCCACAAAGGATTTTGTAACCACCATTACTCTCAACCGCCCACCCACCAACTCAGTTAATCTTGGCGTTCGTGAAGAGTTATTTCAGGCAGTAACTGAGCTGGAAAAAAGCAAGGAGACCAGAGTCGTTATCATTACCGGAGCCGGTGAGAAAGGATTTTGCGCGGGGATGGATCTTTCGGATGTGGCAAATATTAATAAAGGGCCGGAAGGCAACAAGATTATGAATGCCATCTCCCGTTCTCAAAAACCTTATATAGCTGCAATCAACGGGTATGCTCTGGGCGGTGGCTGCGAAACAGCGCTGGCCTGCCATTTTCGTTTTATGACCGATAATCCCAAAGCGATGATCGGCCTTACTGAAGTTAATTTGGGCATCATCCCTGGCTGGGGAGGTGTTCAGCGCCTGCCGCGAGTTTTGGGCAAATCCAAAGCCCTCGATATAATTCTTTTCGGGAAAAGAATCACCGCGCCGGAAGCTTTGGCAATCGGTCTTGTGGATAGAGTTATTCCGGCTGCTGATTTAATGAAAGAGGCTGAGGCATTTGCTGCGCTGCTGGCTAAACGTCCACCACTGGCAGTAGCGGCTGTTCTGGAAGGCATGAGCGTTGGGCTGGACAAAGGTATTGATGAGGGTCTGCGTGTTGATTCGGAATGGATAGCCAAGCTTGTCACCAGTAAAGATGCCACGGAGGGCATAACCGCCTTCCTGGAAAAACGCGAAGCGAAATTTACCGGAGAATAAAAAAGAAGATCAGTTAATTTAAACAGCGCGCTGACCGGTGACTCCAAAATCTGGTGAGTTGCCGGTCAGCGCTGATTTTTTATAAAAACTTGCAAAAACAAAAAGCTACAAATGAAAAAATACACGGGCAATAAATATCCTCCTGTAAATACCATTACCGACAAGGAACGTATCGGTATGGTCAAAGAGATTTTCTCAACAATCACAAGTAAATATGATTTTTTGAACCATTTTTTGAGCCTGCGCCGCGATATTGTCTGGCGTCGTTTTGCCACAAATAAAATGCATTTTTTTAAAACTAACAGGTATCTTGATGTTGCTTGTGGGACAGGAGATTTGTCCATTGCCGCCGCATTGGAACATCCGCAGATAAATGTTGTAGGAATAGATTTTGTCAGAGAGATGGTGCAAGCAGGAAAAAGTAAAATAGAAAAGCGAAATATGACGGGAAAAGTAAGGCTTATGTTGGGCGACGCTTTGCACATCCCCTTTAACGACAACACCTTTGATGTGACCGGAATCGCTTTTGGAATCAGGAATATTCCCAACAGGGAACAAGCGCTGAAAGAAATGCTGCGCGTGACCATACCAGGCGGACAAATAATGGTTCTGGAGATGACCTTTATACAGAACAGATTCTTTAAACTTCTTTACTCTGCTTATTTAGATTATTTACTTCCCTTGTTTGCAAAAATATTTTCGGCAAATCCCGCGGCCTATAATTATCTTGCCGATTCTATCATTAACTTTCCGTCGCCGGATCAATTCGCCCGACTCATGCAAAATACCGGCATGATCAACATTGAAAAATATCCGCTTACTTTCGGTGTCACCTGGCTGCACATTGGAATAAAACCTGCACAAAGCTGATGCCACGTTGGTTTGAAATAAAATATGAATTTTTGAAAGCAACGTGGTATTAATAATTATCTAGGCTGGTATTAGCAGGAGGTGCTGCATGATGAAAGGCAAAGAGCGGATTCTTACCGCTCTTAGTGTAAAACAACCCGACCGTGTTCCTCTTTATATTCATGGCATTAATGAGGCTCCGATTATTGGTATCGGCAAACACATAACCGATGGCCTGCCGGAATCTAAGCAGTTTCATGAGATGAACGATGCTGAAAAAATGAAGCTGCTGGATACTCTTTTTCTTATTCACGAAGTATTCGGCGTGGATGGATTCACCTCTTTCGAAATTGGTCATGAAACTGAAATCAGCAAGACAGACGTTAAGGATGACTGGGGCGTTATCTACAGACGGAATCCTCACGGTCTGCCGGTTCCCATTGAGCATCCTTTAAAGGATGCAAATGACCTAAGTAGCCTTCACATACCTGAACCGAACCGAGCGCATTTGATGTTGCTTGACCTTGCCCAAGAGAGGTTTAAGGGAGATATCGCGCTTTTCTGGTTGATGCGAGGAGTCTTTGTGCGGAGTTGGAGACTAACCGGAATGGAAAACTATATGATAAAAATGTATCAGGAGCCGGAGTTTATTCATCGTATTTCGGCTATGGTAACAGAATACAACCTGAAACAGCTTGATATGCTGGTAGCAGCAGGTATTGATGTGCTGGTCGTCGAAGATGATATTGCCTCGACAAACAATCTCCTGATCTCTCCGAAACATTTTAAGGAATTTGTCAATCCCTACAACAGGAAGCTTGTGGACCGCGCCCACGAACTTGGCCTGAAGGTTGTGCGCCACAGCGACGGCAATCTCTGGTCAATTATGGACGTCCTTATTGAAACAGGATATGACGGGCTTAATCCTCTGGAACCACAGGCGGGCATGGATCTAAAAAAGGTCAAAGATGCCTATGGAGATAAGATTTGTCTGCTTGGCAATATAGACTGCAAAGAACTTCTTTGTTCAGGAACTCCCGAACAGGTTGAATCTGCAGTTAAACAAGCCATTGAGGTTGCGGCAAAGGGCGGAGGATACATTCTCTGCGATTCCAACTCCCTTCATCCGGGAGTCAACCCCGAAAATTGCATTGCAATGTTTGAGGCGACAAAAAAATATGGACTCTATTAATAATTCTTCAACTCCGAAAACCAGCACTTTATTATCGTCCCCCTATTTCATCTTTATCCTGCTGTTTCTGCTCTACATGTTCGACTATATGGATCGGCTGGTTATAGTTTCCCTTTTCCCTTTTCTCAAACTGGAATGGGGTATTACGGACACTCAGTGCGGCTTGCTTGTTTCCGCCGTGTACTGGTCGATTCTCATCTTTACCCTGCCTGTTTCCATTCTTATCGACAGGTGGAGCAGGACTAAAAGTATAGGGTTAATGGCTGTATTATGGAGTGTTGCCACCCTGGGATGCGCTTTTACGAAAAACTTCGGGCAGCTTTTCACAGCCAGAACTGCCATCGGCCTCGGTGAAGCAGGTTATGCCCCGGGCGGCACCGCCATGATATCAACTCTGTTTCCCAAAGAGAAAAGGGCGAAGATTCTGGGAATCTGGAATGCCTCTATTCCTTTGGGAAGCGCGCTGGGCATTGCCTTAGGCGGAATCATCGCTGATCATTTCGGTTGGAGGCACGCATTCGGTCTGGTTGCCATACCCGGCATTATTCTGGCCATACTGTTTTTCTATGTAAAGGATTATCAGACCATCGCGCTTACCAGGTTCACAGGCAGTGGAGATGAAAAGACGCAATCAAAAATGCGGTGGACAGAAATCGCCAGGCATTTATTGGGGAATAAAACTCTGCTATTCAACAACCTTGCGTTTGCCGCCAATACATTTGTCACCACGGCACTGCTGACATGGCTGCCCAGCTATTTTCAAAGACTGGAAGGAATATCCATGAGCAAGGCCGCGACAAAAGGGGGTTTAGTAATGCTCCTTGCTATAATCGGCGCGCCTTTGGGAGGTTATCTGGCGGATCGATGGCTGAAAAGAAGGAGAAACGCGAGACTTCTTTTCCCTTCGCTCTCCTCATTCGTAACGGCAATTCTGTTTTTTATAGCGTTTAGTTTTTTCCGTGGTAACATTCAATATGCAGTCTTGCTTGCCGCGGGTATCGCGGCGGTTGCTTTCGTGCCGGCTTCTGTTGCCGTGACCCAGGATGTTGTCCATCCGGGCGTTAGGGCGGTATCGCTTAGCCTGTGCGTTATCATCCAGCATATACTTGGCAGCGCGCTGGGGCCTCCTGTTATCGGCGCCTTTTCCGATGCCTTCGGGCTGGAAACAGCAATGGTTTTCCTGCCTGCGTTTGCGGCGCTTGCCGGGATTCTCTTTTTTATCGGATCATTTTTCTATGACGCGGATGCAAAGCTTGTTGAACAGATGGAAAGGCGAAAATAATACTGTAACCGTGATAAAATGTATTTTAAAAAGGGCGCTGCTGTCCCTGATATGCAATAACGTGAAGGACAAAATACGAGATCACCGCTATGAATTTAACGCCTTACCATGCAAAATATTTTGCTCACGAGCTAACTAAGCGATGCTCTTCTGATAGCTTGGAAAAACTATCATCAACTCTTTCTAATGCTCAAGTTGACCTTAATCCGCATCAAATAGAAGCAGCCCTTTTTGCTTTCAAATCGCCTTTATCAAAAGGCGCTATTTTGGCGGATGAGGTTGGGCTTGGCAAAACAATCGAAGCAGGGTTGGTGCTTTCTCAAAAATGGGCGGAACGTAAACGAAAAATATTATTGATATTGCCCTCGAGCCTTAGAAAGCAATGGAATGCAGAGCTTCAAGAAAAGTTTTTTTTGCCATCAATAATTCTGGAAACAAAATCATTTAATCAAATCATAAAAGACGGAAATCTTAATCCATTTAATCAGAATGATGCGATTGTTATTTGCTCCTACCATTTTGCTAAAGCTAAATCGCCCTATATCAAACAGACTCCTTTTGATTTAGTGGTTATCGATGAGGCGCATCGCCTGCGCAATGTTTATAAAACAAGCAATAAAATCGCCCGGGAAATAAAAGACGCTATTCAGGAATATCCAAAATTACTACTTACCGCTACGCCGCTTCAAAATTCCTTACTGGAACTATATGGGCTCACGAGTATTATTGACGATCATATCTTTGGCGATCTAAATAGTTTCAAGGCAAATTATTCCAAGGTTTCGCGTGAACAGGATATTTACGAAAGTGAACTTGGTTTGGTGGAACCCAGACAAGAAATGTTTGCTGATTTGCGTCATCGCTTAAAGCCAATATGTATCCGCACCCTGCGTCGGCAGGTCTTGGAATATATTAATTACCGTGACCGTAAACCAATAACACAGGACTATATCCCTACCGAACAAGAAATCGCGCTTTATGACGGCATGTCGGAATATCTGCAAAGGTCAAAGTTATACGCATTGCCTTTCAGCCAGCGGCAACTGATGACGCTGATTTTACGTAAACTTCTTGCATCGTCTTCATTTGCTATTGCCAGTACCTTAAACGGGCTTGTATATAAATTAGAAAAACTGGAAGAAGAGATCAGGAAAGAACCTGTTGACGCAAGTGGCGAGTTTCCGCCGGAGCTTGAAGAAAACTACGAAGCGCTTGCAGATACAGCCGATGAATGGATTGATGATGAGGCAAAAGATGATGATGAAGAGGTAAAAGAAAAGAAAAAATATACACTCGAAGATATCCCGCATATTCAAACGGAAAAAAAGGACTTGGAAAAATTCAGGGATTTGGCCAAAGCTATTTTCAAAAACTCTAAAGGAGAATCACTGCTCATTGCTTTAGAAAAAGGTTTTGAAATGACTGCAACGCTTGGCGCGCAGAAAAAAGCAGTTATTTTTACAGAATCAAGAATCACGCAGGACTATCTTTGGAAGTTACTTTCAGATAGTGGATATCAAGATAAAATTCTTTTATTTAACGGATCTAACAATGATTTGAAGTCAAAAGAAATATATGCCGATTGGTTTAAGAAAAACAAAGATAGCGATAAGGTGACGGGCTCTAAAACTGCTGACTTGCGAGCGGCGCTTGTTGACTATTTTAAATCAGATGCGGAAATAATGATTGCTACCGAAGCGGCGGCGGAGGGCATTAATCTCCAATTCTGTTCGCTGGTTATCAATTATGATCTTCCGTGGAATCCGCAAAGGATTGAACAGAGAATTGGCCGATGTCATCGTTATGGTCAAAAGCATGATGTGGTGGTGGTGAATTTTGTCAATCGCAAGAATGCTGCCGATCAGCGCGTTTACGAGCTTTTAGATCAGAAATTCCAACTTTTTAAAGGTGTATTTGGCGCAAGCGATGAAGTGCTGGGCAGTATTGAGTCCGGCGTTGATTTTGAAAAAAGAATCGCGGCCATTTACCAATCGTGCCGCACGGAAGATGAAATTAATTCCGCCTTTGATGCTTTGCAAAAAGAAATGGATGAACCTATTCAAGAAGGTATGCGCGGCGCCAAAGAAAAGCTTTTGGAAAATTTTGATACTGACGTGCATGAAAAATTGAAAATAAATTTACGCGAGAGCAAGGCGTATTTAGAAACCTATGAAAAATGGCTCTGGGATATCTCCCGGTATTTTCTGGGCGATAATGCCGTCTATGCCGCAGACGATTACTCCTTTACGCTTAAACACAATCCATTTCCCGGTGAAGATATTGATGAAGGGCCATATAAGATCGGGAAAAATATTGATAACGCCCATATTTACAGACCGGGACATCCGCTTGCCGTGCGTATTTTGCAGGCAATAAAAACAGAGAACTTGCCAAGCGTGGAACTGGTTTTTGACTATTCTAATTATGGACCAATCATTTCACCCATCAAAAAACTGGTTGGTTCTTCCGGTATTTTGCAATTATCAGAACTTACCATTGATTCTTTTGAAACAGAAGATGCCCTTATTTTAACTGCTTTGATGGACAATGGTGAACTTCTTGAAGAAGATGTGGCTAAGAAATTATTTATGCTGTGCGCGCAAATTAGTCATAATCACGGGTATGAACCCCAAAGCAAGCTGCGGGGTATTATACCCTCCGCTGCGCGGGATTGTTCAACTTACCAATTCCGTTGTGCTACGCACACGGAATTGGAGTTTCACAATAAAGTAGCGATCAGAAACGAAGACCTGCAACAAAAGGAACAGGAAAAAGTAAAGTTTCTTACGGCGGGAATTGCTGAGCGCAACAGTGAATTTTTTGATGATGAAGTGGACAAACTCGATAAATGGGCGGAAGATGTTAAAAAGAGTTTAGAAATAGAACTCAAGCGTTTGGATATCGATATAAAAACCATGAAGACGAATGCCAAAAAAGTATTAAATCTGGCCGAGAAAGTAAAACTACAACGGGAAATCAAAGATTGGGAAAAGAAGCGCAATGAGATGCGGCAAAAACTCTATCAGGCGCAAGATGAAGTAGATGTAAAAAAGGAAAGCTTGCTAGAAAGAGTAGAAGCACAGCTTAAGCAAAAAACAACGCTTACACAATTATTTACAATACGATTTGAGGTGATATAAGTTTTCAATTGTGCCACAGCCTGAGGCACAATTACTCTAAGGTTTTACTTTTATCGGAAGGCAGTATAAGCTGGTTGTGAGTGGGGTAGTACTCCGTTACTGGCGTTTGGGCATTTGGTTGTCCCCCGCTGGCGGGGGTGCAGGGGGTGGTATGGAAGTTGATAAAAATAATTTATGCAGATACAATAAACGCTTACAACCTTTTGCCAATAAGCTTCGCAAAGAGATGACCAGGGGAGAGGCATGTTTATGGAAATATGTCTTGAGGGCCAGACAAATGAA
>Ga0114951_10002844_pt1 | contig 18916 bp, 18 predicted proteins | sample AM7aDNAmetaG_FD_88677 | JGI IMG/M metagenome (GOLD analysis project Ga0114951, IMG submission 88677) | Freshwater microbial communities from Finland to study Microbial Dark Matter (Phase II) - AM7a DNA metaG | ecosystem: Environmental > Aquatic > Freshwater > Lake | place: Finland: Lake Alinen...
AGCGCGAGCGCGAGCGCGACGAAGACGCTGGAGCTGCGCGCGCCTGTCAGTGAGCTGATCCGGCGGCGCTACTCGTGCCGCACGTACCGGCCCGAGCCCATCGCCGCCGCCCAGCAGCGTCGGCTCACCGAGCTCATGGCGGCCCACGTAGCGGGGCCGCTCGGCGCGCAGGCGCGCTTCGCCCTCGTGGCTGCGGCGCCTGGCGACGACAGCGCCCTCCGGCGCCTCGGCACCTACGGCTTCATCAAGGGCGCGACCGGCTTTGTCGTCGGCGCCGTGCGTCGCGCGCCCCGCGACCTCGAGGACTACGGCTACCTGCTGGAGCAGATCGTCCTCTTCGCGACCGACCTCGGCCTGGGCACCTGCTGGCTGGGCGGCACGTTCACGCGGGGCAGCTTCGTGCGCCGATTCGGCGGCCTCGCGCGCGACGAGACGATGCCCGCCGTGGTGTCGCTCGGCCTCATCGGCGACGACGGCGGCGAGCGCATCCGCGAGCGCGAGGAGGGCAGCCGCAGGCTGCCCTCCTCGGAGCTCTTCTTCGCGCGCCGCTTCGGCGAGCCGCTCGACCTCGGCGCCGTCGGCGCCTACGCGCAGGCGCTCGAGGCGCTGCGCATGGCGCCGTCCGCCACCAACAAGCAGCCCTGGCGCCTCGTCCGCGACGGCGATGGCGGCGGCGAAGGCGGCGGCGCCTGGCACTTCTACCTGCGCCGCAGCAGGGGCTACGGCAAGGGCAGCGCGCTGTTCAGCGTGCTGCGCATCGCCGACCTGCAGCGCGTCGACATGGGCATCGCCATGTGCCACTTCGAGCTGGTCGCGCGCGAGCGCGGGCTCGCGGGAAGCTGGGTCGTCCGCGACCCCGGCATTCCGCTCCCCGGCAAGGACACCGAGTACACCGTCACCTGGGTCGCTGAGTAGGGGTTCGCCGGCGCCGGCGACGCGCGGCCGTCTACCGGGTCGCGTCTCCGCTCAGCGCATCGACCAGGCCTTCGAGGTTCGTCACGGTGACGTCCACCCCGCTCGCGCGCGTGCGGTGCGGGCGCTCCACGTCGGCGCACACCACGTAGTTCTCAGCGCCGGGGTACTTCGCGCGAAACGCTCTGATGCCCGGCACTCTGCTCACACTGCTCGCGCGCCACTTGCACTCGATGGCCACTGGTGAGCGCTCACCCCTGGGCACGACGAAGTCGACCTCTGGGCCCTTCTTGGCACGCCAGTAGCGGATCGTCAGAGGGTCGAGCCGTGCGTCCAGCTCGTTCAGCACGTAGTGCTCCCACAGCCGCCCCAGATCCTCAGGACGCCGCTGGCGCCAGTCGCTCGCGAAACGCACGAAGCCGGTGTCGAAGCCGTAGACCTTGGGCGCCGACACGATCTCGGTGGTCGCCCGGGAGGAGAACGGCCTGACCACCTGCGCGACGCCCGTCACGTCGAGCACGTCGAGATAGCTGGCAACCGTCGCGCGGCTCACGGTGCACGCTTCGGCGAACGATGTGGCCTCGAACATGCCTCCGCTGCGCGCGAGCACGAGTTGGACGAAGCGCACGAAGGCGCCACGCTGACGCAGGCGAAAGAGCTCCTGCACGTCGCGCGCCCAGTAGGACTCGAGCCATTCCGCGTAGTCGGAGTCAGGCACCGAATCGCCGCCGAGGTAGAAGCCGGGAAGACCCCCCCACCACAGGCGATCCTCAAGGAAGCCGCCGAAGGCCGCGCGGTCCGCCTCGACCATCGGGGTGAGCCATACGACGGCCTTGCGGCCGGCGAGGCTGTCCGAGAACTTGGCCGTCGCTGCCAAGGTCGACGAGCCCGTGGCGAGGACCTTCGTCTCGGGAAAGTGATCGGCAGCGATCTTGAGCAACCGCGCGGGATCAGCGAGTCGCTGGACCTCGTCGAGGACCACGCGTTCGCCGCGCAGAACGCTCCAGAAGGCCTCCGGGTCCGCCGTCTGGCGCAGTGTCCCGGGTAGGTCGCAGTCCAGGTAGACCGTGCCGCCGAGCGACTGGCAGAGGCACGTCTTGCCGACGCGGCGGACGCCGCGCAGCCACACGATGCTGCGACGGCGCCAAGCGCTCTCCACGCGATCGATCCAAGACTGGCGATTCACCATATGCACGTATGATTGCATATAGTGGCCCTATATGCAATGATACATTACATATGGTGACGATCTCCCGGGAGGCGCCGGGCGCGGGGGCGCGGGCCGGCTCAGCGCGCCCCCTCCGGCACTGCCCGCCGCACGATGCCGCCGGCCCTGCTCACCGCCCAGATGTCGGTCTCGCTCACGGCCACGAGCCCGCTGAGCCCCTCGGCGACGCCCGAGCCCTGGGCGGCCCAGGTCTCTCCCCCGTCCGCGGTCACGAACACCGTGCCGTCGTCGGCCGCGATCCAGCCCGCGTCGCGGTCGAGGAAGTCGACCGCGCTGAGGTTCGCCGCTCGCGGCAGCGTCTGCGGCGTCCAGGTGCGCCCGCCGTCGACGGTGCGCAGCACCACCGGCGCCCGGTCGGGGGTCTGTGCGGAGAGGCTCGCGCCCACCGCCCAGCCGTGCGAGCCGTCGACGAAATCCACAGCCGTGAGGGTCGTCTGAGTGCCCGAGGCCTGCGGCCGCCACGTCCCGCCGCCGTCGCTCGTCTTGAGGATGCACCCCTTGTCGCCGACGGCGTAGCCCACGGCGCGCGTCGCGAACGACACGCCGAACAAGGTGCTGACGGTCCGCGAGCGCTGCTTGCGCCAGTGCACGCCGTCGGTCGTCGTCAGGATGCGGCCCTTCTCACCCACAGCCCAGCCGCGGGACGTGCCGACGAGGTCGACGGAGTACAGAGCATCGCGGCCGCTGCGAGACGCATTGACCGTGCGCCAGTGCGCGCCGCCGTCGGCGGAGCGCAGCACGAGGCCGGCGTCGCCGACGGCGTAGCCGACTCGGCGGTTCACGAAGTCGACGGCAGACAGCGCCGCGCCCCAATACCCCGGCGAGAAGCTGTCCTCCTTCCAGGTCGCGCCGCCGTCGGCGGTGCGCAGCACGAGGCTCGACGGCTCGCCGGGGCCGTAGTAGGCGCCCACGGCCCAGCCATTCTGAGCATCGACGAAGTCGACGCCGCTGAGCTCGCGCAGGGCCAGCGGCTTGCGGCCGGTCCACGTGACCCCTCCGTCGGTGGAGCGCATGACGGCGCCCGTCTCGCCCACGGCGCAGACGCCGGTCGGCGAGCTGAAGGCCACGCCCGCGAAGACGCCCTCCAGATACTCGCCGTCGAAGTGCGAGCTCCAGGTGGCGCCCCCGTCGGCGCTTGTGGCAACCATGCCACAGGGCTCCAGCTCGGTCTCGTCGGGGTAGTACCAGCCCGTCGCCGCGACGTGACCCTCGCTGTCCACGTCCACGCTGGTGAAAGTGTTGCTCCATACGTCCAGGGTCGCGCGCGGTTTCCAGGTCGCGCCGGCGTCGGTGGTCTCGAGGATGCCGTCGCCGGCCACCCAGGCGCGGGACGCGCTCACCACGCAGAGCGCGGAGAGGTCGACCTCGGGGGCCGCGTCCTGAGACGTCCACGTGACGCCGCCGTCCCCGGTGCGCAGGATGCGCCCTCCGTCGCCGACCGCCCAGCCCGCCGATGCGTCGGCGAAGCCGATGGCGCGGAGCTGCTGGGCGTCCCAGATCTTCTGAACGGCCCACGTGGTACCGCCGTCGATGGTGCGGTAGAGGACGCTCGCATAGGTGCCGTCGGGATCCGCGGGCCAACGGAAGCCGAGCGCCCATCCCACGGTCGCGCTCACGAAAGAGACGTCGCGCAGGTCGTCGGCGCCGATCGTCATGGCGCTCCAGGTGAGTCCCGCGTCCGTGGTGCGCACCACCGTGCCGTGGTCACCGACCGCCCAGCAGCGCGCCGCGCCGGCGGCGTCCACCGCGTACAGGGAGACGCGCGTTCCCGAGGCCTGCGACGACCAGGTCGCGCCACCATCGGCGGTGAAGAGGATCGTGCCCCCGCCGCCGACGCTCCAGCCGGCGGACGCACCGGCGAAGGTGACGTCGTTCAGGCCGTTGCCCTGCGGCAGCGGCCACTGCCACTCCCAGGTCCCGTCGCCGGTCGAGATCCACGCCGCTGCCGGCCGCGTCGCCGGCGCAGCGCACGCGACCAGCACACACAGAGCGAGCCCGAGCAGAAGCACCGTGCGCGATCTCATCGTTCGACCCCCGTTCGAACCGCCGCCATGAACTGGGCCAACGCCCGGACGACATGACATCCCGGACGTCCATTCGCTCAGTCACGATAGCACCTCGGCGACGCCCACCGGCGTTGCCGGGAAGGCAAGGCAAAGCGCTGCGCCTGACAAGCAGTGGGCCGAGAGCGGCTCGCTCGACGCCCCCGTGGAGTACCTCTGCGAGGTCGCGCACGAACGAGCGCGCGACCTCGGCCTCCCGGCGCTCTACTCCAGGGGAGGCTTGGAAACGTCACCGATCCGAAGGGCAGCGTGAGCCTTCACTTCGAGATCGAGCACGAGCGCGTTGCTGAGCTCTGCCGCCGCAATCCCATCCGGCGCCTCGCCTTCTTCGGCTCCGTGCTGCGCGACGACTTCGGCCCGCGGAGCGACGTGGACGTGCTGGTCGAGCTCACGCCCGAGGCCCAGGTCACCCTTCTCGACATGGTCCGCATGCAGGATGAGCTCAGCGCGATCATCGGTCGCCGCGTCGACCTGCGCACCAAGGGCTTCCTCAGCCGCTACTTCCGTGACGAGGTGGTGGCCGCCGCCGAGGTCGAGTTTGTCGCGTAGCGCAGACTGGGTGCGCCTGCGCCACATGCTCGACGCCGCACGCGTGGCCATTGACTTCGTGTCAGCGCGTGACGCCGGTGATTGCGACTTTCACCCGATCGAGCTGCTGGGACTCGAGAAGCTCGTCGAGAACATCGGCGAGGCCGCGGGCCGGCTGTCCCCGGCTACCAGGGAGCGCATGCCGGAGATTGCATGGAAGCAGATGATCGGCATGCGCCACGTGCTCGTGCACGACTACTTCGACGTCGACCTCCTGCGGCCGCACCTCGACAGTCTCGCGTGCCATAATGGCCGCATGGACGCGGATCTTCAGCGTGGGCTCGAAGCACTCGCCGCTGAGCACGAGCTGCTCGCGATCTATGTGTTCGGCAGTCGCGCGCAGGAGATCGCATCGCGAGCAGCCGGCCACCCGGTGACTGCGGCGCATCCCGAGTCGGACGTCGACGTCGGCGTCGAACCGCGGCGCGGCCGCACTCTCTCCGCGCAGGACCGGGTCCGCCTGATGCACCGGCTCGAGACACTGCTCGACGCGGAACGTGTCGACCTCGTGATCCTGCCCGAGGCCAACGCGTTTCTGGCCGCCGACGTGGTGCGCGGCGAGCTCCTGCTGACCACCGACCTCGACGCCGAAGCCGAGGTGCAGCTCTACTACCTGCGCCGCGCCGCGGACCTCGCGCCCCTGCTTCGCGGGCAATGGCGCGAAACGGTGGGGAGCGACCTGTGAGCCCGTCGAAGGTACGCGTGGCGACCGTCGTGCAGAAGTCGACCCTTGTGGACGACATGCTGCGCGGCCTCGCCACCCTCCCGCTCACGAGCCTCGAGGCGTTCCTCAGCGACGGTCGCAACGCGGCCGCCGCGGAATCGTATCTGCGCCGCGCCCTGGAGGCGCTGCTCGACCTCGGACGTCACATCCTTGCCAAAGGGCTGGGCGAAGGTGCCCTCGAGTACAAGCAAATCGCGCTCGCCCTTCGACGGGCGGGCGTCGTGGACGAGGCGGACGGCCACATCCTCCTCGAGATGGCCGGCTATCGGAATCGTCTCACGCACTTCTACGACGAGGTGACCACGCCGGAGCTGTTCGACATCTGCGCGCAGCGCAGCAGCGAGATCCGGCAGGTGCGCGACTCGCTGCTGGACTGGCTGCGCCGACATCCGGAGCTGGTCGACGGCGAGCTGTAGCAGGAGCCGCGCCCGGCGGCCTCTGGCCGATCCCCCGCGTGCGCCACTCCGTCGCGCACCACCTCACGACGCCGGACCTCAGTTCCGGCTGCGCCGGCGCGGATGAGATACGGTTCGCCCGAGGTGAAGGGCCGGCTGACAACGGGCGGGAGCGATGGGGCGGGCGCCGCAGGCGCTCCCGCGAGCTTGTCCGTGGGCTCGTCCGCCGGCGGCGAAGCGCTCGCCCGCGCGCGCCTGCCCATGCTGGCAGTGATCCTGCTCGGCACGCTGGCAGGGATGAAGACTGCCGATGCCTCCATCGCCAGCATCACGCTGGTCAACGTCTCTGAAGCCTTCCACCTTTCGGCCTCCCTGCAGGCGTTCGCGGCGAGCATCGGTACGCTGGCTCTCGCCGCCTCGGCCCTGCCGCTCGGCGCGCTCAGCGACCGCATCGGCCGGCGCCGCGTCCTGACGCTTTCACTGCTCACCATGCTGGCCGGCGCGCTGCTCGCCACGGTCGCGCCGGGCGCGCTCGTGTTCATCATCGCGCGTGCCGTCACCGGCGTCGGGCTCGGGGGCGTGTTCGGCTGCGCCTTCGCCATGGTCGCCGCCGTCGCGCCCGGCAGCCTCACCCCTCGCGCCCTCGGCATCTGGAACGCGACCATCATGCCGGCGGCGCTTGTCATGCAGCTTCTTGGCAGCGTGCTCGCCGAGATCGACTGGCGGCTGGCCTACCTGACGCTGCCGATCCTCGCGCTGCCGTTGCTCTTCGCCAGTCGCGCCGAGCTGCCCGAGACGGCGCGCGAGTCGCGGCGCGGCAACCCCGCGGCGCTCATCGCCATCGCCACCGCCATCCTCGTCTTCCTCACCGGGATCAGCATGCTGGCCAACAGTCCCGGCGCCGCCGGCGCCTGGGCCTGCATCGCCGCCGGCCTCGCGCTGTTCGTCGTCTGGGTCGTGCTCGAGAAGCGCTCCAGCCACCCAACCTTCCCGGTGAGCCTGCTGCGCAAGCCGATCTTCATCGCCGCCGTGATCGCCGGCATGCTCTTCAACGTGGCGCTCGGCCTGCTCACCCTGCAGCTCGCCAACTTTTGGGAGTACCTGCGCGGCTACGAGGCCGTCCAGGTCACCGTGGGGCTGCTGCCGGTCACGGTCGTCGCGGCCCTGACATCGCTCGCCGCGGGCCGCTGGCTTGCGCACGGCGCCAAGGCGTCCTGGCTCATGCCCTTCGGCCTCGCGGTGTGCGCCGCAGGCTTCTTCACGCTCCTGCCGGCCACGGCGCACAGCCCCTACCTCGTCTTCCTGCCGGCACTCGTCCTGGTCCCCACTGGCATCTCGTTCGTCACCGTGCCGCAGTCGCAGGTGTTCGTGGCGCAGGCGCCGCCCGGCTTCACCGGCGCCGTGACCTCCTCGCGGATCACCTTCGGCCAGCTCGGCTACAGCGTCGGCATAGCCCTCAGCGTGGCGCTCATCTCGATCGGCGCCAACATGGACTTCCCCCATCTGCTGAGGGACGCGGGAGTCAACCCAGTGCGCGCCGGCACGGTGCTCGCCGACGTGCAGATGTACGCAAGTCTTCACGACGGCAAAGACGTGCCGGCGGCGCGCGCCGTAGTCCAGGCCTCGGCCAGCGCCTACACCGCCGGTTTCCGCCTCGTGATGCTGGTGTTCGCCGGCGCCTGCCTGGCCGGCGCCCTCGTGATCGTCCTGCTGGCCGTGGTCGGGCGGCGGCGCGGACCGTGAGGGCAGCGCGTGCCCGCGGCCGCCGCTCCGGGGAGCGACGGCTGCGGGCACGCGCGTTGAGGCAAAGGCTCCAGCGCAGTCTTTTGAGCGTCAGCGCAGTTGCACGGGTCGACGGGCCGGCAGATGGGCTAGCCGTGCCGCTCGTGCCGCTGGCGCCGCTGGTGCCGGTGGTGCCGTCGCAGCCGCGGCTGCGTGCGCTGCGCGTCTGTCTTGTCTCCGGCTTTGACGGCTGCGTCGAGCTCGGCCGTCTCGAGCCTCGTGGCCTCGGTGAACAGCGCCTCGGTGGTGACCCCCCTGGCCTCGGCGATGGCGGCGAAGCCCGTGCCGGAGGCACGCTGAGCCATGATGTCGCTCGCGCTCGCCTTCGTCAGGTCCGCGAGAGCCTCGGCGATGTCCCCGCCGCCGCGCCCGTGCCCGCCGCGGCCGGCGTGGTCGCCGACCGGCGTGTGCCCGACTCCGGCCCCGGCGGTCGCGCTCGGCGACGGCGTGGCCTTCTTGGTCGTGGCGGCGCCGGCGACGCCGATCGCGGCCACATGACCATCCCCGTTGCTCAGGCGCCGCTGAGCGACGAATGGGGCGCCCGGCGGGTGCACGGCCGTCCGCAGGCTCGGCTGCCGGGGGGGAAGGCAAGGAAAGGCCGATTCCTGAGGGAAACAGAACGCTCGTTCAAGCCACCGGTGCCGCGCCGGGCGCGCCCGCCGGGCGCGGGGGCGGCCGCGGTGCGGGGTAGTGCGAAAAGGGAAGACAAGGATTCCTTGACTGTCGGGTCGCGAACGGCCGTCCACAGGCTCGGCTGCCGGGGGGAAGATAAGGATCCGCAGACTATTCTTGTCTTCCCTCACAGCACTACCCCGCCGCGGCGGCTCCCGCGGCGGCGGCCGCGGCGCGCGCGGCGCGCCATGTCCGCCTTCTCGCCGCTCGTCGATCCGGAGGCTGAACGCAGAACCGGAGGGAAGGGGATGGTCATGCGCGGCCACTGAGACTGCGGCCACGAGCCCAGCGGTGATGAAACCCCACTTCTTTCTGCTGCTGGTCATGATCATCTGCTGTCGTGTTTGCGGTGCCGGATGATGCGCTGAGGACGCGTGTCGCCCTCGGATCGCTTACTGCGTGGCGTGGCAGCTATCGGCGGCGCAGCCTGTGGCGGGGCACACGAGCTGCCCCCCGGAGGTGGTGGACTGCGACGTCTGCGCCGGGGCGGACTGTGCTGCCGCGGTTGCCGTCGGACCGAGGATGCGGCCGGTCAGCTGGACGGTCACGAAGATGGCGAAGGCCGTGAACAGCGTGACGAGGAGCACGGCGATCACGTTCTTGAGGGTGCGGTTCACAGGGTCTCCTGGGTCCGGGCGGAAGGCGTTGAGGGACGCGCCATGCGGCGCGCGGCCCCGGTGATCCACTTCCAGTGCAGCGCGAAGTGGACGACGAGCAGGGCGATGGTGGCGTCGGCGGTGAACGAGTGCACCGAGATCCAGAGGGCGCTCGGGGCTACTGCGAAGCCGAGCGCCCCGGCGATCGCCCGCGACACCATGAAGCCGCTGAGCGTCACGCCTACAGCAGCCACGAACAGGGCGCTGTCGATGACAAGGTTCAGCCTGGGCGTGTGACGCAGGTGCACCGCAAAGCGCCGCGCGATCGCCATCGTCCTCTCCCAGTTGATGATCAGATGCAAGAGCAGAGGCGCTATCGCCGCGGCGCAGAGCCATTCGTGGACGGCCAGCCCCGTCCAGGACGGGTTGTACGCCACGAGCAGTGCGCCGAACAGGCCGAGATCGAGCCACAGCCGCGAACGTGCGGACATCGACGCTCCTTTCGTCGGTCGGTGGACAGATACGCGGCGCTGCGGACCTTGCGGCGACGCACACCGCACTCTCGCAGGCCGAGATGTAGCGTCGGTTGCGGCGCGGCAACGGTGCCGTAACGCAGGGCGACGCCGCCGCGAAGGAGGTTACGGACCTGTAGCCGCACCGCAGGCGCTTCGCAAGCTCGCGGGGGCACACTCAGAGCATGAGGCCGGCAGTCCGCCGGCGGCACAGTGATCACAAAGAAAGGTGCGAGATGGCCGACACCACAGGCGAGAACGCGGGAGCGACGCCGGGCGCAGAGCCGCCGGGCGCGACCCCCGAGCAGACTCCGGCGGTCGAGCCGGCGGCCGCAGCGGCGCCGGCCGATGAGGCGCCGACGAGTGCCCTGCCGGCCGCCGAAGCACCAACGACTGCCGTGCCGGCCGCGGAAGCGCCGACCGTGGCGCAGACCGCGGCGACTCCCTCTGCGGCGCCCGCGGCGCCCCGGCAAGCCTGGTTCCGCAAACGCTGGGTGGTCGTCGTGGGCGCCGTCGCCGCGGCCATCGTGCTGCTACTCGGCGGCGTCGCGATCGGCGCCACGATCCGCGGTCACGACGGCGGGACCGGCCACCGCGGAGCGGGCGGCCCCGGCCAGTCCAGGCAGGGTGGCGGCGGGTTCGACCAGGGCGGCAATGGCCAGGGTCACGACGGCTTCGACCGTGGCGGCAACGGCGGCTTCGACCAGGGCGGCCACGGTCAGGGCGGCGGCCAAGGCGGCCAGAACGGCCAGCCGCAACCCTACGGTACGCCGCAGCCTCAGGGCTCGACCGCTCCCGCCCAGTGACCTCCGCGCTCAGCCGCCCCTGCGCGACCCCCGGGGCGGCTGAGCCCGTGCTACGATCCCGCCATGACTGAGCGCCCGCAGAGCATCCTCGTCATCGAAGACGACCCTGCCGTGGCCGAGGCCCTCATCGAAGGCATCGGCGACGAGGGCTACGAGGTCCATTGGGAGGCCACGGGCACCGGCGGCGTTGCGCATGCCCGCGACCGTTCGCCGCAGCTGATCGTCCTCGATGTGCGCCTGCCCGATGGCTCGGGCTTCGATTTCTGCCGGCAGATTCGCCTTCTCGGGCTGCGCCAGCCCATCCTCATGCTCACCGTGCAGGCCGACGAGGTCGACAAGGTCCTCGGCCTCGAGATGGGCGCCGACGACTATCTCACCAAGCCGTACCGCCTGCGCGAGCTCATCGCCCGCATCCGCTCACTGCTGCGCCGCGCCTACGGCGAGCTCGCCTCCGCCCAGGCGGACATCCTCTACGCCGGCGACCTCACGATCGACCGCACGCGCGCCACCGTCACCCGCGACGGGCGCCCGCTCAACCTCACGCCCACCGAGCTCCGCCTGCTGGCCTTTCTGGCGCAGCACCCCGGCCAGGTCTTCTCCCGCGGGCAACTGATCGAGAACGTCTGGGGCAGCGACGCCGACTTCTACGACGACAAGACGGTGAGCGTTCACGTGCGCCGCCTGCGCGAGAAGATCGAGGTCGAGCCGGGCGATCCGCGCATCGTGCTCACCGTGCCCGGCCTCGGCTACCGGCTGGCCACGTAGGAGGCGGCGACGTGCACTCGCGCTCCCTCCGCCTCAAGCTCGCCCTGACCTACGCGGGCATGGCCCTGCTGACCGCCCTCATCCTTGGCGGCATCCTGCTGGCCGTGCTCGGCAGCTACTACTCGCGCGCCGAGCAGACCTACCTGCGCGCGAGCGCCGCGCTCGTCGCCGCCGACCCACCGCAGTTCGAGGACGCGGCGACGCTGGCATCGTGGACGCAGGCGGCGGCGCTGACCACGCAGACCCGCGTGCGCGTCTTCGCTCGGGGCGGGGCCCTGCTCGCCGACTCCGGGTCGCCCCGCGCGCTCGACGCCGACAACCTCCTGCATACGGAGGCGCACGGGCGCGGCGACGGCGACCGCCTTCCCGACCCGTTCGGTCGCGGCCTGTTCGGCAGCTCGAGCGGCTCGCGCTCGAGCCGCACGCTGACCGTGGCGCTGAGCGGCGGGAGCGGCGCCTTCGTGCAGCTTTCGGAGGCGCCGGCCTCTGGCCGCGACGCGCTCGTGAGCGCGGCCCTCGCGTGGCTTCTGGCCGCGGCGCTGGCCGTCGGCCTCGCGGCTCTCGCCGGCCGGCTCGTGGCGGGCCGTATCTCGCGGCCTGTGGTCGCTCTCACCGCAGCCAGCGACCGCATGGCCGCCGGTGACCTCGGCGCCCGCGCCCCCGTCGCGGGACGCGACGAGGTCGGGCGCCTGGCCGAGTCGTTCAACGGTATGGCCGCGCGCGTTGAGACCACGGTCACGTCGCTGCGCCGCTTCGTCGCCGACGCGGCCCACGAGATCGGCACGCCGCTCACGGCGCTGCAGGCCGATCTCGAGCTCGCCGAACGCAAGGCTACCGGCCCCGACGAGCGCCGGCTCGTCGATCGCGCCCTCGTGCAGACGCAGCGCCTGGGGACGCTCTCGGACAACCTGCTGCAGCTCTCGCGCCTGGAGGCCGGCGAGTCAGGCGGCGCGGGCCAGCGAGTCGACATCGCCGCGCTGGCCCGGGAGGCCGCGGGCAGCGTGGCCTCGCGAGCGGAGCAGTCCGGCATCGAGCTTCATCTCGCGATCACGGAGACTAGTCTGGTCGTCGTTGCCGAGCGCGCGCAGCTCCAGACCGTGCTCGCCAACCTCCTCGACAACGCGCTCAAGTTCACGCCCGAGGGCGGCAGCCTGACGCTCGGCGTGCAGGCGGAGGGCGCGGCGGCCGTCGTGACCGTCGCCGACACCGGCGTGGGCATCCCGGCCGACGAGCAGAGCGGCATCTTCGGCCGCTTTCACCGCGCGCGCAACGTCTCTGCCTATCCCGGCAACGGTCTCGGCCTGGCCATCGTCAAGGCGGCCGTCGCGCGCAGCGGCGGCGCCGTCTCGCTCACGAGCTCCGCCGCGGGCACCGAGTTTCGCGTATCCCTGCCGCTGGCGTAGCGCCGCCGCTGGTGTAGCTTTAATCGGCAATCCCGTGGAGAGCGACTGAGGAGAACGCGCATGAAACCGTTCCGCGCGAAATGCCCCAACTGCGGCGAGGTCTTCGAGGAGCCCCGGCATCTCACCCTGGTCCACGTGATGTCGACCAAGCTTCTGACCTGCCCCGCCTGCGGCAAGAGCGCCATGATGAAGACCGATGTGACAGACCCCGCTACCTGGCCGAAGCAGTAGCGGCCGCGCAGGACGGCTCGGCGGCCGTCGCCAGACGGTCGGCGCGCTCCCACGGCAGCTCCACGAAGCAGCGCCCGGCGTAGACGCGGGCGCGCAGCTCGCTGCCTGAGACGGGCGTGCGCAGGCAGTCGTTCGCGCCCGCCTCAAGGCCGGCCGTGATCTCGGTGCCGTCGCGGCCGGCCGCCAGCAGCACCAGGTACGGCGGCCCCGCCAAGCGATAGTGCCGCACGAGGCGGCAGATCTCCGCACCGTCAATCCCGGGCAAGTCCCAATCCAGAATCGCCAGCCGCGGCGAGTCCGGTTCGAGCAGCGCGTCCAGCGTCTCGGGGCCGTCACGGGTCTCAAGCACGGCGTAGCCGTGCCCCTTCAAGGCCTTCACGAGCGCTCGCCGTGACCCGGCGCTGCCGTGCGCGATCAGCACATCCATGCGACTCCCCTCCCTCGCCGCCCCGTCACGCGGCGCCAGACTCGCCAGCTCTCACACTCGTCGGCGCCGTGGTTCCCAAGGGCGATGAGCACGGCTCCCCTGCATGGCACCGCACGGGAGAAAGCCGTTGCATGGACGGGCGACGCGCTCGGCGGCAGCGGCAGCGGCGACAGCGGCGGCAGCGGCCCCGTTCGCCCGGCCGCGCCCGCCGAAACGCCGCACAGAGGCAGGCGGCCAGGACACCGTCGAGACGCTCCTTCGACGCAGCGACGAGGCCCGGTACAGGGCCAAGCAGGCGGGCCGCGACAGGGTCGTTGCCTGGGACCGCTGAGGGCCGGCTTCCCGGCCGCCCGCCGCGCTTCTGCCGGCGCCCGCTGTGAGACGACCCATTCAAGCCGCGTCCGGCCCCATGCTACGATGTGGTCAGCAGGGCACATGGGAGGGGAGGCCGATGGCCGACGCCACGAGGGAGACGGGCCTTGAGAGGCGGGGCGGTTTCGATACGCTCGCCCCGACCTTTCAGACGCGCGCGTCCAAGCTCCGTCCCGCGCGCGCTCACCTCGAGCTGGTGGAACGCACGGCGCTCGTCGACGCGCTGCTGCGCTCACCGGCGTCACTGCTCGTCGTGTCGGCGCCGGCGGGGTACGGCAAGAGCACGCTGCTGGCGCAGCTTGCCGACGCCGCGCCGGTACCGGCGTCGTGGCTGCAGCTCGACGCCACCGACAACGACCAGGTCGTCTTCCTCACGTACCTCACGGCGGCGCTGAGCCGCGTCGCCCCCGTGGACCCTACCGTCGCCGACCTGCTACAGGTGCAGACGCCGCCGATCGACGAGCTCATTCTCCCGCGGCTGGGCGAGGCGCTGGATGCAGCCCAGCCGTTCCTGCTCGTGCTCGACGACGCGCACCTGCTGCAGAGCGAGGCATGCTGGGGTCACCTCGCTCTGCTGCTCGGGCAGCTTCCCCCGGGAGCTCGCCTGGCCCTGGGGACGAGGAGCGAGGTTCCCCTGCCGATCGACCGGCTGCGCGCCGAGGGGCGCCTGGCCGAAGCGCGAATTAGCGACCTGCGCCTGACCCGCACCGAAGCCGACGAGCTCCTGACGCTGCACGGCGCAGAGGCCGACGACGAAGCGCTCGACGGCCTCCTCGAGCTCACTGAAGGCTGGGCCACCGGCCTCTACCTCGCTCTGCTCGCGGGCGACGGCCGGCCCATCGCCGAGTGGCTCCCCCACTTGCGCGGCGACTTGCACGTCATCGCAGGGTACCTCACGGGAGAGGTCCTCGAGCGCCAGCCGGCGGAACTGCAGGAGTTCCTGCTGCGCACGTCGATCCTCGACCAGCTCTGCCCCAGTTTGTGCAGCGCGGTGACCGGAAACGCCGACGCGCCCGAACATCTGGCCCGCCTCGCACGAGAGAACCTCTTCGTGACGGCGCTTGACGACCGCGACGAGTGGTACCGGTATCACCACCTGTTTGCGGAGTTGCTGGCCGCGCAGCTGGAGCGCCGCGCGCCGGATGAAGCGCCGTGCCTGCACGCGCGCGCGGCGACGTGGTACGACCAGCGTGGGGACGCGGGGCGCGCCGTACGGCACTGGGTGGCCGCCGGCGACATCGCCACGGCGGCCTGGCCGGCCTTCGTGGCTGTGCAGGAGCACGTCGATCGCGGCCAGGTCGAGAGCGCGCGCCGCCTGCTCGACGCGTTCACCGACGCGGAGCTCTCGCGACACCTTGCTCTGACGATGGCGGCCGGGTGGTTCTACGGCACCGTCATCGGCCATCCATCGAAGGGCGAGCGCTGGCGACACGCCGCCTGCAGCGTCGCGGTCGGAGACGATTGCATGCCGGACGATCTGGGCTCGTGGCGCTCCTGGCAGCTGGGCCTCCGCGCCTTCCTGGCTCCGGACGGCGTAGCGGGGATGCTGAAGGACGCGGAGAGCAGCGTTGCCTGCGTGCGGCCGAGCTCCGCTCATGCTGTCGAGAGCCAGCGCGTTCTGGGCGTAGCTCTGTACCTCAGCGGGTCTCCCCGCCGCGCCGCGCTGGCGTTCCGTAAGCTGCTACGCGACTCGGCCGATCCGGTCACGCGCTCCTACGGCCTGGCCTTCCTCTCGCTCATCGCCGCCGACCAAGGCTGCCGGGATGAAGCTCGAGAGCTTGACCGGCAGGCGCTGGAGCTCACTCCCGGCATGGCCCTCGACCTCTCCCCGGGGATGTACATGGCAATGCCCATGCTGCTGGCGCACGCGCGCGTTGTCGCGGCAGGCATCGACCCTGACTGGCGCCGACAGGTCGAGTCGTGCGAACACTACCTCGCGAACATGGTGCCGCAGATTCCGTGGCGAATCATCCTGATCTGTGCGGTTCTCGGTGAGATCTGCCTGCAACGTGCTGAGCTTGATGACGCCGATCGCTGGGCCACGCAAGCCGAGGCGCAGCTGCGCACGGACGGCAACGCGGGCATGCTCCACGGCCGCGTCCAGCGCCTGCGCCAGGCACTGGAGGAGCTCCGCATGGCCGATCCGCTCACCGCCGCCGAGCGCCGCGTGCTCGATCTGCTGCCCACGCAGCTCAGCGCCCCGCAAATTGCGGCGCGCCTGTTCGTCAGCGGGAACACGGTCAAGACGCACATGAGCCACTTGTACGCCAAGCTCGGGGTGACCACGCGCACCGGAGCCGTTGACCGCGCCCGTGAGCTCGGGCTGCTGCGGCCGCCCGAGCGCGGCTAGCCGCCGCGGAGAATCACCCTGTTGGTGTGATGACCGTGACGGCACGCCCGCCGTATGCTGTGCCCGAGCCGCATTGACCCGCGCTCTGCTTCGTCCCGCGGGACGGCGGACACAACAGCAAGGGGGAGCTCCATGAAACGTCTTGTCGTCACACTCGCACTGGCGGTGGTCCTGCTCGTCGCGCTGGCCGCTCCGGCCGGCGCGAACACGGCGGTCTGGCACCCGTGCACCGTTGCCACGTTTGCCGCCGGCGACTACGGCTCCTTCCTCGAAGGCATGGCCGCCGACAGCCACGGCATCCTGTTCGGCACGCTCACCACCTGGGGCTACGTGAGCGAGGATGGCTCCGTGGCGGACTCCAACATCGGCGAGATCTGGAGCGTCGCACCCGACGGCGACAAGGGGCTTGTCGCGACCCTGGACCTGAGCCCCAACGGGATGCTCCTCGGCATCGCCGTCGACCGCCGCGACCGCGTCTACGTCGTCAGCGCCGACTTCGGCGAGCCGCAGACCGTGGGCTCCGGCGTGTACCGCGTCGACCCCGACGGCTCGCTGGTCAAGGTAATTGCGCTGCCGGCCGGAAGCTCGCCCAACGGCCTCGCCTTCCGCGGGGACCGCGCCTACATCACCGACAGCGCCTTGGGCGCCGTGTGGAGCGCGCGCGTCGGTGACCGTGTCGCCACGCCGGCCGCCCCCTGGATCCAGGACGCGCTGCTGGCGCCTGGCGACCCTGCGTCCGACCCGACAATGATGGGCCTCGGCGCCAACGGTATCGCCTTCCGTGGCGCTCGTGTCTACGTGAGCGTCTCAGACTACGGCCGCATCGTATGCGTGCCCATTCACGCCGGCGACACGCCCGGAACACCTCAGGTGGTGTGCGAGGTGCCGGAGCTGGTGACCGCCGACGGCATCGCCTTCGACGCGCCCGGCGGGCTCTGGGTCACGACCAACTGGGGGACCACCGGCGGAGCTCCGAGCGGGGCGCTGTATCGCCTTTCGCCCTCCGGCGCCGTGCAGCAGCTCGCCGACGACCCCGGCTGGCTGAACTACCCCACCATGCCGGTGTTCGGCAGCACGAGGGCTACCAACCACACCCTCTACATCGCCAACGGCGCGTACTTCGACTACGAGGACGGCAGCGCACCCGACATCCAGGCACTCCCGGTCGGCATGCCGGGCCTGCCGCTGAAGTGAGGAGGCCTCCCGTGGAACTCGATGACTGCCTCACCTTCGCCACCGAACATCCGATCTGCTACATGGCCACGCAGGAGGGCGACCAGCCCCGGGTGAGGCCGCTACTTCTGTGGTTCGCCGACAAGCGCGGCTTCTACTTCATGACGATGTCGCCGAAGCAGTTCTCGCATCAGCTCCACGTGAACCCCAAGGTCGAGGTGTGCTTCTACAACGGCGCCACCGAGCTGCCTGAGGCGCAGATGATGCGCCTCACCGGCGCCGTTGAGCTCCTCGACGACGCCGAGCTGGTCAGGAAGGTATGCGAGGAGCGGGCGGCGCTCGAAGGGATCATCGGCAGGCCGCTCGAGCCGATCGCCGAGGTCTTCCGCATCGCCTCCGGCGAGACTCGCTTCTGGACGCTCATGGATATCCTCAAGGAGCCCGAGCTGGAGATGCTCAGGTTCTGAGCGGGTGAGCGTTCGCGCGAGAGCCCTCGGGCAACGCCCGGCGAACAGGGCCGGCGGTCGGAGCCGCGCCCGGCGCCTTCGTGGCGGCTCGCGTATGATGCTTGGGACGTCACGCATGAGTCTCGGAGGTCGTCGACGAAGCGCAGGACCCTCGCCGCCCAGAACATCAGCCGCATGTGCCTCGTGTGCGGCGCCGGCAACCCTCTCGGCCTCCAGGCCCGCTTCTACGAGCTGGAGGCCGAGACCGCCGGCGCCGGAGGCGCGGGAGCCGGCGGGGGCGCCGACGCCGGAGACGCCGGCGGGGGCGCCGCCGCCGGCCGCGAGCTCCTCGGCGTCTTCACGCTGCGCGAGGAACACCAGAGCTACCCCGGCCGGCTGCACGGCGGCATCAGCTCGGCGATCCTCGATGAGACGATCGGCCGTGCCATCACCATCGCCCACCCCGGCACCTGGGGCGTCACCGCGGAGCTCACGCTGCGCTACCGCAAGCCGCTGCCCTTGAGTGGCGAGATCCGCGCCGTGGGCCGCATCACGCGAGACACGCGCCGCCTCTTCGAAGGCACCGGTGAGATCCTCCTCGGCGACGGCACCGTGGCCGTCGAAGCGTCGGGCAAGTACCTTAAGATGACGCTGGACGAGATCACGGGCGACGACTTCGACCAGCGCGAGTGGTTCAGCGATCCACGCGAGAGGCCGGACGAGATCGACCTCTAACTCAGTTCTTCCCGTGGCAAGCGCGACCCGCGGCCGCCGAAAACGGGCGCTGCGAGCAGGCTGGGCCGCCACGGCGGGGTAGTGCTGCGAGGGCTGCCCTCCCGTCAGGGTCGTGCGGACGGCCCTCCTGAAGGCATGCCCCCGGGAGGTGGTGCGCCGCCCGGCAGACCGCCGGGCGGAGTCCCGCCGGGCGGCGGGGGGCCGCCGGGGAACCCGCCGGGCGCTCCCGGCAGCGGCATGCCGGGAAGCGGCGTCACGGGGGACGCTCCGTGACCGTACAGCCAGTCGCCGGTCACCGAGTAGACGCCCGCCGCCGCGCCGACGAAGAGGAGCGCGGCGGCCAGCGGCACTGCCACCCGGCGGGGGGCGCGTGCCAACGGCAGCGCGCCCAGCAAAGCCAGCGCGCCCAGCGCCGGCAGGTAGAAGCGGCTCGTCAGCGGGAAGCTCATGCTGGAGCGCACGACCGTCGTCCAGTCGTAGGCGAGGTAGGTGAGCCACACCGCCAGCCACCAGGCAACCAGGCAGGCCACCACGGCGAGGTCGCGGCGCCGGGCCGGCGAGCGAGTCCTGCGCGCCGCGACGAGCGCCCACGCTACGCCGGCCGCGGCGAGGACTCCAACAGGCATCCCGATGAGGAGCGGCAGCGGCATCGTGCGCAGGTTGCGCAGCACGGCGCCGGGCGAAAACGACACGCCCTGCGAGTACCCGGTGCGCAAGGGCGCACCGAACACGAGCC
>Ga0114951_10002845_pt1 | contig 18908 bp, 16 predicted proteins | sample AM7aDNAmetaG_FD_88677 | JGI IMG/M metagenome (GOLD analysis project Ga0114951, IMG submission 88677) | Freshwater microbial communities from Finland to study Microbial Dark Matter (Phase II) - AM7a DNA metaG | ecosystem: Environmental > Aquatic > Freshwater > Lake | place: Finland: Lake Alinen...
AAGGTTGGTTCATACTTGCCATCCAAGGCAAGCTCAGCTTTATACCCAGGCGACAGGAAAAAAAGAGATTTGCCTTCATGAAAAACGGTAACATCCTCGTGTTTTATGGTCACATCAAAAACGATACCCGTCTGTTCGGTTTCCCCCATGTTAGTGAGGCCAGATTTGAAAAGATAAAAAGATTGTCCTTTTCCAAGTTGTGAAATAGGCATCATATAACTGATACTTTCATTTGTCCCTGATATCTTATCATCCCATCCAAGGTCAACATAATCCAGAGACAAATCATTTTTAGGCGCACGGATTAGTTTAAAATCATCAATAATCCAAAAGTACCTCCCTTGGTAATTTTTCCAGGTTATTTTTACTTTTACCAGTGAATAACCGGCGGCAACCTCTGAAATATTAGCTCTGAAAAGTGCTGGCTCACCGGGCGGAACGTCATTAGGTCGACCAGAGCCACCGGATATCCCGAATCCGGCGTTAAAAGTATTCCAATGTATCCCATTATCCGGGGAAATTTCAACCAGACATTGCCAAGCCCCAAATTGAGTTCCCTGATAACCGCTGTTTCTGAAACTTGTTTCGAACTGAAGAATTACAGAGGCTGCATCGCTGCAGTCTATCGCCGGAAACCCGATCGAGTTATTAATGGACGTAAATGTCGGAAGAGAACGGTGGTTGTTATACAAGGAGGCGAACAACAGCAGGTGGCCATCTTCTTTTGATGAGGATTGAAAGGGCGGTTCGGCTACGCCATCGGCAATGAGGCTGTCATTGGGCCACCAATGCCAGTTAAATCCCGTGTCATTGGGATCTTCCAGATAATACCCGGCTGGCAATTTCCAGCCTTTGGGATCCGCGGCGTTTTTCCAGTTGAAAGTCTCTTGAAAAATGGCATTTTGTGATGATTTATTGATTCTTTCCTGAGCAAGGATCGGGAAAGTATTTCCAATAAATATCAGAACCACAATTGCCAAGAAGTGTTTCATAGCAATACGCCATTAAGTGTCTAATATATAACTTGTTACTATATTCATTTACCAAAGTTAATGATAACTGAGTAATTTCTCGCCTTCGGCTCACTAATAGGCTACGCTTCGCTCCGCCAATTGTCGCTGCGCTCCTAACTATGCTCCCTGCGGTCGAATAATCGCCACCACCGGTGTTGATCTATCATTTTGGTTAGTACTTTGTTAACAATAGAAAAGTACCAAATAAGAGTCGGATAAATATCATTATCTGTGCATTAAGAAATGTAGGAGGTAAATCTAAAGGCTAATTAATAATTAGGAACGAAGCGACAATTAGCAAGCGCTAGCGAGCATAATCAGTGAGCCGCAGGCGAACCTCTTAGTAAGCGCAGCGAACCTGTTAGGAGGCGCAGCCGACCTCTTAGTGAACAAAGTGAGCCTTTTAGCTAGTGCAACGAACCTATTTTGCGTATCTTTGCGGCCTAAATTATTTTAAAATGAGTTCAATTCGGATTTTCGTGGCCCTGATGCTGGTGATTCTGTTCCAGGAACCGGCTGCTGCGCAGGAGCCCTGGACTCTCACAGGTTGCATTGAATATGCTTTTCAGAATAATATAAAACTGAAGCAACAAGCACTGGGAGTTGATGTTGCACGAAATAATCTCAACCAGTCAAAACTGAATCTGCTGCCATCTGTAAATTCGGGTATGTCGCAATCGTTCCGGTTTGGCCGCTCGGTTGATCCTCTTACCTATCAGTTTACAACGGAAAATTCTACTGGAGCCAGTGTTTATGTCAGTGGAGGATTAGAACTTTTTAAAGGGTTGGAAAACTGGAATACCATCCAGCGTAACCAGATCGACCTGAAGAAAAATCTTACTGATCTGGATAAAGCCAAAAACGACCTGGCGCTGACCATTGCCCGCTATTACCTGCAGATCCTGTTCAATGAAGAGCTTCACGACATTACCATTCAGCAGGTGAATATTACCGCACAGCAGGTAAACCGCACCCGGATCATGGTCGATGCGGGCTCCCTGCCAAAAGGTGATCTTCTGGAAATCCAGGCCCAGCTGGCCAATGAGGAGCTAAATGAAGTGAATTCGAGGAACCAGCTTACCATGTCGTATCTCGACCTGGCACAGCTCCTCGATCTGAAGAACCCTGAAACCTTTAAGGTTCAGCGACCCACTTTTGAGGGTTTTACAGTTCAGGATAATCTGGGTACCGTGGACGCGGTTTACCAATCAGCCATCATTACTCTCCCTCAGATAAAAAGTGCAGAACTTGATTTGCAGTCACTCGAAAAAAGTCTGTTGATTGCCAAAGGCCGTCTGAGCCCCTCATTATCATTGAATACTTCCTATGGTACAGGTTATTCCGACAGGCTGAAGGATTTGATGGATCCAACGGTGGTAATGTCTTTAAAAAAGCAGTTGGATTTCACCAGTCAAAAAAGTGTCGGGTTTAGTTTGAATGTCCCGATCTTCAACGGCTGGAGCGCCAAAACAGGCATTAATAATGCCCGCATATCGGTGCTCAATGGCAAATATCAGGTCGAAGTGGCACATAACCAATTGCTGAAAGAAATTCAGCAGGCTTTTGCCGATGCAACTGCCTCGCTGGAGAAGTTTAAGGCAACCAGCAAATCCGTTTCAGCACTGGAGGAAGCATTCCGTTATGCGGAGCAGAAATTCAATGTCGGATTGCTTACCTCCCTTGATTATAATGTTGCAAAAAACAACCTGACAAAAGCACGGTCTGACCTCCTTCAGGCAAAATATAATTACATTTTTAATACCCGGATTCTCGATTTCTACCGGGGTATACCCATTGATCTTAAATAATTCATCCTATGAAGCGTAATAAAATATTACGGTATTTACTGATAGCAGCAGTTATACTGATTGTTGTGGCCCTTATCGGGAAAAAAGCCGGATGGTTTGGAACTGGTCCATTAACAAAAGTTGCTACAGAGAAAGTCGAGAAAAGAACTATCGTTGAAACGATCACTGCAAACGGACGTATACAGCCCGAAACAGAAGTCAAACTCAGTCCCGATGTATCCGGGGAAATAGTTCAGATGGATGTCAAAGAAGGTGATTCTGTTAAAAAAGGTGATCTTCTGGTCAAAATCAAGCAGGATTTCTACCTGTCGAGCCTCGACCGGGTAAATGCCGGCCTGAATTCGGCCAGAGCTCAGCTGTCGAACGCCAAAGCTTCACAGGTGCAGGCTGAGGCCCAATACAGGCAGCAGGAATTATCGTATAAACGAAGCAAAGCATTGCATGACCAGGGTGTATTATCGGATGCTGATTTTGAAACGGCAAAAACACAATATGATGTTGCCGGAGCCCAGGTAGATGCAGCCAAACAATCAGTTTCGGCAGCCTCCTTTACGGTGAAAAGCACAGAGGCTTCGGTCAAGGAAGCAGCTGAAAACCTTAGGAAAACCACTATCTATGCCCCTATCGACGGGATCATTTACGGCCGTAAGGTTGAGCAGGGTGAAAGGGTTGTAGGAACCGGCCAGATGGCTGGTACCGAAATGCTCCGCATCGCAGATCTGAGTCGCATGGAAGTGCAGGTTGACGTGAATGAGAATGATATCGTAAATGTTAATGTTGGCGACACTGCTTCCATCGAGATTGATTCCTATCTGGGAACAAAATTCAGAGGCCTTGTAACCGAAATTGCCAATTCAGCGAATACTACTGGAACAACGCTCGACCAGGTAACCAGTTTTAATGTTAAAATCCTGATCATACCTGAATCTTATGCCAGCCTGGTAGCCTCAGGAAAAGCAGGGAAATATCCTTTCCGGCCGGGTATGACAGCCACGGTGGAAATTGAAAGTCAAACAAAATTCAATGTTCTCTCAATTGCAATTCAGGCCGTTACTACCCGTATAGATTCCACCAAGATGAAAACCATGAACGATCCTACCCGTCCGGGTGTCGATCAGGAAGCTGCTCCCGACGTTTCACGCGATGAAATGATGGAGGTTCTCTTCTCGGTTGATAATGGCACCGTATCCCAGCGTAAGGTCAAGACTGGAATTCAGGATAAAAATTACATCGAAATCCTATCGGGCGTAAGTGAGAATGAAACGATTATCGTAGCGCCTTATAATGCCATTTCCAAGAAACTCAAGGATGGGGAAAAAGTACAGGTAGTGCCGAAAGAAGAGTTGTTCCGCGATCCGAAGAAGAAGTAATAATGATCAGATGGGCCTGATACTTAATCTGGAAACGGCCACTCCGGTTTGCTCGGTTGCATTGAGTCGTGATGGAAAAGTTCTCGGATTCAGGGAATCAGCCGAGGATAAATCGCATGCTACCCGCTTAACTATTTTTATCGGGGAACTATTCAGGGAGCATGGCATTTCAGCTGACAACCTTGATGCCATATCACTGGGAATGGGACCCGGATCCTACACTGGTCTGCGGATCGGAGCGTCTGTAGCAAAAGGGCTGGCTTTCGGAGCCGGCAAGCCTGCGATCGGTATTCCCACCCTGAAGGCACTCGCCAACGGGTTTTACATGACCTATCAGAAAGAAATTCCTCAATCAACCACGGGCAAGGTTTTACTGTGTCCGATGCTCGATGCCCGGAGGATGGAGGTGTACACTGCCCTTTATGACACCGGTCTTAATGAGGTTAGCCCGGTGGAAGCGCTGATCCTGGATCAGGCATCTTTCGGCCCCTTGCTCGATAAGCAGGTAATTTGCTTTTTTGGATCGGGAAGCGATAAAGCCAAAGAAATATTCAACCACCCCAATGCTTTGTTCTTTGCGGGAATCGGGTTATCGGCATCTTACCAGTCGGAGCTGGCGGAATCGCTGTTTAACCTGAAGGAATTTATTGATACTGCCTATTTTGAACCCCATTACCTCAAGGAGTTCATTGCCGGGATACCTAAGAACAAGGTGCTGGGTTAGAAGGTTAGGAGGATAGGAGCTGAGGAGGTTAGGTGGTTAGGTAGTTTCAAGTTTTTGAGCTAATTTTGCACCACATTTAAAAAGATTTTATGGCAACGACAGCAGACATCCGTAATGGCATGTGTATTGAACACAACGATACTTTATTCACCATTATCTCCTTCCAGCATGTTAAACCTGGAAAAGGTCCGGCCTTTGTCCGCACCAAGCTGAAAAACATTACTTCCGGCAAAGTAATTGAAGTCACTTACTCCTCAGGCCATAAGATAAATGAAACCCGAGTTGAACGCCGGCCCTATCAGTTTCTTTACAAGGATGATATGGGATATCACTTTATGCATAAAGAAACCTACGAGCAGATCAGCATTGACGGAGATTTGATTAACAATGTCGGCCTTCTGAAAGATGGCGGCGATGTGGAAATGGTCGTTCATGCGGACACTGAAACTGCGCTTTATGCCGAGCTGGTGCCGATGGTTGTTATGGAGATCACGTATACCGAACCGGGTGTGCGAGGCGATTCATCGTCCACCTCATCACTCAAACAGGCCACTATTGAGACCGGCGTAACGATCATGGTTCCGCTTTTCTGCCAGACAGGTGATAAAATCAGGATTAATACAACCGACAATTCCTACCAGGAACGGGTTAAGTAATTTTTTTCCGGTCGAGTGCCACGAGGATAGCCATGAAACCCCAGACTCCTGCTGAGGCTTTATCGGTATCCAAAAAATTATTCATGGTAACATGCAGGTAATAAGTGATTAAACCGATGAGAACGGTTAATGCAACCATTTTCATTTCTCTGTCGGTTTGCTTATGATAAGCCCTTATGCCAACTGTTATGCTGACTATTACCAAGGCCAGCATCAGCAATCCCCCAAGTAATCCCTGCTCACTGAGTGGCCCGAGATATTCGGAATGGGAGTTCCCTCCATCTCCTGCATTGGTGCTGATTATAGTACGTTCGGAAGATTTCTGGAACGGGGCATACTGAAACATATAGGTCCCGGGTCCGAATCCAAGAACCGGCTTGTCGGCAAACATCCGTAAAGCGCAGCTCCACCGGTTCAGCCGTTCAAGGTTGGAAGCATCAGTGGAAATATTGGAAATGGATTCAATGTGCTTTTCGAGATTGTTGGAAGAGTCAATTTTGTTTCCTTCCATTTTCATCAGGGCGATCTTCCCAAACATGAAAAACGCAACCACAACCAGGGCAAAACCCAGGAGCACGGTCCGACCCTTTATCCTGAAAAGAATAATCAGGAGTGCAACGATTCCACCGGCAACGCTTACCCAGGCCGCCCGGGAATAGGAAAACACCAATCCCACGAGTAAAAGCGACAGCACCACAAAGGCACCAGCCTTCATCCAGAGCTTAAATGGTGAACTGAAAACATATCCGGCAGCTATGGGTAAAAACATGGCCAGAATGGCTCCGTAAAGCGTGTGGTCGTTAAAGAATGGATCCACTGCAGGGTTGGAAGCCTTCTGGTCGAAAAGGCCGATCGATATATGCTTTAGTGTAATCACCACGATGATACCGGCGAGTGGAATCAGCAGGGTCCACAGGTAACGCCTGATATTCCGGGGTTCTTCAAAAAACTTAATCGCAATAAAATAGAAGACTGAAAGAAACCAGAGTCTCGACAATAAAAATTTGAACGAAACGATTGGCATGGTGGAAGTGATGGAAGTTACCAGTATCCAAACCAGTTGTAATCCTATGATCCGGGTAATCGGATGCTTCAAAACGGCCTTGTCGTAGCCGCCATCCAGTCCCAGTCTTAACAGAAAGATGATCATCATGCCAGCCAGAATAGGCTCAGTAGGCAAAAACATGTTAACATCCAGACCGGTAGTGAATTCCTTTAACGGTACCGACAGGGGAATGAAAAACAGCACCATCCAGAAAAGCCAGTCGAAACGGTAAATGGCAATCAGGATAAATAATATTCCGGCAGGTAGTGCAGCGAAAACGTAATTATCCTTGGTGATCAGATAGGAATTTACCAAAACAAAACCCAGACTGATCAGATAGACCAGCCCAACCTGCACCCGTTTATCGCGAAACAGGTTAAAGGGATTTAGTATTGTTGCGATTTTCGATAACACCAATAACTACCATTGCCATCATGAGGGTAAAGATCACAGACATAAGTACGATGATTGATCGTTTAGGCCAATCCTTTTTATCGGATACGTATGGCGGAGTTACGACAACCGAATAAGTAATCGTTTTTGTGAGTTCCCGATAGGCATCATCACACAATTCCTTGATTTTAACTACCTGTGTGGAAGCACCTTCCACACGGAGCATCAGGCTTCTGGCCTCCGGACTTTTCGCAGCCACATTATCAAAATACTCTTTCAGCTTAGTGACATCGCGGCCATTTCCAATTGCAGTAAAGTAAGCAGTGGAGATCCCTTCCGACTGACCAGTGATTTCCATGACTCCATATTTCCGGCCCAAGTCACCCAGTGCATTGGACAAACTGTCCATTTCCTTTTGCAGCCGGGTAAGTTCATTCTTACGGATATTGTATTCCTCGACCACTTTTAGGCGGTGTAGCGATTGAACTTTTTTATCATAAAACCTGCGCAGCGAATCAACCATGGCGCAGGCAATGATAGGATCAGTATCAAGGACAGTAATTTTCACCGCCTCATTTTCCGTTTTACGAAAGGTTACTTCCTCAGCGTATTTGCCATACAGGGCAGTACGGTAAAACTGATATTGAGGTGAGATGCGATAATGTTCATCAAGCTTAAATGCCTTGATCATCTCGTCGCGAATATCTCCGGAGTTAAGGATTTCGAGCATCTGCTCCGTATAGCTCTCCTTGGAATATTCCTTGATGTTGACCGGATAAATTATCGAGGTCGACTTATACTTTGGTCTCAGGAATATCGGCGACGACAAAACTATGGATATCACACCGGCAATCAAAGCTATGACTCCCAGGTGATATTTCCATTTCAGTGCCAGCTCGAGCAAAGTTTTGTTGTTAAGATAAGGATTCATGGCCTTGGTTTTAGATTACACTTATCAGGTAGTATTGTTTCTTTCCCTTTTGTATCAGGATAAACTGATCGCGGATTAGATTAGTATGTGTGACCATCATATCAGGATCTGAAGTTTTTTCTTTATTCACGCTCAGTCCGCCACCCTGCATCATTCTCCGGGCCTCACCCTTAGAAGGAAAAACAGTAGTTTGGGCAGTCAAAAGGTCAATCAGCGGTATACCGCCGGCCAATTGGGCCCGACTAATTTCATACTTGGGAACCCCATCGAAAATATCCAGAATGGTACGTTCATCGAGAGCGGATAGTGATTCGCGGGTTCCCTTACCGAACAGAATTTCAGAGGCTTCCACTGCCATTTTAAGTGCTTCTTTGGAATGCACCAAACAGGTAACCTCCTCGGCCAGACGGCGCTGAAGTAGCCTTTCGTGCGGAGCTTCCTGATGTTTCGAAATAAGGGTATCGATTTCCTCCCTGCTCAGGAGTGTAAAAATGCGGATATAGTTTACGGCATCTTCATCGGAAACATTAAGCCAGAACTGGTAAAAATGGTAAGGCGAAGTTTTTTCAGGATCGAGCCAGACTGTCCCTGACTCAGTTTTTCCAAATTTTCCACCATCGGCTTTGGTGATCAGGGGGCTGGTGAGTGCAAAAGCCTCACCGCCGGCTTTCCGTCGGATCAGTTCGGTTCCCGTGGTAATATTTCCCCATTGGTCGGAACCACCCATCTGAAGTTTCACCCCATTATGCTGATACAGATGCAGGAAATCATAACCCTGTACAAGCTGATAGCTGAACTCAGTGAACGACATTCCAGTATCGAGCCTTTTTTTGACTGAATCCTTGGCTGTCATATAGTTAACAGTGATATGCTTACCCACATCCCTGATAAATTCGAGGAATGAAAATTCCTTCATCCAGTCATAATTATTCACCATCATGGCGCGGTTAGGAGTATCACCATCAAAATCAAGAAAATGTGATAATTGTTTTTTGATGCACTCCTGATTGTGTCGAAGGGTTTTCTCATCGAGCAGGTTTCGCTCTTCCGATTTCCCTGACGGATCACCGATCATCCCGGTAGCCCCGCCCACGAGGGCATATGGCTTATGACCGCTTAACTGAAAGTGTTTCAATATGATAATGCCCACCAGGTTACCAATATGGAGGGAGTCTGACGAAGGGTCAAAACCAATATAGGCTGACGCCATTCCTCCTGCAAGCATCTCCTCGGTGCCAGGCATGATATCATGAATTAATCCACGCCAGCGTAATTCCTCTACGAAATTCATTCCCAAAAATTTTGGCTAAGATAATTAATTGACTGTTAAACCCGGAATTATAACTTTTTAGCTGGAACTTCCTTTGTCTTTCCCGCTTTTGCCAGCTCCTCCAATTTCAGAAACGGCAGCAATGTCGGAACGATTTCAGAAACCGGCTCATAGAAAATCGAATTGCTCCGGGTAGTCTTTGGTATCAATGGATGGCGCTCGCTCACAGCATCCAGGATCAGTAGGATAACACTGACGAAAATGGCTGCCTTAAAAACACCTGCCACGATTCCGGCCAGCTTGTTAATCCAGTTCAGGGAAATCGCCTTCAGGAAACTACTGATAATGCCCCCGATTATCTGCATTATAATAGTGATTATCAAGAAGGTGACAATAAATGAAATGATAGGCATCATGGAGAATGTTAACCCGAATCCTTCGAGCAGATCGGCTGTCCACCACGAGAATTTTACAGCTCCCCAAATACCCAGGACCAATCCAGCCAATGACGCCAGCTCACCTACAAAACCATTTTTATATCCGGAAGCCAGGCCTCCGGCTAAAATCAAAATAATGATGATATCTAACCAGTTCATTAGATGCAGGGTGTTCTAAACGCTCAAAAGTAGGGATAATTTTATATTTTTGAAGACAACCTTCGTTTGCACACAAATGCCAATAATCAATTCTATAGTCTCCTGGTTCGTGACCAAACGAAAATATCAGATCGATTTTTTCAAACGGTATCCGATAGAAGTTCAGAATGATACACTGACCAAACTGATCAGGCAAGGGCGGACCACCGATTTTGGAAGAGAACATGGTTTCCAGTCGATCGAAAGCTATCAGCAGTTTGCCTCACAGGTTCCCGTTCGCGATTACCCTGCTATCAAGCCTTATATCGACCGGGCCATGAGGGGAGAAACCGATGTGCTGTGGCCGGGCGAGGTTAAATGGTTTGCCAAGTCGTCGGGCACCACCGGCGATAAGAGCAAGTTTATCCCTGTTACGCGCGATAATATTGAGGAGTGCCATTTTCAAGGCGGCAAGGATACCCTCATCTTTTATTTCGATAATTATCCGGATAATGAATTGTTGTCCGGGAAAACATTGACCATCGGCGGTAGCCATCAGGTGTCGGATGTCAATCCCGAAGCTTATTTCGGTGATGTATCCGCAGTATTGCTGCAGAACCTTCCCGCCTATGCCCATTGGATCAGGACCCCGGATTTATCAGTTGCCCTGATGAATGAATGGGAAGAGAAACTTAGCAAAATGGCTGATATCACGATCAGCGAAAATGTTACCAGCCTGGCAGGTGTTCCATCCTGGACCCTGGTTTTATTAAAAAAGATATTGGAAAAAACCGGTAAAGCCACGATTGCGGAAGTCTGGCCAAATCTTGAGGTTTTTCTTCACGGGGGCGTAAGCTTCACTCCATACCGAAGCCAGTTTCAGGCTATTATCGGTTCCGACCGTGTAAAATATATGGAGACATACAATGCCTCGGAAGGATTTTTCGGTATCCAGGATGATCCCTCAAATCCGGATATGCTCCTGATGCTGGACTACGGAGTTTTTTATGAATTTATTCCAATCGATGAGCTCGACTCCCCGCATCCGCAAGCTGTAACCCTTGCCGATGCAGAGATTGGCCGGAATTATGCCATGGTGATTTCTACCACTGGCGGATTATGGAGATACCTGATTGGCGATACGATCATGTTTTCCTCACTCCAACCGGTAAAGTTCAGGATTACCGGCCGGACGAAACATTTTATCAATGCTTTCGGTGAAGAGCTCATCATCGACAATGCTGAATTCGCCCTCCGAAAGGCCTGCCTGAGTACCAATGCCGAAATCACCGACTATACCGCTGCCCCTGTATTTATGGCTGATGGGGAGAAAGCCAGACATCAGTGGCTGATTGAGTTCAGCCATCAGCCTGATAATCCCGATTTTTTCACTGAACTGCTCGATAACGCTCTTAAGTCGGCTAATTCAGATTACGAAGCTAAACGATACAAGAATCTTGCCCTTCACCCGCCAGAGGTCATTTCCCTGAAAGCCGGGACGTTTTATGAGTGGCTCAAAATGAAAGGTCGTCTGGGCGGCCAGCACAAGGTTCCACGATTATCCAATGACCGGAAAATTGTTGAAGAAATTCTGCAATTAATCAGCCAATGACACTATTTATCAGCCTATTATGCTTTATTTCAGGAGTTCATCTATCAGCAGGAGGAGCCGATACGCTAAAGGTGTGGAACAGGGCTACCGATCGCATAGCAGCTGATCCGCTCGGGCAGTATTATATTGTCAGCGGGGGCTCGCTGGTGAAATATGATGTGAAAGGGGATTCTGTCTATTCATGGTCGGAACCGCAAACCGGTGCCATCACCTCAATTGATGCCAGTGACCCGATGCGGATACTGGTTTATCAGAAGGATTTTAATCTGATTCGTTTTCTGAACAACCGTATGGCTCCTATCTCAGGTGTTGTCAGGCTTGATGATCTGGGGATCACTGTTCCGCTGGCTGTTGCTACCGCCAGGCAGGGAGGGTTCTGGATCATCGACGGCTCGACTTTCCGGCTCAGACAGATCGATATGAAAATGCAGACGCTGGTTGAATCGGCTCCATTAAACCTACCATCAGGTTCAGGTACAAATGATTACCGACTTATCGAATCGGGCGACCAGGTGTTGCTTCTGATTCCGGGAAAGGAGATTCAGGTATTCGACCTGTTTGCCAATTTTATCAGGAGAATCCCGATTAAGGTTCCTTCATTCAATGCCTATGGCGATCGGATCCTGCTGGCATATCCAGATAAAATCACACTTTGGAAAGATCCCGTTACAAACGAAACGGAGTTAATACAGAGCAGAGGAGGCGAGGAGCAGAGGAGGTTAGGTGGTGAGTTTGAAGAAGCCTGTTTATATCAGGATAAACTATTGATTCGGACCCCCGGCAAGGTTATCCTGTTAAGGTTATCAAAAAATTAATTTGCGGGGTATTGAAATTCAAAAAATATCGTACTTTCGAATCTACCTAAATGCGAAAAAACAAACCATGCACATTGCAATAGCGGGGAATATCGGATCGGGCAAAACTACTCTGACCCGCATACTTAGCAAACATTTCATGTGGGAACCGCATTATGAGGATGTCGATGATAATCCTTACCTGAACGATTTTTATGCAGATATGCAGCGTTGGTCGTTCAACCTTCAGATCTATTTCCTCAATTCCAGGTTTAACCAGATCCTTGAGATCCGAAAATCGGGCAAAACGGTCATTCAGGATCGTACGATTTATGAGGATGCCTATATTTTTGCCCCAAACCTCCATTCGATGGGGTTGATGAGCACACGTGATTTTGAAAATTATTATACCCTTTTTAACCTGATGGTCTCCCTGGTTCAGCCACCCGACCTGATCATTTATCTGAGGGCCTCAGTGCCGACACTGGTGAACCAGATTCAGAAAAGAGGACGTAAATACGAGAATTCCATCCGCCTCGACTACCTCAAACGCCTGAACGAGCGCTACGAAAGCTGGGTGGAAACTTATCACGACGGGAAAGTGCTGATCGTGGATGCCGACTCGATGGATTTTCTAGGCAATCCTGAGGATATCAGTACCGTGATCGATAAAATTAATGCTCAATTACACGGGCTATTCTAAAAATAGCTTACTCTTTCTCCTTGTCTTATTTTTTGCAAAAGGCTTGAATGCAATTCCATTCAGGCCTTTATCTTTACCGGTAAAATGATACTAAATGAAAAGATTGGTTTTATCGGGCATCATTCTATGCGTTGCCCTTTCGGGAAGATGCCAGTACAACAGGGAAGTAACCATTGAACCGATCCTTAAAACCGATACCACCTCTATCGGTCAAAAAATCGTTTATCCTGTCTATGCTGACGATGAGGTGACCATTATGAAAGTTACCATTCCGCCAGGGAAATCGACAGGCTGGCACAAACACGAATTCCCGGTTTTTGCTTATATCCTGAAAGGCAGCCTAACCGTGGAGATCGAGAATGGGAAACCCCTGCAGTTCGTCGAAAACAGCTCCTTTGCCGAGGTCATAAACGTCAATCATAACGGCACAAACAAAGGCATCGATGATGTTGTGCTGATAGCCTTTTACATGGGTGAAAAAGGGCGCAATCTATCCATCCATAAAGAGGATGGCACAAAAAAATGAATACAGTAAAAGCAGAAGTCACAGCCGGAAAATATTCCCCCCGGGAAGCATTTTCAGAGCTGGAGCGTTCAGTACATGCCGCTCTAGAAACCTATTCCAATGTTCAGAGGGGTAGCGGACATAACTCGATGGTGTCCACCTATTTATACGAACAAGCCAGGGCGGTTGTTCTGGATTTCATGGGCCTTAACAAAAGGAAATATGTTGTAATCTTCTGCACCTCCATCAGGAAAACTGCTCTCAGTGAACAACTTAAACCGTCGAGTTATCGGAGCCTGTCAAGTGCTGACATAGGCCTCGCTTTGGGTGTTCATGCGCTGGCAGTTAAACGGAGGTCGTTATCCAAAGGCGTGCCTCTCGAATCCGGTGGGGGAACCACCAGGCTTGTATCCAAAGAATGGATAATTTGGGCTGATGCACCTGACCGGTTTGAAGCTGGAACTCCGGCTATCATCAACGTTATTGCGTTTGCCAGGGCGCTTCAACTGATACACCAATTCGGAAAGGATATCTTCCTGAACCCAGCTGATGAAAACACGACTGCCAAGGATATACTTTATAAGGACGAACTGGAAAAATTCCAGGGGAAGGAAATGCTTGATGAGCTCAGGAAGACACTGATTGCTCATCGCGGCCAGGTTCCAACAATGAATGGGTCGAAACCATTTATCAATTTCGATAACAGTGCCAGCACCCGGACATTTACTCCGGTTTGGACAGCCTTTCTCCAGACTTTACAGCAGACTCCCAAAGTTAAACTTGAGATTATCAATGAGGTCAAGTCCATTTGCGCTAAAACACTGGGCGCATCAGAGGATACTTATGATGTGATCTTTACTTCCAACACGACGGAAGCCATCAACCTTGCAGCCAAGAGCTTGAGCAGGGAAAATGAACAGGGGATCGAGCCAGTTATACTTAATTCACTCCTCGAACACTCCTCAAATGATTTACCCTGGCGAATGGTTCCCGGGTGCTCCCTGATCAGGTTATCGATAAACAAAGAGGGATTCCTCGACCTGAACGAAATGGAATCCCTGCTGAAAACCAATAATCAGGAGGAACAATTCGGAAACCATCGAATCAGGATGGTAGCCATCAGTGGCGCTTCCAATGTCCTTGGCATATGCAACAATATCGGGGAAATAAGCAAGATCGTTCATCGTTATGGGGCCCGACTTCTGGTAGATGCAGCGCAGCTTGTCGCTCATCGAAAGGTAGACATGGATGATTGCGGGATTGATTTTCTCGCTTTCTCCGGGCATAAAGTTTATGCGCCGTTTGGTTGCGGAGTGCTTGTGTGCAGAAAGGGATTGCTGAATTTCAGCAGTACGGAACTGGAAGAAATCTGTTTATCAGGCCAGGAAAATGCGGGAGGAATCGCTGCCCTGGGCAAAGCGCTCCTGCTTTTACAACGAATTGGCATGGACGTGATCCGGGAAGATGAACAGGCATTAACCAGGCAGGCATTGGTTGGACTGGCCAAAATACCAGGTCTCAGAATTTACGGCGTAACCAACCCTGACTCTCCCGGGTTTGCCAACAAAATTGGAGTTATCGTATTCAGGCTGGAGAATATGATGGCCGATCAGGTAGCCAAAAGACTGGCCGGACAGCACGGAATCGGAGTAAGATATGGTTGCCATTGCGCCCACATCCTGATTAAGCACCTTCTCGGGGTTAGCCCTAAACTGGAGCGATTCCAGCGATTCATGCTTACCCTGATTCCGAAAATGCGGCTGCCCGGTCTCACCCGTATCAGTATGGGGCTTGAGAATACTGAACAGGATGTTTCCGTGCTGATTAACGCCATCAGTAATTTGAACAAAAGCAACGGGTCGAACGTTAAGAAGCAAATGAACGATTTTGTAGCGAATGCTGCTTTATCGGTTTATTCGAAACCTTGATAGTATGAATACGATGACAACAGCTGAAATTCTTCTGGAACTCGAAAAATTCGGGGACGCCCAAACAAAAAAAACCCTGATGAGGCATGGAGCGAGGGAACCACTTTTCGGAGTCAAAGTGGCTGATCTGAAAACCATTCTGAAAAAGACCAAAAAGAATCACGAATTATCTTTAGAACTCTATAAAACAGGTAACTCGGATGCCATGTATCTCGCTGGTCTGATGGCTGACGAAAAAAAGATAACTGAAGCACAGCTGGAAGAATGGCTCGACCAGGCTTACTGGTTTTACTTAAATGAGTTTGCGGTACCCTGGGTTGCTTCGGAAACCAGTTTTGGTTTCGACCTGGGACTGAAATGGATCAAGTCGGACCAGGAGCGAATTGCATCGGCTGGATGGACAACTTTAGCTTATTTTGCAAGAGTTAATCAAGATAAAGATTTGGATATTAATAGATACAGTGAACTGCTGGATCAGGTTGCCAGGGAGATTCATACCTCTCAAAACAGGGTGCGACATACCATGAACGGCTTCGTGATTGCGATTGGCACTTTTATTAAAGACCTGACTGACAAGTCGCTCGAAATTGCAGATAAAATCGGAACGGTGACTGTCGATATGAAAGGGACTGCCTGCAAGGTTCCTTCGGCAAAGGATTACATTAATAAAGCTGCAGCACAAGGTCTTATCGGCAAAAAGCGCACCGCCGCAAGATGCTAGGAATTACCCTTGTTCATCAGCAACTTTTTATCCGTTTTAATTTATTGATTAATAAAGTCATCCAACTTAATTTCGGGGTAACGGCATCACCGGAAAAGCTTTCTCCTTTTCTTAAATATTTAGTAGTGAAAGTGTTGGAAGTAATGCCCCATTTCAGTAAAAAGGTCTTTCTTCCATCATTTCTTCTGATCCGGTTAGTTGATTTTGAGCCAAAGTGATAGACCAGACTATTCCCTTTCCCTTTAAACAATCTTACCCCTGCTTCAAAAAGTTTTCTTGAAAAATCGGGATCGGAATACATCCCCGGGCTGAATTCGATGCTTAATCCGCCAACTAAATCCCACAGATCAATATGCACCACATTGGGTGGCCATGTACTTCCGCTCCAATCCCTGATAGATAAACCAGAATATTCCTTCAGCAATTGGTCTTCCTTAAAGTTCTGAATATCCCGACCATAATCTTTGACAATGACACATGAATTTCCCGTTTCTGTGGGTTCGATCAGGGTACTTGAAAGCATAAAATTTTTATGCCCTATGTTCTTTATTTCCTTTGATAATTCCAGGTCCCAGTTTGGCAGCACATACATATCGTCGTTGATATACACGATATATTCCGATTTAATAAGAGATCGGGCAATATTCAACCCATAACAGATCCCTATGTTGAATCTGGAATGTACATAGTCTATTTCATTCAGACTTTCGATCCATTCCAGGGTCCCGTCGCTGCCTTCGTTTACAATTACGATAATCTGTAGTTTGAAGAATGAGTTTTTAAGAATGCTGTTTATGCAAACCTTTAGAAACCCAAGATTATTCCAGGTTGGAAGCAGCAAACAAAACTTGTAATCAGTTTGATTTGTTTTCTGAATCCTATTTATGTCTTCAATCATACTTTTGGCGTTTCCAGTGCCTTATGAATATGTTCCCAACCGTTCAATGAGATTTTTGGCCCTGTAACTTCAATCACTGCCGCAGCCAGTAAATTCCCAAGTTCGCCGCATCTCCGGAGGGAGAATCCTTTGGTGTGTCCGTAAAGAAAACCTGCGGCAAAAAGGTCACCGGCACCGGTAGTATCGATGCAGTTGGCTTCGAGGCCCGGTACATGAAGCTTCTCGTTTCCCGACATCACCCAGGCCCCATCCTTACCTGTTTTCACAATGGCAATCCTGCAGGTGGCAGCAAGTTCTTCTACTGCAGCTTCCGGCTCCTTGCCGGTAAAAGCATGGGCCTCCTCCTGATTCGCGAAGAGGATATCCACATACTCTGCTACTTCCGTTTTGAGAAATTCCAGATTATCCTCCACCACATTATAGCTGGCCAGATCCAATGAAACCAAGCATCCTGCCTGCCGTGCAAAAGCAAGGGCCGAATTTATCAGGTCGTGATTCTGAACCAGGTAGCCCTCGATGTAGAAAACATCCCATCCGCCGAACATTTCATGCGTAAGAAAGTCTGGTCCAAGTTCAATGGCGGCACCAAGGTAGGTGCAGAAGGTCCGCTCGCCATCGGGGGTAACAAAAGCCATGGCGCGACCTGTCGGGCTTGCGCTACGGTAAAAAACCGGTTCTATGGCTTTGCTTTTCAGGTCGCTGATATAAAAATTGCCCCAGGAATCTTCGCCTGCCGATCCGATAAAACCGGTTTTAATGCCCAGCTCCGCGAGTCCATGAATCGTATTTGCAGCCGAACCTCCGGAAATCATTTTGCGCTCAAAACCTTCAATGCGGGACTCAATCTGACTGAGCCGGGTTTTATCTACCAGCTGCATGCTCCCTTTGGGAAGTCGCAATTCTTCCAGTATCGATTCATTTTCAACACGTATCAGCACATCAACCAGGGCATTGCCCATTCCAAGAATTCTCATCAGATTATTCCTCCACTTTATAATTATACTTTCCCGAACCGACGCTTGCCAGGTGTTTGCCTCTAAACCAAACCTCGGCGGTGGCGCCAACGGGAATGCGAATATCTATTAAATATTTATTCCCCGACTTTTCCCACCGGCAATATATTTGACCAAAATTACATCGGTGAGTGGTTTCGGCCCATTTGAGATCGCCGACAGGTTGAGGGTCGATGATAATTTTATCGAACCCGGTTGAACCTTTTGCCTGCCGTATCCCGCCAATTCCACTGTAGAGCCATTCCATCAGGTGGCCAAGCATCATGTGATTATTGGATACATAACGAAGCGCCGGCCAGGATTCCGTCAATGAAGTTGCGCCATGTTTCAGCTGAAAACCATAACCCGGAACATCCTCACGGGAGTTCATCTTATAGATCACATCGCTGGCACCCGCATCCTGAAGTGCCTGGACGAGGTAATGGTAACCAACATCGCCGGCGGTGAGAGCATAGCCATCCTTTTCAACTGCCTTGATGAGGTTCTTAAATACCTCAGCCCGGTCGGCATCCGGCACCAGGCCAACCACGAGAGGCATCGAGTACGCGGTTTGCGAACCGGTGGCGATCACGTGCGTATCAGGATTATAAAATTTTGTATTAAAGGCATTCCTTACTTTCTGAGCACTGTCGGCCAGAATGGCTGCATCAGCAGTAAACCCAAGGATACCAGCCATTTTCGTCAGGACCGAAAGGTCGTAGAAATATATGGCTGTTGCGGTAAGGGCCATCGGGGTGAGCTGCGATTCGCCAGGAATGCCCGGACCCAGATCGAACCAATCGCCCAAACCGTGTGATACAATGCTGCCTTTGGCCATGGATCCCAGATAGACAACATACTTTTTCATCATCGGATAAGCTCGTTCCATCGGCCGTTTGTCACCATACCAGTTGTAGACATACCATGGAATAATGACTGCAGAACTGCCCCACTCCGGCGAATCCCGGAA
>Ga0114951_10002846_pt1 | contig 18905 bp, 14 predicted proteins | sample AM7aDNAmetaG_FD_88677 | JGI IMG/M metagenome (GOLD analysis project Ga0114951, IMG submission 88677) | Freshwater microbial communities from Finland to study Microbial Dark Matter (Phase II) - AM7a DNA metaG | ecosystem: Environmental > Aquatic > Freshwater > Lake | place: Finland: Lake Alinen...
ATTATGGAAGAATTATTACAAGAAAAATCCTATTATTGTAAACCAATTTCAGGATTAAAATTAAAACGTAAATTTATATCAGGATTTAGTTATTAACCTGTAAACTTTTTTTAGGACGAGACAAGCTGGCTTCCCCTTTAGGGGACTAAGGGGTGTGGGATGGCAAAAGATATTACGTAAAAAAAGAGAAAAGTTACGGCTCAGTACCTCCGGTTAAACAAATAAAAAAAGAGAACCTAAACTTACTCAGATTCTCTTTTTATATTAGTGTTGAGAAATTATTTTACCATCCTACAACACACAATCCAACAGTAAAAGGATATAATTCGGGTTGTTTCCCTTGTTTAAAAAGAGGAGTGAGCGAATAATTAGCAAACAGGTTCACAAAACCCCAGCCAATTCTTACAGTAGCATCAGCCTTGTATGGGAAAAGATTAAAGTCATCATAAGCTTTGTCTTTGTATTTTGAACCATCAACTTCATAAACTTGTTTGATATGCGAGCCCAATCTAGCACCTAATATCATCCCGGCTCCAACATGAAATTTATGTTTTTTGCCGGTATTATATTCAAGAATTACAGGTACTGTCAGATAACTTACTGTTAGTTTGTTTTTTAAGAAATTTCTGGTAGTATCTGTAAATGCTGCTACAACAGGGCTTTTTGATAAAAGAGTTGTGTTTTGTGTGAATCTGTAATTGTTATAGGTTAATCCTACCCCTGACACAATGCCCAGATGATTTTTGCAGAGATTAAAATTCTGTTCATAAATATTAAGTCCAACGCCTATAGATTTGCTTGTTTTCAGGTCTAGAAAGTCATAACCTCCGGGTACTTCCATTTTGTTATAACGGTTGAGATAGTTGTTTAGTCCTATTTCTATACCTCCCCAGTGACCATTAAACTTATCTTTTTTCTTCTTCTTTTTATCATCATTGTCTTTTTTATCAAATATCTGCACCTCTTTCTGTCCAATGTTAAACTTAGTAGTATCCGACTCAGAATCTAACTTTGCTGTTTTTGGACTTCCCTTTTTAACACTACCCAATCCACTTGTTTTAACATTAACTTTTGCAGGTTCATCTTTGTAAACAATACTTCCCAGACCGCTTATTTCGCCGCTCAGTTCATTTTTAACATTCACCTGTGCCGTTCCTGCTCCGGCCAGATCAATCTGTGAATTTTCTGTTTCAAGAGCATAAGCGCTTATCGATGCAGCACCCTTAATTTGAATTTTATGATTTGTTGCTTTCCCTGAATACTTTATAGATGCAGCACCCTCTACAATAGTTTTCAAACTGTCAACGTCCAAATCAAGTTTTATTTCGGAAGCATCTTCTGCTGTTAAAGTAAGATTTTTTGTTTTAATAACACTTGTACCTTTTAGACTGGAGGCACCTTTCATACAAATATCCTTCAAATCTTTTACAACAATGTGAATTGACTCAAGCTCTTCTGTTTGTTGCCCTGCTTTTATTTTAAGGATATTATTTTTTATATTTGGCACAAAAGCATTCACAGCATCCTCTTCTCCTTCCAGAATCACCATTGGCTTATCACCCTGGCTAATATTTATACCTATATTATCGGAAATTTCAATAGCATTGAAATATCCGGTTTCTTTTTCCAGTTTTATGTTTTGAGCAAAAGTATTTCCTGTAAATACCGGCGCAAAAAGAGCTAATACGATGTATCTGCTCGCCCCTTTAAAAATGTTAGTTTTCATATATTTGAAGTTATTAAATGTTAAACAATTTTATTAATTAATTTTTACTGATAATATGACGTTTTTAAATATGGGAAAGTTACAATGAAAAGAAAATAATGCTTACTTTACTGAACTGGTATGTGAATATATAACATTACCTCCGAAAGCAAAATCAGTTTTAATTTTATTATTTTCTTCTTTACGACTGATATCTATTAATTTATTGTTAGCTAATGAATTGATGCCATAAGTGCTTATGTCAACAATTTTCCATATATCGACTTTATTGGAGTTAATGGTAGGAGTCTCTTCTTTTTGTTTACCTGAAAAAATTTTATTGGCAGCATATTTAATAAAACTTTCTCGTGGTTTATCAGGAATAATATCTGAATAGTCTTTCTCTTCAACTTTATATTCGGAGGCCTGAATATAATTAAAAATACTGCTATATTCCTCTCTCTTACCTGAAATTTCTGAAGGTGCATTATTTACTGCCAGCAGCGATCCGGCATTTTTCTGAGAAATTTTTTCGAATGACTGGGATTTATTAATGTTATCCTCAACTTCCAGTTTGTTTTTATTTCTTTTAATGTTCTTCTCTGTGTTGTCTGTATCTGTTTTATGCTCACTGCCTGAGAATAATCCATGAGTCATACCTGCTTCCAGAAAAGTATCCTTACTGGCTAATCTCATTCCTTTTTTATTTATAGGAGAAATATCAGAAAAGAAAATATTGAAGAACAACAAAATAACGGCTGCTGCTGCTGCTACTGTATAATAAAAATATTTTATTTTGTATTCTTTGGCTAAAACTTTCTTTTTAAGTAGTTTTTTATCATTAAAAACCACTTTTAAATCTGGAGTTATTATTGTTTTTTGGTAAATTTCCAGGTCATTTTTATAATTAGGATTCTCTTTCAAAAACAATTCTAATCTATCAACATCATTATATGTCAAATCATTTTCGATGTAAGCAACAAGAAATTCATCAATATTTTTATGGTTAATTGTGCTTTTATCAGAGACAGATTTTTTTAATTTATTTTTATTGTCGAAGCTTACTTCTTCTTTGCCTGGCAAGTTAATATTCCCAAAATTTAAAAACTCATCCTCCATGTCCGGGTTATTTTTAAGAAAAAGCATCAGCTCATCAACCTCACTGGGCTTAAGAATACCATCGAAGTAATTAATAAAAAACAATTCGTAATTATCCCTGTTGATTTTCATTCTAAATTCAATTTTATAATATTTTTTCTAGTGAGCCAATGTAATCTTTAAGAAAAACCCTGGCTCTATATATATAAACCTTTACCTGCGACTCATTGAGATTGGTAATCTCTCCTATTTCTTCGTACGAATATCCTTCATAATCTCTTAAAAGAATAACATCTTTCTGTATTTGTGGTAAACGACTCAATGCTTCATCTAAAATTTCTTTTAAGCCCAGATATTCATTTTTATAGCTTTGTGTGTAAGGTTCAACTTCTTCAAAATCGGTAATTTTTTTATCTTTCCTTATACTATCAATCATTGTGTGATAAGCAGTTGTAAATAAGTATGAACGAGATTTTTCTGCAGTAATTTCATCTACTTTTATCCACATCTTTTCAAAAGAATCCTGTACAATATCTTTAGCTTTATCCTCATCTTTTATATTTTTAAGGATAAACCGATATACATTATCAGCGTATTTGTCAACACAAATATTGTATTCTGCCGCAGTCATATTTTCTAAGTTGTAAGCTTATGACGTCAAACTTAATTAAAAAGTTACAGGGGTGCAAATAATTTTTAGACAAAATAGGTATAATGGTCCTAAAATGTAATTTCAACCACAAGTAATAGTTGGCAGGACTGCTGTCTGTTGCCTCCTACTATTGATTACTAATCGTTACCCAGCTTTAAAACAGCCATAAAAGCTGATTGGGGTATTTCTACATTACCTACCTGACGCATGCGTTTTTTACCCTTCTTTTGCTTTTCGAGTAATTTCCTCTTACGGGTAATATCACCACCATAACATTTGGCTGTAACATCTTTTCGCAAAGCCTTTACTGTTTCACGGGCAATTATTTTAACGCCTATACTTGCTTGAATGGCAATGTCAAATTGTTGACGAGGAATAAGTTGTCTTAATTTCTCGCATATCTTCTTCCCAAAATTATAGGCATTATCTTTATGAATTAATGAAGAGAGTGCATCAACCGCTTCTGCATTGAGCATGATATCTAATTTGACAAGATCCGATTCTCTGTATTCAAGAGGATGATAATCAAATGAAGCATACCCTTTGGAAATGGTTTTAAGACGGTCGTAAAAATCAAAGACTATCTCAGCCAGAGGCATTTCAAAGGTGAGTTCCACCCTATCTGTGGTAAGGTATATCTGATTTTTTATGATGCCACGTTTATCAATACATAATGAAAGTATAGGCCCTATAAAATCTGATTTTGTAATAATCTGGGCTATAATATAAGGTTCTTCGATATAAGCAAGAACACTTTGGCTTGGCATATCAGACGGGTTATTGACTACTTTCATATCGCCTTTTGTTGTATAAGCTTTATATGAAACGTTAGGGACGGTAGTAATAACGGTCATATTGTATTCTCTTTCTAATCGCTCCTGCACAATTTCCATGTGGAGCATACCCAAAAAACCGCAACGAAAGCCAAAACCAAGAGCAGCCGAAGATTCAGGTTGAAAGGTCAAAGAGGCATCATTAAGTTGAAATTTTTCCATGGCTGTCCGAAGTTCTTCAAACTCATCTATCTCAACAGGATAAATACCTGCAAACACCATGGGCTTGACATCGGCAAAGCCTATAATTGCTTCACTGCAAGGATTAGTCACGTGTGTAATGGTATCACCTACCTTAACTTCTCTTGCTTCTTTAATACCGGAAATGATATAACCCACATCGCCTGCTGATATAGATGCAGTAGGCTTTTGCAATAACTTTAGCACGCCAATTTCTTCAGCAAAATACTCTTTCTTTGTATTCCAGAATTTAACCCTGTCCCCTTTGCTTATAGAGCCATTTATTACCCTGAAATAGGCAATAATACCTCGGTATGAATTAAAGACCGAATCAAAAATAAGAGCTTGCAAAGGAGCATTGATATCTCCCTTAGGTCCTGGTATTTTTTTTATTATATGTTCTAATATCACATCAACACCATAGCCCGTTTTACCACTGGCTTCAATAATATCGTCAACATCACAGCCGATAAGGTCTATAATCTGATCTTTAACCTCGTAAGGCATTGCGCTTGGTAAGTCCATCTTATTAAGCACAGGAATAATGACTAAATTGTGTTCTAATGCCTGGTAAAGCACAGAAATTGTTTGTGCTTCTATACCCTGTGCTGCATCAACAACAAGCAGGGCACCTTCGCAAGCAGCAATAGAACGAGATACCTCATAAGAAAAGTCAACGTGCCCGGGTGTATCAATTAGGTTTAATATATAGTCCTCTCCATCAATCTTATAAGCCATCTGTATGGCATGACTTTTAATAGTGATGCCCCTCTCTCGTTCCAAGTCCATATCGTCCAGCGTTTGCTCTTTCATATCTCTGCTGGATATGGTATCTGTAAATTCTAATAACCGGTCGGCCAATGTACTCTTACCATGGTCTATATGGGCAATAATGCAAAAATTACGAATATTTTTCATGGGTGCAAAAGTACGAAATTAATGATTACGTTTGTCTAAAAAATTAATAAAAGAGCCACCCATTTACTGATTCTCTGAAAGATTTGAAAAATGAAATAATGAAAAGAAATTATTCCAACTCCTTATACTTAACATAATGTCTCCATTTATCAATGACACTTTGCATATCGTTGGGTATTTCAGAGTCAAAGAACATATATTCTTTAGTTATAGGATGTTTAAAACCTAATGATTTAGCATGAAGGCAATGACGGGGAGCTAACTCAAAACAATTATATACAAATTGTTTGTATTTTGTAAATGTGGTTCCTTTCAGAACTGTATTGCCGCCATAAGTTTCATCATTAAACAAGGGATGACCTATGTATCTGAAATGAGCCCTTATCTGGTGTGTGCGTCCTGTTTCAAGACGACACTCAACTAAAGTTACATAGCCGAATCTTTCCAATACTTTATAGTGTGTAACAGCATGTTTGCCAAAAGAACCGTCGGGGAAGACGTGCATCACTTTTCTATCTTTAAGGCTTCTGCCAATGTGACCGGTAATAGTTCCTGTATCTTCTTCAAAATCTCCCCATACAAGGGCATGGTAAACCCTGTCAATAGTCTTGTCGAAAAACATTTTCGCTAGTCGTGTTTGAACAATTTCGTTTTTAGCAATAAGTAAGATCCCGGAAGTATTCTTATCAATACGATGCACCAGACCCGGTCTGTCGTCTTGATTTTTCATATTCAATATTTCCTTAAAATGATAAATGAGTGCATTGACAAGTGTTCCTTTATAATTGCCATAACCGGGATGTACAACCATTCCGGCTTCTTTGAAAACAACAAGCAGGTGCTCATCTTCATAAACAATATTGATGGGGATATTTTCGGGCAGTAGTTCTATTTCACGGGGTGGTTGAGCCATCACTATAGAAATGACATCACCTGGTTTGACACGATAATTCTGTTTGACAGGTTTATCATTGACAATGATACTTCCTGCTTTGGCAGCATTCTGTATTTTATTGCGTGAAGCATTTTCGAGACGGCTCATCAGAAATTTGTCTATGCGGAGCAGCCCCTGACCTTTATCAACGGTAAGGCGAAAATGCTCGAAAAACTCCTGTTCTTCGGTTTCAATAATATCCGTGGAATCTTCCATTACTTTGAAATAATGAATTTGCCGTTATCTATAAAAACACCATTAGCTTTATTTGTAATGACATAAAAATAAATGCCATTGCTGATATTATCAGGGATGTCAATTTTTTCCCGTAGTTCATTCTGAAAAAGTACTTTACCTAAGAAATCAACAATTTTTAATGTGTATTGGCTGAAATCATTAAAAGATTCAGATGAAGTTTTAAAATTAAGAGTGGTGTTATTTAATGGGTTAGGGTAAACTGAAAATTTTATTTTTTCTTTATTATTTGTAATGTTATTAACTGAAGTGTTGAACAGTTTGCCAAAAACCGGACGTATCATCAAAGAACCGTCGTACATAGAGCTCATCCAATTGCCGTTCACGTTATAAAAAATATTTTCTTTAGAGTTGGTGTTGCGATCAAAACCAATATTCAAATTATCAGCAGTGGTCTGCCGCCATCCTATATAGAATGTTCCATTCAGAACAAGTGCAGTATCAATATTGTAAGAATGAAATTTATTTAATTCATCCTCAAATATGGGTAGAATATGTGCTTTTTCATAAATGACATTTTCAGGTTGTGTGTTTCCTGTCCATATAGTGAGATAAAATTGCTTTTGATTGGCATTCTGGTACGTTTGATTAAAAAACATCTGTATTTCTTTAAGCGTATCAGCCTGTGTTATTGTAAAGCGATATGCCAGTTTAGCAGTATTGGTCGATAAACCATATCCGTTTTCGGGTGTACCATCATCGTATGCATAATAATTGTAAAAACGTTGATAAAAACGAATAGTATCGTTACTTCTGTTAATGTCAGGAGTTGTATTAATTACACCTCGAAGTTCAAACAAAGCAGTATCTGTTGATAAAGAGGTAAAAGTATAGCTTACCGGGGCATAAAAATTTTCTGTTGCAAAAGGCAACTGGTTAAGGTTTCCCCCAGAATAGGTAAAGGCTACCGAATTATCGAACTTATCAATAATACTAAAATTTCTGCTGACATTTTTTGTAAAACTGCTCAGGTTAGTATAAGGTAATGAATCGACATTATTCATTTGTATGCTACTCGTATAATGCGACCACGGGACAGACTGGTATTTTGTTAGTAATGATTTGGGCCTATCTACAAAAGCAACATCCTCGTAAATTGTATCATTTAAATTGCGATTGATATTAAGATACACATAATCCAGATGCCATTGATCAACACTGCCCGCCCAGCTGGGTTCATAAGTGTTGGCTATGCTGGCATAATTAAAAAACCTGAACTTAAAATCTTTTTTAAAATACATTAATGAATCTGTAATAGGAATCATTACTTGCCTGAAGTCAACATGATAAGTGTCATGAAAACTCTGATAAGATTGCCCCGCATCGCTCCAAACCCAATGCCACAAAGAATCGGCAGGAGAAAAAAACTCAAGAACCAATGAGTCCTGCCCCTCAGGTTTATTGCCAATGCCCTGTGGCTGGTAGAAAAAGCTGAGGTAGAGCGAATCGCTAACTCTAACAGGAACAAGATTCAATCCCTGATAAACAGAATCAAGACGAACATGTTGGGAAGTCAGATAATCTGCTATAAATGATGAGGAATTAGCATTAGAATATATCATTCCTGAGTCATTAAGAGCGTCAAATGTTGCAACGCCAACAGTAATCGGATTTATTGGAAATGAGTTATTTATAAAAACAAAGTTGTCTGACCATAAATCTTGAGATGGGAAAATACTTTCATTTGAAAAATCGTCCATAAAAGGCAGAAATACATAATTGACAGATTTCTCATTTTTTCTAAAAGTTTTTATCTGCTCCTTCTGCTGAAAATTGACTGAAAGATTAGTTATTATCTCCTGTGAGAATGCAAATGAGTGTATAAATATAAAAAAACAAATTATTTTAAAAATTCTCATACAAAATTAGGGCTCTATTTTTTTAATCAAATTAATACGTATTTAAATTAAATATATTGTAAAAATCGTATAAATAAAAACAAAATTATTAACAGTAAATGTTATTTCACATTAGCATTATTTTGTTCCTGCAATAATTGCTGTTGCATCATTTGAATATCAAAATCAGCTTTAGGTCTGTACCACAAATCTATTGTAGTGCCCATATTAACATAAGTACTTGCAGAAAATACCGGTTTTTGCTTATAAACAAAAGCTTTAGATTCAGTAGCTCCCTCTTCATAAAACTCAGCACCAACATTTAAAGAAGCTGTATGCAGCAGGTTTATGGCTTCTTCTCTGCTTTTTCCCAGAAGGAAAGGAATTGATATTTTCTCATCTTTTAAGCCCGATCCTAAAACGAGATTTATCTTACTTCCTTTTTCAATCAACGACCCTTTACTTATTTCTCTTCCTCTATATTCTTGTTTTAGCACAGCATTTACTGCAATATGTGGTACATATGTTAAACTGCCTGGCTTAAGTCCATAAGTTTCAAGGGTGGCCACAGCTTGTCGCAATGTTAAATCCTTTAAATCAGGCATTTTAATCATTTCCTTAGATAAAGAAACAATGGTCAGATAAATTTTTCTATTCTTCTTGACTAATGAATTAGGAAGCGGATCCTGACTAACAACAGAGCCCTTGACTTTAGAATTATCATAAATTGAATCTATGATAACTGCCTGAAGGTCTCTTTGTTCAGCATAGTCATTAACTTTATCGTATTGTAAACCAGAGAAATCGGGTACTGTAATATACTTACCGTGATTAGTGTACGATTTTAACCAGAAATTAATAAAGACAAGCAACACAACGATGATGGCAACAAGCAACATAAACTGCTTCAGGAAGACCTTGCTGAAAATAAAGTTAACGAAATTCATAAATTAAATAATGCAAATATACTTTTCATAATTAAATGTAAAATTAATGATTATTTTAAATATTGATTATTTTTGCTATAATTAAAAAATAAGTACTTGGCTTGTTTTAAATACTTAAAGTACCTTAAATTACGTTTTAGTTGAGATTTGTGATGTTTTAATATCAAAGCAAAGCAATAAAAAAAATAAAAAAAATAAAAAACTAATGAAAAAGAAAATAGCTATAGTTACAGGAGGCGACTCAGGTGAAAATGCCATCTCTCTTAGAAGTGCTCGTAATATTGACAAGTACATTGATAAAGAAAAATTTATCACATTTGTTATTACTATTAATGGCAATAAGTGGACATATCAGAGCAGTAGTGAAACTGAAATTTTAGTTGATAAAAATGATTTCAGTATAATTGAAAACGGTGAAAAAATTAAGTTTGATTGTGTTTTCATCGCTATCCACGGCACTCCTGGAGAAGATGGCAAACTACAGGGCTACTTTGATATTATGAAAATCCCTTACACTTCCTGCGACAGGACTACTTCAGCTTTGACCTTCAATAAGTTTTTCTGCAACCAGTTGGTGAAAGGGTTTGGGAATGTAAATGTATCTAAATCAATAATTCTACGCAAAGGAAATAAAATCGATACAGAAGCCATATTAAATGAAATCGCACTGCCCTGTTTTGTCAAACCTAATGAAGGAGGATCAAGCCTTGGTGTGTCTAAAGTTAAAGAAAAGAAAGACTTAATAACAGCCGTTGAAAATGCCTTTGCTGTTGATGAAGCTGTCTTGATAGAGAATTTTGTTAAAGGCAGAGAAATTACTTGTGGGATAATAAAAACAGGTAAAAACATAAAAACTTTACCAGTTACTGAAATTATAAGTAAAAACGAGTTTTTCGATTTTGATGCAAAATATGATAAGTTTAAGGCTGATGAAATAACCCCTGCAAATATACCACAGCACATCTCTGATGAATGTCAGAAAGTATCAAAAGAACTTTATATATTATTAAATTGTAAAGGTATTGTACGTTTTGATTATATTCTTACCCCTGACGAAAAATTATTTTTCTTAGAAGTAAACTCAATTCCAGGGCTAACGGATGAGAGTATAGTCCCAAAACAGGCATTAGCAGCAGGTATTTCTAATACTAAACTCTTTACATTGCTTTTAGAAGAAACATTAGGAATATAAACTTCAAACTTCTGATTTCGAATTTCCTATTTTGAACAAATCAAAAGCATTTTCAGTAGTTTTTTCGGCAATAGTTTCAATGGGAAGATTCATTATTTCAGCAACTTTTGATGCAATAATTTTAACATACTGGCTCTCGTTTCGTTTACCTCTAAAAGGAACAGGTGGAAGAAATGGTGCATCTGTTTCAAGCAAAATGTTTTTCAACCCCACTGCTTCTATTACAGCAGGTAATTCTGTTTTATTGTAAGTAAGTGTACCACCGATTCCAATAAGATAACCCATACTGACAATTTCCAATGCAGTGTCCGCGTCACCCGGATAGCAATGAAAAACACCTCTTACTTTTGGCAACGATTTTTCGTTGAGAACATCAATAATTTGCTTTAGTGCATTTCTCGAATGAATAACAATTGGCAAATTATATTTATAAGCAAAAACAATCTGTTGTCGGAGTGATTCTTTTTGTTCCTGTTCATATGTAGTATCCCAGTATAAGTCGATACCAGTTTCACCAATTGCATAAAATGTACTGGTTTTAATTTCTTCTTCTATTAAAACCAGTTCTTTCTGAAAATCAGCCTTCACAGATGTGGGATGAAGCCCAATCATCGGGAATAAATTAAGAGGAAATTCTCTGACTAATTTTTTCATGGGCTCAATGCTTTTACTATCAATATTGGGTAAAAGCATGTATTTCACATCGTTGTCTATTGCCCTTCTTACAACTTCTTGCCTGTCATCGTCAAAATGTTCAAGATAGAGGTGGGTGTGAGTGTCAATTAAAATCATGAGACAAAATTAGAAATAATAATATTCAATATTTTGAGTTTGAAAAAAAAATATGTAGGTTTGTCATAATATCATTTGTTTTGAAAAAAATATTAATAATTCGTTTCAGCTCAATAGGAGACATTGTTTTAACATCTCCTGTAATCAGATGTATTAAAAAACAACTGCCTCAGGTTGAGCTTCATTTTGCTACAAAACGAGCATATTGCTCATTACTGGATAGCAATCCCTATATTGATCATATTCATTTATTGGATAATAATCTGAAAGAATTAATTTCAAAGTTACAGGATGAACAATTTGATATGATTATTGATTTGCATAACAATCTGCGTTCACATTTTATAACATTTTGTTTAAGAAAAAAAACCAGACGTGTCAATAAGCTCAATTTTAAAAAATGGTTATTGGTTAACACAAAAATAAATATTTTACCTGATGTTCATATTGTTGACAGATATTTTAATGCCACTGCCGGCTTAGGTATTAAAAACGATTTAGAAGGGTTGGACTTTTTTATAAATAAAAACATTGAATTTAATAATCTAAGTTTACCCTATACCTTTAAGTTCAATTTTGTAGCATGGGTAATCGGAGGGAAACATGACACAAAAATTTTCCCAGTTGATAAAATAATAAGTGTTTGTAAAATTATAAATGTCCCTGTTATACTTTTAGGTGACAGTTCCGATAAAAAAAGAGGAGATGTTATTGCTGAAGCAGGAAATTCAATATACAATGCTACAGGAATATACAGTTTACAAGAATCGGCGGCTATTATTAAAAATGCAAGTGTTATAATAACTAATGATTCAGGTTTAATGCATATTGCAGCAGCATTCCAAAAAAACATAATTTCCCTCTGGGGAAGCACAGTTAAAGATTTTGGCATGTATCCTTATCTTCCTCAATCAGCCAATAAATTTAAGATTATTGAAGTTAAAAATCTAAAATGCCGACCTTGTTCTAAATTGGGGTACAGTAAATGCCCCAAAAGGCATTTCAAATGCATGAATGATATTAGAGAAAATGAAATTTCTGAAGCTGTCAAAAAGTATTTAATGTAAAATCGTATTATATTTTGAGATTTTTTTTTAAAGGATTTTATATCTATGTATTTTAATTACAAATACCTAAAGGTCTTCGTCCATATTTATTTAAGTTTTTAATCATCTCCTTATTATCAGCATGTTTGTAAAAGTCAAGATATACTTTTTCACCAATACGGTTTTTAGTAATAGGCCCCAATATAATTACAGCATTAAAAGTCAAAGCAAATACGAATAAGCAAATAAAAGATTTCCTTATTAAGGAGCTCATATTTACAGTGTGGAAAAATCTTGCAATATACAATACATAAGCAACGAAAACCGGCTGGTAAAATCTTGGTATTTTATCACCACGCATCTGAAAGAAATATATATATTTCGGAGCTAAATTGTTAAATAAAAACAATAGTAAAGTGGCAAGCAAAATTGATGTTTCAATTGTATTTAATTTAAAAGAGTATTTAAACCGTGCAAAACCATAAGTAATAATAAACAGAAGCGGTAATATGTAAAAATTAGATTTAAAAAACACATGAACAAAAATTGAAAAAAATCTCTTTTCAAAAAAAACATATTTAAACCAGTCGTAAAACCATCCTGGATTAGTTAAATTCTTGAAAATCGCAAGATATGAATTTATAATTATTGGATAAGCATTCGTATTATCATTAATTATTTCTACTTGATAAAAATAATATAATATAAATATTATGATTATACTTGGAAGCGTCAAAAAAAACAAAGCCAATGGTACTTCTTTAAATTTTCTTCTTTTGAAGAGAATAAAAATTGTTGCAGGAAGGAAAAAAACTATTAAATCGTATCCGGTAAAAAGCACTCCTAATAATAAAAAATAAAGAAGATTTTTTTTTAAGTCATCAGATTCATTTATTTTAAACAACAATATAGTGGCCAATAGAGTAAACGGGACAATACATGTGTACATATATGGTAATCCTGCCCAATACATTATTCCGGGATAAAGAGCAAGCAACCACATAGAAATATTAGCAGCAACAATTGAGTATTTTTTTTTGACAAAATTTATAAAAATAAAAAAAGCCAAAATGTTAAGCAACGCGCCTGCTATAACACCTCCAATTTCATAGCTGAATAATTTCATAAATGGATATGCAATAAGCGGAAAAAGAATTCTTCTTAACACGAAACTATAGTCCCATTGAGCCCGGGGTGCACCATCAAGCATTTTGAAAGTAGTTGAATTCAATGCATGATCATAGTTGTATAAATAAGTACATGGTGCATCAACTTTAATCATCATTTTGTCCTCTAGAGTGATGGCAAATGGTGCTAGAGTACCACTAGAGAGCCAAATACCCAACAACATAACAAATGCTGCTGTTATAAGTTGTTTGTTTTTATATAAAAAACAATAAACTTTCCTTAGGGTTTTCATACAAGTTTGTAATTTTTAATTTTAACAGATATTCGGCTGTAAATACCTCCGCAATTTATAATGGAAATATTATCTATTACACGAATGAACAAATTTATATTAAAAAAATCCTCAAATAAATTTTATTTTAAGTGCAGAAAAAATGAGCATCTTTAAAAGAAGCACACCATGTTTCCATCGCTGAATGTTAGTGTCCCCGTAAGTGCGTTCTCTATAAGTAATAGGGACTTCCACTATCCGCAATCCAAGTCTTGAGGCACCTAACAAAAGGTCGAAATCACCAAAAGGATCGAAATCACCAAAATAATTTCTGTTTTTAACTATTTTCAGATAGTTTTCTTTGGATAGTACTTTTGTGCCACAGAGAGTATCCTTAAACTTTTGCCCGAGCACAAAAGAAAAACCAAAAGCAAAAAATTTATTGCCAATAATATTAAAAAAACGCATGGCTTTTTTATCCATTGGATAGACAAGTCTGCTTCCATTGATGAACTCACCTTTGTCGGTTATAATTGCTTCATAGAACTTTGTTAAATCTTCAGGGGGTACAGAGATATCAGCATCAAGAATCATAAAAACATCCTTTGTTGCCATCGAAAACCCCTTACGCACAGCATCACCTTTACCTTTGCCCTCTTGTTTTCCAATTAAAATATTGTATTTATCTTTATACTTTCCGGCAACTTCAACGATAGTATCCCATGTATTATCCGTTGAATTTCCTTCAATAAAAATAATTTCATCATCATTCCCCATTTTTGGAATTTTTAATAATAGCTTTTCAATATTGCCAGCTTCGTTACGAGCGGGAATAACAATTGACACTGAATGTTGACTTTGTCTTGTCTTATTAAGAGGTTTGGCAATAGCTATATTGAGCAAAGCAAAAAACCTAAAAAAGATAATTGGAGCAAAAAATCTGTTTAAAATATAACTCAACAACGGAATGTAAATAGGGCATAAAATTTTATTCTCTTTCTTAACAAGTTCATAATCGCTTAATCTCAATAGATTATCTATATCATCATGTGAAATCCAATTTTGTTCAGCTGTTTTTCTTCTCAAATTTAAAAATGTAAGAAACTGTAAAAAAGGCTTCCAAAGGCTACTGTAGTAAATAAAAATAAATCGTGTTGAAGGCTTGCAAATTTCTTTTATCTTAACAAGAAATGTTTGGACATCATTTTCATAATGCACATTTCCAATGAGTATAATGTAATCAGGTTTTATTGATAAGTTATGCCATAATATATCCTTAAATATTTCCAGATTATTTTTTTCAGAATTTGTAAAAAAAACTTTACCATTTTGAAAATTTCGAATAATACTATCATTATTAGGATTTATTTCAACAACCAAATCGTCATTACGAATGTATAATGATAAGTAATGTGCAATGAGTTTGTATAAATACCTTTTCATAAATCTATTTTACAATTTCCACAATTTTTTTTTATAGCTTTAATTAAAGCAGGAACTTTATTGGTACAAAACTACACTTTTTTCAAATATTGACATAGCTAATTCCATGTTTATAAGTTTTTAACATTAGTTGTGTTGTTTCTTTTTTCTAATTGCAAAATAAAAAATGAACTCAATAGCTTTGGGAACAATCTTGTTAAGAAGGAATCAATAATAAAAATGCCACGATAGATAAAATGGGGTATGGGGAATTTATGAGAAATCCCCCCTGTAAAAAAATAAGACAATGAAGTAAAATAAAAAATCTGCTTAATATCAAATTTCTCTTTCACTAATGAACACCATTGATTATTTTTAACAAAAATTAAATACGGTAGTGCTGAATTTGAAGAAGACAGTGGACCTTGAATACAATTTATTTCGGGTTTTATAATGGACTCATCAGTGAGTTCGTGGTGTATATATTTGTAAATAAACCGTGAAAAAAAACTAAGATAGGGCTCCAAAAAAATAAGCCTACCGTTTTCATTTAATCTTTTCTCACATTTAAGGAGAAAATCTAACGGCTTTTCTATATGATGCAACACATTACTAAAAGTTATTATATCAAATGTTTTCCCATCCAATTCATTTAAATCATCAATCTTGAGTGCATCAAATTTGTAATCACAATGATCTAATGGTAATATGTCACTGGTTTTTATATTCGGATAAAAATGTTTTATTGGAGAAGTTCCACTTCCAATTTCTAAAATGCTAAGATTATCTATATTTTCAATATTATTAAATATTACCTCATAACTTTTTTTATACCAATATAATAGATTCTTGTTTTTAAATAATTTACTCCTATTGTCAATTGTTATTTTAAGGTCTTTATCAAATTGATTCATACTTATCTAATTTAAAGTTAAATGTTTATCCTTCTATTACAGTGAACATTATATTTATTTTTTATTCTAATCTAAAAAGTTATTTTTCAAATAATTCTAATATCGAAAACAGATAAATTTTAAATCTTTTTATAATTTCTTAAGAAAAATCACCACTATAATTTTTTAAGTAGGTTTAAATAAATTAAAAAATTAAACCATAAAAACAATTTTTTGTTATTTTATCTTTACTTATAAGCCTTAAATGTTTTTGAAGGTAATCGGGCACAAAAGCCCCTTCTTCTATATAAATATACTTAGCTTTCGATTGACTTATAAAATTTAATACGGTTGAATCTAATGGATACCCATGATTGTTATTGATTTTATGACATAAAGGTGTTTCAAAATTTGACTCTTGTTTGCAAAATTCATAGGCATTATTAGTCAGGTAATATGAAATCTCTAATGGTCTTGATACTTTGGGGTGTGTCTGTATAAAATTTGTGCGATCACTTGCATCCCAACCAAATGCAGGGTGTTTTTCTATTGCAAAGAGAAAAACAGTGTTTTCATTTTTAGAAAGCTCTTCATATATATTTCTAACAAATTCAGATGAGTAATTTTTATTATTAAACGGTTTAAACATATAATTATATGCATAGAAATTATTATAAAAAAATATTAGAATTGCAGCAAAAAGAAAGATATATTTAACAATAGATGTGTCTTGACAGAATACTTTAATTAAATATGCACTGAAAATAATCAGCAAAATAGGCATAATGTTATCCAGAATTTGTCTTATATCAAATAAATAATGATTTAATGATATATAAATGCTAGCAGATATTAAAGAGCCCAAAATTAATGCGATAAAATTTGGATTGATTAAATATATTCTTTTTTTTATAAAAATATAACAAATTAAAAAAACCAAAGGCGAAAAGATTAAAAAAGGTTTAATAATATTTTCACCTATAAGTATAAATGTAGTTTTTAATGGAAATAATACAAAATCGTTTGTTTCATTAAAAGCACCAAATATATTAGTGAACAAAAACAAAGACAAGACCGTTGCTAAAAATATTACTATTGCATAAATGACTTGATACAGATTTTGTTTGTTTTTTCCCCTGTAACTTATATATATATAATAAAAACAAATTGTCATAACTCCACCTGTTAAAGCAGGCACAAGTGTATTGTATGTTACTATGGCAATTGAAAATAAAATACATGCTAAAAGGACTTTATTATCAACCAAATATTTAATACCTATAATCAAAGAAGGGAAAATAATCAATAATTTACTTGATGTAAAAAATAAATATGGATTGAAATAAAAACATTTAGAATAATAATACAATGAAAACTGTATCTGGAAAATATAAATGTTAGTAGCGCATATAATTAAAATTGCAATTAAGATTTTAAAATAAATATTAACGGATAAAAAAGTGTCTACAATGCTTAATATGCCAACAATGGCCATAAATAATAATATAGGATATGTTACAAATAATAAGGCTTGAATAGAGCTTATATTAAATAGCAATGAAATAAAACCATTAAACCATAAATCGGTATAGTGATATAATGTTGTGTATGAAAAAATGTTTGTAAAAGGAGAAAAATGAATATAATGACTCTCAATACCTGCTTTTACTAAATATTGAGAAATATTTGAATAATATAAAGTATCCGGATAAGCCTTAATAAAATCAACAGAAAAAGGAGCATAATAGAAAACAGCAAAAAGCAAAAAAGAAATCAAACTAATTATAAATATAATTTTATAATTATAACCTTTGAATCCTGAAGCATTTCTTTTATCATAAAAATGAATAGTTGCTTTTTCCTTATGAGATAATATATAGTATAAAATGATGATTAAAGGAATTATAACTATCTGTGTAGTAACTCCTTTAGATGAAATTACAGCAGTTAATGTTGAAAAAATTAGCAGTCCAATAAAAGCATTAAATAAATGTCTAAACCAAATATTTTGATCAATGTCGCCTTTTAAAATCAACTTGGTTAAGAATTGACCTACATTAAGTAAAACAAAAAGACATATCAAATAAAAGAAATATAATTTAAGAATTATTAAAAAAGAAGCCATATAAATATTGTAAAATTTAGTTTTTTTTATAAATCTTTGTAACTTAGCTATAAATTAAGGGCAAAATTATGAAAAAAATACTAAAGATAATACCCTATTTTGGCAAGTTACCCTCTATGTGGACTTTTTATCTTGATTCATTACGAAGAAATGATTTTTTGGACTTATTGTTTATTACAGATATAGATATTAATAAAGAAGAACTTCCTAATAATATAACTGTTATTAAGTCTTCTTTTGATGATTTCTACCTGATGGTAGAAGAAAAACTTCAGACCAAAATAGAAGCTAAAATACCATATAAAATATGTGAACTTAAACCGGCCTTAGGTTTTATCTTTTCTGATTATATCAAAGACTATGAATACTGGGCTTATGGTGACATTGACTTAATTTATGGTAATTTAACGAGGTTTTTAAAAAAACCTTTAGCCGAAAATGCAGATATAATATCTTTCAGAGAAGACTGGCTTAGTGGTGCTTTTACAGTTGTTAAAAACAAACCCTCGCTAAATGAGTTATTTTTACAATCTCCCGACTTTAAAAAAATATTAAATATAGCAAGATGTCAAAATTTTGATGAATGTGGTAAAAAGTATGGTTATTTGAGAGAGGGGTTTACGTCAGAAGAAGCTTTTAATATGAACATTGAAAACGATATTTTATGTTGGACAAC
>Ga0114951_10002848_pt1 | contig 18856 bp, 12 predicted proteins | sample AM7aDNAmetaG_FD_88677 | JGI IMG/M metagenome (GOLD analysis project Ga0114951, IMG submission 88677) | Freshwater microbial communities from Finland to study Microbial Dark Matter (Phase II) - AM7a DNA metaG | ecosystem: Environmental > Aquatic > Freshwater > Lake | place: Finland: Lake Alinen...
ATGGCCTCCATCTGCGCGTTCCAGCTTTCGATGCGGTCGTCGAGGTCGAGGGCGAGGATACCGACGTTGATGGACTCGACGATGTTCTCGTTGAACTCCTTGAGCTTCTCGAACTCGCCGATCTTCTTTTCGAGGCGTGCGTAGAGGCTGGCGTTCTGGAGGGCGATGCCGATGTAGCTGGCGAGGGATTCGAGCAGTTCGACATCTTCAGAGGAGAGGAAGTCGCCGCCAATGGTACGTCCGAGGCCGATAACGGCGATGGTGCGGCTAGAGTCGGTTCCGTCTTTCGACTGTCCCGTGGCGACTCGACAAGGGAGGTAGTAGTTGAGGTCGAGCAGGGCAGCGGTGCGCTGCTGGTTCTCGGGCAGGTGGATGGCAGCCTGCGCATTTTCAAAGAAGATGTGGGAGTGGTCGTTGGCCTGGTCGAAGTCAAGGAAATCGAGGTCGAGGCGGTTTTGGGCGGTACTGACTTCAGGGGGGAGGCCGTGGGCGGCGGCAAGGCGCAGGCGGCGGGAATCTTCAGAGTCCCTGGCCAGGAAGATAGCTACGCGCGCTACGAGCAGAGTGCGGGGCAACTGCTGAACGATGGATTGGAGTAGAGCCTGGAGATCGGTTTCAGAACTGAGACCGCGGCCGAACTCGACCAAAGCCTTGCGGTAGTCGTAGCGATGGCGGTCAAAGGCCTTGTCGACCCAGCCCTGGACGCGGCGCTTGAGGGGATCGAAGATGGCCGCCGCCACCATCATGGCGAGGATAAAGGCCCACTCGCGCACTGCCTGGGGCACGGAGTTGTGTACCATCAGCGTGACCAGCGCAACGGTTCCGAAGTAACCACCAAGGAGCATTCCGGTGGCTAGGGTGTAGGCGACACCGCGCTTGAATATCAGGTCTGTGTCCATGAGACGGTAGCGGACGATGGCCCAACTGAAGGTAAGGGGCAAAAAGACCAGCGACAGCCCGGCGAGGTTGGTGAGCAGATGCGGCGGGTTGAGGTCAAAGAGGAAGGGTATGGCGTAAAAGAGCGTGAAAGGCAGGACGGCGAGCAGAGTGCCGCGTGTAACCCACTTCAACTGCTGACGGAGCAGGGGTGTGTTTGCCTGGCCGTAGCTGCGCAAGAACAGGAGTGCGGCGAGGACGTAAAAGCAGGCATCGTAAGCGGTGGCGGTCTGGTAGAGCCGGTGCAGGAGCAGGCCGGTGGCCTCGCGGGTGAGGATGGACCAGAGCCAGAGGCCCAGCAGTCCGACGCCCGGCGCGTAAACCAGCGGCAGCAGCCAGCGGCGGCGGAGAGACTTGAAACGCTCCTCAGGGAAGCTGAGGGCGAAGTGGAGGAAGAGGGCGGGCTGGAGGGATTCCGCCGCCACATTGGCCCAGAAGACGACGAGGTCGAGTCCCTGTAGACGCCCCGTGTACTTTAGGGCATAGAGGGCGAAGGAGACCAGGCAAAAAATGAAGAAGTGGGTGGCGCGCGGGGCACCCCAGCGGCGGAAGAGGACGTAGAACCCAATGATCAGGTAGATGAGTCCGATGACGCGGAGGCCGAGCGCGAGGCTTCTGTCGAGGGGGACGGGAATGACTTTGACGGGGGTGTCGAGCACCTCGCCGTCGCGGGTGATGGAGTAGTAGACCTGGCCGTAACTTCCGGCGCGGTAGAGTGCACGCTCAAGGCCTGCAAGGTGAACGATGGGAACTTCGTCGCAGGAGGCGCAGGTGGAGGCACCGGTGAGCAGGTCGTGAACGCGTATGCCTGCGACCTGTCCGGGCATGCCAGGGAGGACTCTCTCGGCTTGCAGTCCGCCGCTTGCCTCACGCCACCAGACGCCGTCGTCAGGCTGCTGGGACTGGTGCTCTTCCTGGAAATTGAGAACAGCCAACACGAAGAGAGCCGCTGTGGCCAAGGCCAGCAGCGTTGCCTGCACACGGTTGAATAATCCTGTCTCCATGGGGGGGAGCACTCTTCTTCAAACTCTTGTGTTGCACGTCAGTTGCCATGCAGGATAAATGGGCAGTGCGCCGCAAAAGGAAACGGCAATCGATAGAGAACATACGAGATATTGACGCTCGTCTTCTTGAATCGTCAACGGTGGAGCAAAGGGAAATCTACCTGAAATGCAGAAAACAGTATGCGACTTACATGGAAAGGGATCAATCTATGTGAATTGGTAGATCTCTAAAGAGAGACAGTTTCCTGTTCAGATCATGAGTATACGGGTCTCAAGCAGAGATAGTTTACATGGATTTACGTGCTTTGATGAGAGCATTTTTCCTCTTGAAGGCTGCGTGGAGACTCTGCCAGGAGGGCCGGATGCCGGCCTCTCCTTTGAGGGACGTTTGGTTTCAGAGCTGGCCGTAGGTGGCCTTGGGGCCGTGCTTGCGGAGGTAGTGGTGTTCGGAAACGTACACCGGAATCCCGGAATCGGACGCACCGAGGAGGGTGCTGCGGAAGGCGAGACGGGCAATGTACTCGAGGACGTCCGCATGCTCGACGGCATCGGCTGGGGATTTGCCCCAGGTGAAGGGGGCATGGCCAGCGACAAGAACGCCGGGGACGGCGAGGGGGTCCAGGTTTTCCGTCTTGAAACGCCGGACAATGACCGCGCCGGTATTGCGCACGTAGGCCTCGTCGACTTCCTCGGCGGAGAGCGGTTCGGTGACGGGGACCGGTCCGTGGAAGTAGTCGGCGTGGGTGGTGCCGAAGCAGGGAATGGGGCGGCCAGCCTGTGCCCACGAGGTGGCGAACTCGGAGTGCGTGTGGACGACACCGCCGATCTGGGGGAACTCGCGGTAGAGCAGGGTATGGGTGTCGAGGTCGCTGGAGGGGCGGAGGGAGCCTTCTACGATGTTGCCATCGAGATCGGTGACGATCAGGTCGGCAGGGGTCATGGTCGCGTAGTCGACGCCGCTTGGCTTGATGACGACCAGGGGCTGCTGGCCGGTGCGGTCAATGCCGCTGGCGTTGCCGAAGGTGTGTGGGGCGAGTCCTCGGCGGGAGATTTCCTGGTTGGCATGGAGGACTTGCTGGCGGAGAGCGGTGAGGAGCATGAGATTTTCCTTGTCTGGGCGGCGGGATTTGGAAAGCGTTTACGGAACCAGTTTATCAACAGTTGAGGAGCAAGGGCTTTCCCGCAGGACGCCGGCTATTGTGGTGAGTCTGGAGTTCATCGAAGAACAGACGCAGACTCTTCGCTCACCACCCCCGATCTCCACCCCAAAGAGCAAAGGGGCACTTTGGGGACCACGGAAAGCGCTTGGGCCCCGTTGGCTCCTCATGAACGGTCCGATTGAGTGTTGTTCTGCCCCACCCATTCCGCAAAGAACGCGGAATGGATGGGGCACGGTGCTTCGTTGCGGGGTAGACGCGGCCGTAGTGGGTACAACAATCGGTCGGAGAACCGGCTGCTCCTTGCTTCTTGTCAGCGCAGCCAGTAGGGGCGGGGGACGACTGCGCCCAGTTCCGCAAACTCGGCATCGGTGAGGCGGAAGGACGCAGCGCCCACATTCTCTTCGAGGTGCTTGACGGAGCAGGTGCCGGGAATGGGCAGGACGACCGGGGAGCGGTGCAAGAGCCACGCGAGGGACACAACCGCCGTGGAAACGCCGCGGGTCTCGGCAATTCTCGCCACCGCATTATCCGCCTGGCGGCCCTGGGCCATGGGACCCCAAGGGAGGAATGCGATGTCGTTGGCCTGGCAATGGTCGAGCACGAAATCCCACTCGCGGTCATTGAAGCTGTAGCGGTTTTGGACGGCGACGATGGGGACGATTTTGCGGGCGCGCTCGATGTGTTCAAGGGTGACATTGGAGAGGGCGACGTGGCGGATTTTTCCCTGCTCCTGGAGCCGTGCCAGTGTTTCCATGGAGGCATCGAAGGATGTGGCGGGGTCGGGGACGTGGAGTTGATATACGTCGATGCGGTCAAGCCGGAGACGCTTGAGGCTTCCGGCGATGGCCTCTTCAATGTGAGCGGGGCTGGCGTTGTGCTGCCAGACTCCGGGGCCGTAGCGCACCCAGCCGACCTTGGTGGTGATGACCAGGTCTTCGGGATAAGGGAAGAGCGCTTCCGCGATGAGTTCCTCAGAGACGTTGGGGCCGTATGAATCTGCCGTGTCAATGAAGTTGACGCCCAGTTCGACGGTGCGGCGCAGGGTTGCCAGGGCGGCATCGCGGTCGGCGGGTGGACCCCAGATTCCTTTGCCGGTAATGCGCATCGCACCATAGCCCATGCGATTAACGGTCAAATCTCCACCCAGGGTGATGGTTCCGGCTTGAGCGGCGGGGAGCGAGGTAGTAAAGGCGGCCATGCGGGAAGGGCTCCTTGGAGAAAGTTGTCAGGGGTCAGTGACATCGCCTTGCGAGAGCCTAGGAAATGTCCAAGCAGGCCCTGTTGTGAGGGTGACATCCCCCCAGGGGCTAAAGCCCTCGTTTATTTTCAGCTACTTGCGGCACGACTGAAGTCGTGCCCTTTCAAAACGGCGACTCAACAAGAGTCTTTTCGCAGTCTGTAAAGCTCGTAGAACGGAGTTCTTTACGATCCCAGGTCCCAAAATCGGGACCTGGGGCACCCAGAGTTGCCGCAACAAGTGGGAAGAGTCTAGAGGGTGACTTCCCAGCCCTTTTCGTAGTCGCGTCCCCAGAGCTTCATGGCTTCGGGGTCGTTTTTGATGTGGCCGTTTTTGGTGTCGAGGTGGAGGGTGCGGCCGGTGAAATAGGCGATGTTGGAGAGCAGCAGCATGGTTACAGCTACGTTTGCTATCTGAATGGGCGAGTTGAGCTTCTCTCCGGTTTTGATTGCACTGATGAAGTTGGCGAAATGAACGTCGGTCATGGTGTCGATACCGAGGGTGTCGGCGGAGGTGGTGGTTTTGCCGGTCTGGAACTGGTCGATCTGCTTGCCCTTCCAGTCGTAGACGTCGTAACCGTCGCGGTCAATGACGACGGTGCCCTTGGTGCCCATGATGACGGAGCCACGCTCGCGGCCGTAGACCTTCATACCCTGGGAGCAGCGGCCTTCCCAGGTGATGATCTTGTCAGAGTAGCCGAAGTTGGTTACGAGGGTGTCGTAGAACTCCCAGTCGTCCTGGAACTGGAAGCGGCCGCCGGTCGCGGTGACGGTCTCAGGGTACTCAGCCTGGAGAGCCCAGCGGCAGACGTCAATTTCATGCGTGCCGTTGTTGAGGGTTTCGCCGGTGCCGTAGCGGCGGAGCCAGTGCCAGTTGTAGGGGTGAACGTTGTCGACGTATTCGTGGCGCGGAGCCGGACCCTGCCAGAGATCCCAGTTGAGCCACTCGGGCACGGGGGCGGGCTTGCCGTGGCCCATGGACTGACGGGTGTTCACGTAGAAGGCCTTGGCCATGTACGGGGTGCCGATGTAGCCATCGTGGATCTTCTTGATCATCTCGATGGAGTAGTCGGAGGAGCGCTGCTGGTCGCCGACCTGCACGCACTTCTTGTACTTCTCCTGGGCGAGAACGAGCAGTTCGCCCTCGCGGGCGTTGTGGCTGGACGGCTTTTCGACATAGACGTGCTTTCCGGCCTTGAGGCCAAGCACCGCCATGGGGGTGTGCCAATGATCGGGAGTGGCGACGGTGATGGCATCGACATCCTTGGAATCGAGCATGCGCCGGAAATCCTGTTCGGCCTTGGGCGCATAGCCGAGAGCCTTCTCGGCCGCGCCGGCGAATTTGGCAAGGATGTGTGCGTCGACATCGCAGCAATAGGCGACGCGCGCGGTCTTGCTGTTGTTTTTCAATGCGGAAAGATGCGCGTAACCGCGGCCATTGAGGCCGTTGATGGCAAAATTCAGGCGGTCGTTGGCGCCGAGAATCTGGCCGTAACTTTTTGCCGAGGACGCGAATGCCGTTGTGGCCACACCAGCCGCAAGGCCATTGACGAAGGTTCGCCGAGAAATCATCTTGCTCTCCATTTATAGGTTCGAGCAACCAGAAGAGGCATCATCGCCATCGAGTGCTTCCGGCTGCGTTGATTAAGTTGCGATCTAAAACAAAATCGACCTGCGACAAGCCAGTCTTTTGCGCATTGCGTCCCCGCTGCAAAGTTCAGGTGGAGTGAAGACCCTCGTACACATTTACGGAGTCTCTACTGCACCCATTTCTTGGGACAACACAGTATATCCCCGTCCGCGAAGGGCTGGCAGGGATTGCAGGAGGGGCCGCTAGAGCAACTGGAAGTGGCCTTTGGCGGACGGGCCTGCCACTGAGCCGGTGGCCGCCTTATGATGGGTTTGGAATGGGGAGAGATGGATATGGATCGCAGAGGCTTCGTCAAAATCGCTGCTATGGTTCCGCTGGTTGGCGGAGGCGCTCCGCTGGCGTTGGCATCGCTTGCTTCAACGGGTTTGGGGGCGAGTGCAACTTCGTTTGGTATGAATGGACCATTGCGGGCGCGGTATGAGCTGACGTTAAAGAGGGTTCTGTCGGGGGGCTCGCCCGCGTATACGGAGGAGTTTCTGCTGGCGGATGTTCGACCCGTGGCAGGGCGGCGGTTTACCGAATACAGCGGGGATCTTTCAGGCCGGTACATTGGCGCGCTGGCAACGGCCGCGCAGACGTATCACGCGCGGTTTGCGGGCCTGGACTCGCTGGTGGAAAAGGCGATTGCGCTGCAAAAGCCAGATGGTTACTTTGGCAGGACTTTCGACTACGACAAGCCGACGGACCAGGACTTGGCGCTGTTGTGGGGAAATGGGCGGCTGCTGGTGGGCCTGGTGGAGTATTACCGGCTGAAGCCTTCGGCTCCAGTGTTGGCGGCGTGCAGGAGACTGGGCGACTTCATGGTTCGGATTGGGCCGCTGATGCTGTCGAGCCAGATGCGCGAGTCGTTTGGCGCGCAGCATTTCGCATCGAGCTACATCTGCTGGATGCAGCAGACGGAGGGGCTGGCCAACCTGTATATGGTCACGGGGGATGAGCGCTACAAGAAACTGGCCGGGGAGATAGCGGCGGTTATCGAGCGGCGCGCGGGAGACCATGCGCATGGCTACCTGAGCAGCCTGCGGGGTGTGATGGACCTTTACGGGGCTACGGGCGAGGCGGGGTATCTGCGGCAGTGCGAGACGGCGTGGCATGAGGTGGCCGGGTCGCGGGATCTGCAGATTACGGGCGGAGTTCCAGAGGGCTGGAGCCCGAACAATCATCGCACGGAGGGCTGCGGGGAAGCCGACTGGGTTCGGCTGAGCCTGTCACTGTGGAAGGCGACAGGGAAGCAGGAATATCTCTCGATGGCGGAGCGGGCGATCTTTAATGAATTGGCCTTCAACCAGTTTGCAACGGGCGATTTTGGGCACCGGGTATTTACGGAGACGGGGTTCCAGGCTCATGGGGCGGCGCGGGCGTGGTGGTGCTGCACGCTGCATGGATTGCGCTGCTTCCCGGACATCCACGGAAGCGTATTCCGCAGCCAGGATGGAGGTCTGCACTATGACCTGCCCCTGGACGGACGGATTGAGACGAAGGTTCTTTCGGCAGTAGCGGAGTCGTCTCTGGGCGAGAACGGCACGGTGAAGATCACGGTGAAAGCGGCGGGTAAGGGGCCGGCGGTGCTCGGAATCCGCAAACCGGGGTGGGCCGAAGCAGTGGATGCCCAACTGAAAGACGGCGGACGGTTGGCGGCGATGGAGGGCGGTTCTGTGAGTGTTGAGCGGACCTGGGCCGCGGGCGACGTGGTGACCGTGAAGTATGCGATGAAACTGCGCAGCGAGACCTATGGGAAGGACCGGGTGGCATATTCGTATGGGCCGTGGCTGCTGGGGGCGGCGGCGACGGACAATCCCGGGTACTTCAATGAGCTGACTGTGGATAACCGGTTGGTACGCGGCAAGGAGACGGCATTGCCGGTGCAGAGCGGGATAAAGCGGCCGTTCACGGTGCCGATTGCAGGGCATATAGTTCCTTACGTTCCGGCGGAGTTTCCTGATCAGCAGGGGACGGTGAAGCTGCGCGCGATTGCCGAGCAGGCCGGGGAGCCGACAACCTCATGGGAGCTTGGGTTTCTGGGCGAGGTGCGGAGTTATTGATCCGGCCCTTAAATAGTTTGGGGGCTTCCCACCCATTTCGCGATAAAACCTGCGAAATGGATGGGCCACGGTGCTTGTATTTGAGGGCCGGATCAATAGCGCGTTTTCTGATTCAGTGTTTGCTGTGGAGATTTGAATTTGTGCTCTCCCACCCTTGAATCAAAGAACGATTCAAGGATGGGAGAGCACAAATGATTGTTCACACTCGCATCGAAAACGCTCTAATGACGCGGTGTATGTAAACTTGCGCGGGCCGATGGCGTCTACCAGAGTGATGGCAGCCGGCACCGCATTGGAACCGATAACAGGAGCTACGGCGGAGGAGTTGGCCGGGCGAGAGTTGGAGGCTGCAACGCAGGAATTTTCGAATCTTGTAGTGAGCCACCGGCCGCAGATCTTCCGGTTCCTGCTGGCGTCTACGCGCGATGTGGACCTGGCGGAGACGCTGACGCAGGAGTGTTTTCTGAAGGCGCACCGGAACTGGGGCAGCTTTCGAGGCGAGTCGAGCGCGATGACCTGGCTGATGCGGATCGCGATCAACTTGCAGAAGGATCATTGGCGGAACCGCCGGATGCAGTTCTGGCGGCATACGCAGACGAATTCCGTGGAACTGAATGAAGCCAGTGATTGGCTGCCAAGCGGAGAGCGCTCGGCGGAGCAGCAGATGCTGGCGCGGGAGCAAGTGGGGCATGTTTGGAAGGCGGTCGAGGGTTTGAGCGAGCGGCAGCGGACGGTGTTTTTGCTGCGGTTTGTGGATGAGCGGGAGTTGAGCGAGATAGCACTGGCTACGGGGTTGAGCGAAGGCACGGTGAAGGCGCATCTTTCGCGGGCACTGGGGAAAGTGCGGATGGAATTGAAGGGGAAGCGATGAGTCTGGGGATGGGCAAAATGGACAAGATGGACAAGCGAACAGAGGAAATGACGGACGGGGTACTGGACGAGGCGCTCAGGAATTTTCGTTTGAGCGTTCATGCCTGGAGCGAGGCAGCTTATAGCCAGCCTCGGTCGGCGGCGGTTGTCAGGAAGGTGAGCTGGCGACTGGTGGCTGGATGGGCGCTGGGATGCGTTCTGGCGCTGGGAAGCCTGGCGGGTGGCGTTTACGAGCGTCATCACCGTCAAGAGGCGGCGAGAATCGCGGCGGCTGTGCAGGCGGCCAGGCAGCAGCAAATGGCGGCCGAGCAGCGTGCCAGGGAAGAAGATGAAGATCTGCTGGCCAAGGTGGACAAGGATGTATCGCGCGCAGTTCCAAGCGCCATGGAGCCCTTGGCTCAACTGATGGCTGAGGATGAAACGCAGTAAGTACAAAGACGGACTTGAAAGAGAAAGCCCCATGGACGACAGTGGGGAGGAGAAATTCGATGAAGATGAGTGTGGCAGGGCGAGTGGTTTTGGGGATTGCGGGCGCATTGATGGCAGGGGTGCTGGCGTCTGCACAAGGGCCGGGGGATGGCAGGGGTGCGGGACCGGGGTTTGGGCAGCGGCGGCCACCGTTTGAACGCGCACTGGGGGCACGGGGTGATCGCGGGCGCTGGTGGAACAATCCCAAGATGGTGGAGCGTCTGAAGCTGACCGACGAGCAGCGGAAGGGGATGGACGAAATCTTGTTGCAGCATCGCGAGAGGCTTGTTGACCTGCGCGGTAGCCTGGAGAAGGCGGAGCTGGAGATGGAGCCGCTGATGCGGGGCGACCAGCCCAATGAGTCCAAAGTAGTGTCCCAGATCGACAAGGTTGCACAGGCACGGGCCGAGCTTGAAAAGGCGAATGCGCGGTTTCTGTTAGCGATCAGGAGCAGGCTTACGCCGGAGCAATGGAAGCAGGTGCAGGAGTTCCGCGCCAACGAGAGACAAGAGCGTGACGGTGGCGGATGGGGCGGCCAAGGCGGGCGGAGACAGGGGATGCCGGGCCCGGGAGGGCAGATGCGCCGGCAGATGCCTCCACCGCAGCCAGCTCCGCAAGACGCACCGGGGCCTGGAGCGGGAATGGGTGAAGAGCAGTAACGGAGTTCCGGGGGCTTGGTCAACTGCGAACATGGCGGTGGGAGCGGCCCAAACAGAAGAATTCAGGCAGAGAGCAAATGCGGTAGCAGTTGAGACCGGTGGCGGCAGGGGGTGATCCTCCTGCCGCCGATTTTTGTGCGAAGTTGCGGTGGCTCGCACGGGGTTTGGAGGGAGGGTCCTGGTGGGGGCAGTGTGGCGGATGACTCGAAGTGGGACAGTCGAGTGGAGCGCAGCGGGACAGTGAATGAATGAAAGTGAGACAGGTTGAATCGGAGCGCGACAGTGACGGTAATAGGGCTCTTAAAAAATATGACTAAAGTTATTTCGGGGTACACCGATGAAGTGGGTGGATGCAGAAACGCCCAACCGGAAGTAGCGGAGGCCCCGAAGGTAGGCAGGATATACCGAGGGGGAGGGCAAGAAGAAAGCGTCCAAGAAGGAGTTGAATCCCATGGCCCTCGGTGTATTGAATAACCTTTCAGCAATTTACGCAGAGCACAACCTGAACAACACAAGCACCAGCCTGCAGACGGTATTGCAGCAGTTGTCATCGGGATCGAAGATCAACTCCGGCGCGGACGACGCGGCGGGACTCTCTCTGGTGAACGGGCTTCAGGCCAACGCGACGGCACTAACCCAGTCGGCCACCAACGCCACAGAGGGCGTGGGGCTATTGGAAGTGGCCGATGGCGCGCTCTCGCAAGTGACGAACCTGCTTAACCGTGCCGTGACGCTGGCCACCGAGGCCTCGAACGGCACCCTGAATGCGACCCAAGAGGCCGCGGCGAACCAGGAGTATCAATCGATACTGGCCGAAATCACGAACATCGGCGCGACGACCACGTATAACCAGCAGCAGGTATTCACGGGATCGAACGTGGCGATTTACACCGGCGATTCTTCGACGACGGGAGCTTCGGTGGACAATCTGAACATCCACACGCTTTCGGCGAGCAACGTTGGTGACACGGGCGGCACGATGTCGTACACGAACGGGCAGAGCAACGTGTTTGTGAATCTGTCGACGGCCACGAAGAACGCGCAATCGACGGATACGCTTGCGGCTTCAGGCACGACGTCATTGCAAGTGACTTACCTGGTGGCGGGTACCAGCAGCACGGCGACCACGACGATCAGCGTTACGGGTGCCAATAACACGGCCCAGGGCATGGTGAACGCCATTAATGCGTCCGGGCTTGGCCTGACAGCCAGTTTCGGGACGGCCTTGCAGGCCGGCGCGTCTGCAGTGGCGGCAGCCGGCGGCGCAGTAGATTCGAGCGAGACCGGCATTATTATCGCGGGGCTGGTGAACACAGGTGCGGCTCCGACACCGGGCGGATACCATGTTGGGCTGAGCCAGGACGGGACTATCGCCGCAACCGACCTGCTGTACGATTCGTCAGTGGGCCAGACTCTTACGGTGACCGCCGGCGTGCCTTCTGTGGTTTCGACGACGATGACGCAAGACGCGAGCGCGACGGGCGGGACCGCCACGATCAGCTATTCAGACAGCAATGGGCAGTCGCTCAGCGGCACGGATCTGTTGACGCAAAGCCACGCGCAACTGGCTCTTACCGATTTGAATCTGGCGATCAGCGACTTGTCTTCGATGGACGGCTACATCGGCGCGCAGATCAATACGCTGAACTCGATCAGTCAGGTGATGAGCACGCAGCGAGAGAACGTGGTGTCGGCCCAGAATGCGATCCAGGCGACCGACTATGCCTCGGCGACATCGAATATGTCGAAGTACGAGATTCTGAGTCAGACGGGTATCGCGGCTCTGGCGCAAGCCAACAGCGTGCAGCAGGAAGTAACCAAGCTTTTGCAGTAAACGCGGGACTGTAACAACTTCAAGACAACCCAGGGACGGGCGGCGGCAAAGGGGAAACCTTTGCCGCCCATTTTGTGGGAACAGTGGACAAAGAAACGGCCCCGGTTGGACACCCGGCATCCGCTACCACTCTCCAGTGGTGAGGAATTGGTGGATGGAAGCGGCGGCTTTGCGGCCAGCGCCCATGGCGAGGATTACGGTTGCGCCGCCGGTGACGATGTCGCCTCCGGCAAAGACGCCGCGCTTGGAAGTGCGGTTGGTCTGCGAGTCGGCCACGATGTAGTTGCGCGGGGTGGTCTTGAGGTCGGGCGTAGAACTCTGGATGAGGGGATTGGCGGTGGTGCCGACGCCGATAATGACAACGTTGGCGGGCAGCACGAAGGCGGAGCCTTTTACTTCGACAGGGCGGCGGCGGCCATCGGGACCGGGCTCGTCCAGTTCCATGCGCACGCAGCGTACGCCGGTGAGCCAGCCCTTCTGATCGCCAATAAACTCGATGGGGTTGGTGAGCATGCGGAACTCGATGCCTTCCTGCTGTGCGTGGTGCACTTCTTCAAGGCGGGCGGGCATTTCGGCTTCAGAGCGGCGATAGACCAATGTGGCCGTGCGCGCACCGAGGCGACGGGCGGTGCGGACCGCGTCCATGGCGGTGTTGCCTCCGCCGACCACGATGACATCGCGATCGCGGCAATCGTACACCGGCTCGTCGTACTCGGTAACCTGATAGGCGCGCATGAGGTTGACGCGGGTGAGGAATTCATTTGCGGAGTAGACGCCGTTGAAGTGCTCGCCGGGAATACCGAGGAATACAGGGAGACCGGCGCCGGTGGCGACAAAGACGGCGTCGAAATGTTCGTATTGCATCAGCTCGTCGATGGTTACGCTTTTGCCGACGACGACGTTGGTTTCAAACTCGACGCCCATGCGGCGCAGGTTATCGACTTCGCCTTTGACGATGGTTTTGGGCAGGCGGAACTCGGGAATGCCGTAGACGAGTACGCCGCCGAGTTCGTGGAGAGCCTCGAACACGCGGACGCGATGGCCCTTCTGGATAAGATCTCCCGCGGCGGAGAGTCCGGCGGGACCGCTGCCGACGATGGCGACGCTTTTGCCGGTGCTGGGCGCGTTGGAGGGCAGACCGAGCTGACCGCTGTTGCGCTCGAAGTCGGCGATAAAGCGCTCGAGGTTGCCGATGGCGAGCGGGGCGCCCTTCTTGCCGAGGACGCATCCGCCTTCGCACTGATTTTCCTGGGGGCAGACGCGACCGGTGATGGCGGGCAGGGCATTGTCTTCGCGCATTTTGGCCGCGGCGGCGAGATAGTCACCCGCACAAATGAGTTCGACGACGTCTTTGATTTTTACGCCGACGGGGCACTGGACAACGCATCCGGGCTTGGCGCAGGCGATACAGCGGGTGGCCTCAGTGAGCGCGTCCTCAGGGGGCAGGCCCTGGTTAACCTCTTCGAAGTTGTGAGAGCGGATCGAGGGGTCGAGCTCCGGCATGTGGGTGCGCAGGATCTTCATCCGCTCTTTGAGGGGAAGAATGTTCATTGCGGAACGTGGAAGAGTGGTTTTCTCAGGCATGGGGTGCTTCCTCGGGGGCCAGCTCCGCCTGCAGCGGCGCTACGTCGTCTTCCTTGTTGGCCAGCTCTGCGCGCAACTGCGCAAGCTCTTCATCCTTGTGTTCAGAGAAGTACTTGAGTGACTGGCACTCTTTGTCACGATACATGGAGTTGCGCTGCATGAGGACTTCGAAATTGACCAGCGACGCATCGAACTCCGGCCCATCGACACAGGCGAACTTGCTCTGCTTGCCGAGCAAGACACGACAACCGCCGCACATGCCGGTTCCGTCCACCATGATGGAGTTGAGGCTGACCATGGTCTTGATGCCGAGAGGGCCGGTGACGAGGGATACGGCACGCATCATGGGCACGGGACCGACGGCAAGTACGAAGTCGATTTTGCGGCCTGCGGCGATCATCTCGTTGAGTTTCCGGGTGACCAGACCCTGCTCGCCGTAACTGCCATCGTCGGTCATGATGTAGGTCTCGTTACTGGCCTGGCGGACTTCGTCTTCAAAGACGACCATCTCAGTGTTTCGCGCGCCTTCAATAAAGACGACGTGGTTTCCCGCCTGCTTGAGGGCGTTGGCTGTCGGCAGCGCCATGGCTGTACCGACGCTGCCGGCCAGAATGACGGCAGTGCCGAAGTTCTGAATCTCCGAAGGGTGGCCGAGCGGGCCAACGATATCAAGAACGGAGTCGCCAGTCTCAAGACAATTGAGCAGCGAGGTGGTTTTGCCGATGGCCTGCACGACGATGGTGACGGTGCCGGCTTCGGGGTCAGAAGACTTGATGGTGAGCGGAATGCGCTCGCCCTTCTCATGGAGGCGGAGAATAAGAAACTGTCCCGGCCTCTGCTTGCGGGCAATGCGTGGCGCCTCAATGACAAACTGCTTGATATTGAGGCCGACGTTTCGGGCTTCCACAATCCTGTACATGAAGGCAGGTCTCCGGTTCGAACAACTCCCAGGGTAACTGCCTCCGCGCGCGGCAGGGGAGACTGCAACAAGGACGATGAGCACACCTGGGCGCGGGAGGTTGCCGTGTCATCAGCCAACACTATTATTCAGTACTCTGCAGGGTGGGCGTGTGATTTAAATCACATTGCGCCATTACTTTTGTTGAGTCAGGTGCGGGCGCAGACGGCGTCTTGGAGCCGGGCGGGTTGTGAGAGAAACGCGCCAGATGCGGGCTGTGCGCGCATTTTCTTTGTCTGGATAGAGGCGGCAAGCTCAAGGTAATTAAAGGTTTGTTACCGATGAGCCATGTGCGTACCACCAAGGATGAATTGAAGCGCCGTGGGGCGATCAAAGAGCATGAAGGGTCCAAGAGCAATTCCAGGATTACCGTACCGTGGCAGATTTCATGCGGGGTTGCCGCTGCCTGATGGTTGCGTCAACTTTGTGTATTGCCTTCGAGGCATTCAGCTTCTGGAATTGCAATCGTGCCGATGCCGGCCCCACTCTCCAACATGGAAAGCAGAGCCAAGACGGTCATCTGGCGCGCTTGAAGATTGGAGATGTGCGGATGAGGTCGGTCGCAAGATGACACTGGACGTCAACTACACTGTGACAGAGAATGAGGAGCCCGCGGCTGCAACGAGGGGCGCATTGCTTGGGCCGCTGTCGATTTTGGCGCGGCAGAGGAAGACTTGGTCACCGGTCAAACTGGCGGGAGTGTTGTGGCGCGCAGTGACCAACATCAGCAGGCATCGGAAGGTGCTCAAGCTGCTGAAGCTGCCTGCGTATGCGGAGTTTGCTCATACCGATCCCAGATTCGCTTTCAAATATCTGACGCACGACTATCTGTCGCGAGGACTGACCGTGGCAGAACGCGCGGCCTGCTTTGTGCATCATTACAAGCGGTTGCACGCGGAACTGCCGGAGGGCTTCATACGCCAGGTTCTGGTCAGGGATATTACGCTGGTAGAACTTCGCGAGGAGTCGCATCTGTTCAGCATTACGTTGGGCCAGTCGAGGCCTCACGACAAAGAGGGTGAGCTTTCACTCAATCTGTTGGTGGACGACGAGATTGTCTTTGTACTTTCTTTCACGATTGTTCCTGGCAGGATCGTGAAGTCGGAAGCAGCGGACGTTCTCTTGATTACTCGGCTGCAGGGCGTCAAGGGGTATTATCGCCAAATTGCATTTGCGACCAAGGTGCTTCATGACGTGGCCCCCGGCGCGCTGCTGGTGGCGGCGCTTCAGGGCGCAGGAGAAGCACTGGGCATCGGCACAATGGCGAGTATATCCGGTGCGGATCAGACTTCGTACTGCGCAGATTACGACGCTTCGTTCAAAACAGCTTATGACGATTTTTTTGCGGAACTGGGAGTGACGAAAAACGATGCCAATGTATTCGTGACGCCAATCCCGATGCAGGAAAAGCCGTTGGCGCTGGTGAAGCAAGGACACAAATTGCGCACCAGGGAAAAGCGGGAATTCAAACGGCAGATTGCGGTTGAGGTGACCCGACTGCTTCGCGAATGCAGCCGGGGCAACCACCGCCTTCTCCCATGGAAGGCAGTTAATCAAAGTACAGGGACCTCTCTCAAAGGCATGTACGCAGATTGACGCTCAACGAACGATTTGTGTGTGTAAAGGCAGATCGCGGGACGAGCTTCCGGCCGCGATGGAATACGAACCGGGGGCAATCTTCCAGGCATGATCCTCTACTGACCAATAGGAAAAGGCGCGGGGCACGAGGATGAATTCCAACTGCTTCGACTCGGCAGGCTGTAACTTCACCTTGGAGAAGGCTCGGAGCTGAAGCGGAGGCTCGTCCGCATTTTCTGGATAACTCACATAGAGCTGCGCAACCTCAGCGCCGGCGCGGTTTCCCTGATTAGTTACGGTGACATGAACGGCAACATTGCCGTCGGGGCGGAGTGCGGAAGATAACTTCGAAAACTCGAAGCGCGTGTACGACAATCCAAAACCAAAGGGAAAGAGTGGAGCTTTGCGCATGGCATCGAACCAGCGATAGCCAACGTTGAGTTTTTCACTGTAATGCTCGACATGGTTGATGCCCGGATATTGGTCAGGAGTGGAGGCTGGGACTTCAGCATCGCTGGCTGGGAACGTGATGGGCAGCTTGCCTGAGGGATTGACATCTCCGGCAAGAACTGCGGCGATGGCGGCACCACCTTCTTCGCCTGGGAACCATGCTTCAACCACCGCGGCGACATCGTGAACCCACGGCATGAGTACAGGCTCTCCGGATTGGAGAACGACGACGGTGTGCGGATTGACTTTGGCGACGGCCTCGATGAGTCGATCTTGAGAAGCGGGAAGCGCAAGTGAGGCGCGGTCCCAGCCCTCGTGCGCCCAGGCGGTGGCAAAGACCACCGCCACATTGGCGTGGCGCGCGGCTTCAACGGCTTTGGCGATGCCGGGTGTTTCAACGCCAGCGGGCAACTGCCAGAGGACACGAGCGATTCCGCGACCTTGCGAGATGTATTCTGCGCGCAGTGCATACGAGTGGCCGGCTTCAAGATGGACGGTGGCCGTCATCGGGGAGAAAGCTTCGCGGCGTTGCGTCTGCTCGACGAGCGGCTTATCGTCGAGAAAGAGCTGCATCTTTCCCCATGTTTCGGTTCCGAATGTGTAGTCGCCGGTTGCGGGTGCGGTGAGGTTCGCCGTCCAGCGCAGCGAGTAATCGGCAGAGATGCCGGGTAGGGGACCGCCAAACTCCGAGAGGGTTTCAGGAATGCGCTCGATGCGAGTGATTTTTGGAGGGCCTGACAAGGTGATGTTGTCAAAATATTCAGAAAGAACGCCCTGGGCTCCTGGGGCGGCATCCGGTGGGGATAGGGCAAAGCCGTCGATGGTGTCGCGAGGGTCGATGAAGCCTTGTCCGCCGACCGGCACGAATTGAATGCAACTGGCGCCGAAGCGCGCGCGCAGCGCCTGGACGGGAGAAATGGTGTGTAAAGCGAGAACATAGGCAGCGCCACCGCCTTCGATTACCGTGTCCGCGGCGGGGCCAATTAAGGCGATAGAACCGGGTTTGGAGGCATCGAGGGGGAGGATGCTGTTCTCGTTGCGCAACAGGACGATGCCATCGGCGGCGAGGCGCTGCGCGATTTGGCCGTTCTCCTTTTCAGGAAGCGGCGTGGTGGTTGGGGGGTGGTCGAAGAGGCCGAGGCGCATCATGGCGGCGTAGCGGTGGCGGAGGAAGGCGTCGATTACGGAGACGGGGATCTTACCGTCGCGCACCTGGGCTGCAAAGGCGGCGTCGTAGGTTTTGTCTGTGGGCATCTCGAGATCCATGCCGGCGCTGGCTTCACCGGGACCGTCATGCGCGGCACCGAAGTCCGAGACGACAAATCCGTCGAAGTGCCAGTCGTTGCGCAAAACGTCGGTCAACAGGAACTTGTTTTGGCAGGCATAGTCTCCGTTGACCTTGTTGTAAGAGCACATGAGAGATGCGGAATGAGCTACTTTGATGGCCGATTCGAAGGCAGGAAAATAAATTTCGCGCATGGTACGTTCGTCGGCGATCACATTGACCGAGTTGCGATCCGCCTCCTGGTTGTTGAGCGCGAAGTGCTTCACGTTGGCGATCACGTTCTGGCTCTGGATGCCGAGGATGTTGGCAACGCCGATTTCGCCGGTGAGGAAAGGATCTTCACCATAGGCCTCGAAGGTGCGGCCTGAGGTGGGAATGCGGGCGATGTTTACGGTGGGCGCCTCGAGCATGGTGCGGCCGATGTCCGCGATTTCGCCGGCGACTGCCACGCCATATTCGCGGGCATCGGCGCGATCCCACGAGGCGGCGACGGCGATGGGAGCGGGGAAGGCAGTGGCATGGGGCTGCACCCGGTCAGCCGGGCCGATACCCGCAGGACCGTTTGCCATGGGCAACGGAGGGATTCCGAGGTGGTCGATGCCGAGAACCCAACGGAAATGCTCTTTGTTCGAAACGCCGTGAATCTGGGCGATCTTTTCATCGAGCGTCATCTTTTGGATAATGGCGTCCGCGCGTTGCCCTGGAGTTAGCACTGGGGCTGGAGCGGAGGTCTGCGCCGATGAGAAGGCGCAGCAAAGAAGGACCGTCATGCAAAGATAAGTTACCTGCTTCAGACTCCAAGTCATTGTGTTTTTCACTTTCCGATTCTCCATTGGTACAGGCCGTTTACGATATCAAGATTTCTGATCTCGCATCGAAGGTGAAGCGCTACTTTGCGCCGAGTTGATGCTTGTGGACTTTCTCTATATTACGTTTCGCACGTTCAAGGTGGGATACCGCTGGATCAGATGCGGAGTGAGGAACATAGCAGGAAAGCAGCCCGGGCGGAGGCGATGGAACCGAGGAAGCGGGTCGAGTTTGACGAATCGCGCCAGAGCGGAGACAATAGGGAAGTTACGTCCCTCGGTATGTGGGCCTGTGGCGCAGCTGGGAGCGCGCTTCCATGGCATGGAAGAGGTCA
>Ga0114951_10002849_pt1 | contig 18844 bp, 20 predicted proteins | sample AM7aDNAmetaG_FD_88677 | JGI IMG/M metagenome (GOLD analysis project Ga0114951, IMG submission 88677) | Freshwater microbial communities from Finland to study Microbial Dark Matter (Phase II) - AM7a DNA metaG | ecosystem: Environmental > Aquatic > Freshwater > Lake | place: Finland: Lake Alinen...
AACAAAGAGATGTAGATGAGAAGGCAAAGCTCATCAATGAGCGACCGAGAAAAAGACATGCCTATTTAACCCCTTACGAGATTTTTGTGGAAGGTAAAATTGCAGTTCAGGCTAGAATGTAGCCTCGCTCCGCCGGAATTTTTGACGGCTTGATAATTTTAATAATTTCCGCTAGGCTAGATTAAGTTAAGTATGGCCTCATCGTCTAGCGGCTAGGACATCAGGTTCTCATCCTGGAAACAGGGGTTCGATTCCCCTTGAGGCTACCAAGAAAAATTCTCCCTAAAGGAGAATTTTTTTGTTTGTTAAGGGTCTTAAGTAAGCGCAAGGGGGGATAGCTGAAATTGATAACTTTATAAAGTCACGAGATATTGACAAAGTTTATAAAGTTTGTCAAAGGCCTCAAACAAGCGTAAGATAGAGGTGGGTAGGGAGATACCCACCCGGGTACCCACCTAATAAATAAAAACAAAAGATATGAACGAGCTTATAAATATAAAAGTTATCCAAAAAGATTTCAACGGTGAGAAGAAAAGATTTGTGAATGCCAGAGAATTACATTCTTGGCTGGGTGTGGGTAAAAGATTTGCCACATGGATTACTGATAGGATAAAAAAGTATGATTTTGTGGAAAATTTAGATTATTTTACATCCATTCCCATTTCTGGGAATGGAGAAATCCCCTCAAATAAAGGAAAAATAAAAGACCCTAAAACCGGAAAAGTTGTAGCTCGGGATTATATCATTTCTGTAGATATGGCCAAAGAATTAGCGATGCTTGAGAATAGTGATATTGGTAAAAAGGTTAGAAAATATTTTATTAGGGTAGAAGGCGATTTCAAAAAAGTGATGCAGATTGCGACGATGGATCCGAAATTCATCAATCAATTGGCTAGCCAGTTTCTTGAAACGCGGGAAGAAACGAAAGAATATCGGCGGGATTTCACTGATTGTATAAAGGATTTTGTGGCGGTGAAAAATTATGGAACATATACCGATATGCTGTATAGCTTTTTGTTTTTAGAAAGAGCCAAGGAATACCGTAAGCTTTTAAATTTAGTGAAAAAAGATCTGACCAGAAATTCGATGTATGAAGAAATAATCCTGATCATTGGGGCGTTTGAAACAGGACTGGCCGGAGAAGTAGAAAAGAAATTCAAAAAACTTGGCAGACTGCTGACACAAAGAGAATTTGAAAAAATATTTAATGAATTTTCGTCGCAAAGGAATTGGTTAGTATATCAAAAAAGAGCGCGGAATATTATGGCGACTTATGACGAAGAGCTGCGCAGAATTAAACACCCAAAGCTGATTAATTACCGAAAAGAATTCAGTCAGGAGGATATCCAGAAACTTTTAACGTAATAACCCACCTAAGAAATAAAAATAAAAAATATGATAAATAAAAAATCAAACGAGAAAAATGTCAGGAAGTTGGCGAAGATCGGCAAACAATCCGTCGGCGTGACGTTGCCGATTGAAGACGCGCGGTCTCTCGGTTGGCGGAAAGGCCAGAAGCTTTCCATAAAAAGAATAAAGGGCGGGTTTGAGGTGAGGGACTGGAGGGGATAGGAGATGAATCCAGGAAGCTAGAGTCTCTTATGCTATAATTATAAAAACATAACCAACTTAAAAATATGGAAAAATTTTTAGAAATTAGGCATGTGGCTGAATCAGCTAGAGAGGCTGGTTTGGATAAAGCTGAACGCAGGAGACTTGTTGAAGAAGGGGATGATTATGTGAACGAGATAATAATGAAATCGCATCCTGAAAAAATATCCAGTGACGAAGATGAAAAATATTATTCAGGAGAGAAAGTTCACAATAGCGATAAGTTCTTTGATTTTATGGAAGGAAGTGACGAAGGTAGGCATGTCGCGTTAGGACTAGGAGCGGTTTTTAGGAAATATGGAAGCAAAGAAAGGAAAGCGAGCAGGGAAACGCTAATGGCAGACGAGGGGCGATTGGTGTCGGTAGCCATAAAATATTTTGAAGACTGGTTTTATAAGGGTACATTTTTGAAAAAATTCGAAAAGGAACCAGACAGGGAAAACTATCATGCCATCAGTGCTTTTATCGTCAATCAATTGGCAAAGATAAAAGAAGTGCGTGAAAATAACGAATTAGTGAAAGGGTTTGACACGCAAAAATTGGAGCAACTAATTGGTGATGTCGAGGCTTTTGCGGAAGAATATTTGACGGAAGAAAATTTGAAGAAGAGGTTTGAAGAAAGAGCGGATGCTATTAAGGCTATGGAAGATGAGCTCCAGCCATTGCAAACGAAGGCTGAACCATTCAATCAAAAAATCAATAAAGCTGAAGATGGTTTTAAATCAGATTATGCAAAAATTTGTGAATTATTAAAACAAGCTGATTCTAATCCCAATTTCAGCAATGAGGAAAAAGAATCGCTGCAACGTCTCGGTGACATTTTAGAAGAGTTTGATGAGTTCAGTTATTCAATGCATCAGACAGAGGTGCAGCATATCTTATTAAGCAATGGCGGAACGCTAATGGATGCTTTGAAAAAACGGATAAGTTATACAATCAAACATGGATACTATGAAACTGAAGCTGAACGTGATAAGAATGAAACAAGGAGTCAAAATGCCCTAAGGGAAGTTGGGAGAATTGAAGTTCTTCTGCAAAAAAAATTTAAGAGCAGCGAAAATTCTCAAGAGCATAAAACCAAAGTAAAGCCGCAAAAAGTATCTGGGTTTGCAGCGCTGGGTGGATTGAAAGAAGGCATTGGAGAAAAAGAGACAATAAAATTGTTGGAAGGTTTAGTTGGTGAATCCTGGAATAAAGCAAGAAATTCTTTGAATGAACAATATAGGTTGAAGGACGAAGTGGTTGACGGGTGGGAAATCTCTCGTAAAAAAGGCGCAGTCAGGGAGCTGGAACTGGAATTGCAGCGCGCCCGAGATCTATATGTCGACAGAAAAAAAATAAGACAGGCTCTGGGTGAGTCTGTTGCAAGTGTCAGAGAATCATTGAAAAGTCCGGCTGGAGATCTCTATTTGCTAAAGACCATTATAATTGCGGCGGCGGAACAGGCAGCTTACAATAAAGGTAAAAAATTCCCAGATTTCTATCCTGATAAAAATATAAGTAAGACTTCCAGGCAGGATATGGTTTTTAATTTTGGAAGTTCTTATAGATTGTCTGGAAATGAGGGCAACGGCGATTATACGAAGGTACATTTCGAACCGTTTCACATTCCTTTTGCTCAATTTGTTGTAGAGATGATGAAGGATAAGGTGAGATAGATTTTACACTAGGATGAGCCGAGGACCCGTCCTCAGCTGGGTTAAACGGGCAGGCTGTGGATAACCATTTTACTGCGTTCAGTAAAATGGTCGAAATTGGTTCAAATACGGTGCGTCAGGTAAAAAATTGGAAGCTGGATCGCTACGCATGTTACTTGATAGCCCAAAACGGAGACCCGAAAAAACAGGAAATTGCCATGGCACAAACATATTTCGCGATTCAGACAAGAAAGCAAGCGATTGCTTAATGGCACGCGGTCCTGTATAATCTAAAATGGATTTGAAAAGCTTTTTAAGAGATTTTTCTGCCTAATAGAGCATTAACTTTTAGTTTATGGATGTTGTTGAAGCATTGAAAAAATATCGGCAAAGGGTCGACCCGGCTTTGAAAGTTTATTTTGAAAAAAAAATAAAACAAGCCGAAAAAATTGATCGGTTGGCGGCCGAGACGGTGAAAATCATCGCTGATTTTACGCTGGCCGGCGGCAAACGGATCCGCCCAGCCTTGGTCTATTACGGCTATTTGGCAGCCGGTGGCCGCGACGCGCAAAAAATTGTGGAAGCGTCCATGGGCATCGAGCTTATTCATAGTTTTTTGCTCATCCATGACGACATCATCGACCGGGATGCCACGCGCCATGGCGCGCCGACGGTGCATGAAAGATACAAAAAAATTGGTCGCCGAATTGCACCCGAGAAAGATAGTCTCCATTTCGGCAACTCGATGGCTATGATTGCCGGCGATACGGCTTCCTCGATGGCTTATGAGATAATTTTCAATACGGAATTTCCTTCTGAAACCATTTTGCGGGCGTTGAATAAACTGCAAGAGATCGTGTATGTGACTATTCCGGGTGAGATGCTGGATGTTATGATGGAAATGAAGGGCAAGGCTACGGAGAAAGAAATTCTGCGCATGTTTGAAGGCAAGACTTCGCGCTACACCTTTGAAGGGCCGTTGCATTTGGGCGCGGTTTTGGCCGGCGCGGACGAAAAAATATTCGCCGGTTTGACGGCCTATGCTCTGCCGCTCGGCAAAGCTTTCCAGATCAGGGACGACATCATCGGACTTTTTGGTTCGGAGAAAAAAATCGGGAAACCGATCGGCTCGGATGTGATCGAAGGCAAGCAAACTATTCTACTTATCAAAGCTTTGGAGAAAGGTAATCGACAGCAAAAAGCCATGCTGAAAAAATATCTAGGGAAGAAGGATCTGAACGCTAAAGAATTGGAGGAATTTCGTGAAATCATCCGCGCCACCGGTTCTTTGACCTATAGCCAAGAGCTGTCGCAAGCGTTGGTGGGCGAAGCCAAAGAGGCTCTTGGCCGGATTGAATTCAAAAACAAAAACGCCCGTGAATTTATGGCAGCTTTGGCGGATTATATCATCGTACGGGAAGTGTAGACAGTGGTTTGGCAGGGTTGATTTTCTTTTGTTTTTGCTTTATTATTTATCCATATCTTTTATTCTAAAAAGCAACCAATTTTATGCAAAATGAACTGAGCGGATTGCCGCGGCATGTGGCAATCATTCCGGATGGTAACCGGCGTTGGGCTAGGGAAAGAGGTTTGAAACCTTGGGAAGGCCACGAAGCGGGTGCAAAAAATCTGGAACAACTGATCGAAACGGCCACGGAAAAAGGAATTATATGTTTGTCTGTGTGGGGCTCTTCGATGGACAATCTGTTGAAGCGGCCGGTAATGGAGAAGAAGGCGTTACTGGATATTTACAAAAGATATTTTGAAAAACTGCTCACTGAGAGTAAGATCCATGAAAATGAAGTCAAGGTGAATATGATCGGGCGGTGGGAAGAACAGTTTCCGGAATCTCTCAAAAAAACTATCTATGAAGTAATTGACAAGACGAAGCATTACAAAAAACGGATGCTCAATTTTATGCTGGCCTATTCCGGAACGGATGATATGCTCTCGGCTATCCAAAAAATCAACGATCAATGCGTGGCCGGCACGCAAGTTACTGAGCGCATGTTGAAAGAAAATCTGATGACGGCGGAATTGGCCCCGGTGGATTTCATGATTAGGACAGGCGGCGAGCCGCATAATTCTAATGGTTTTCTGATGTGGGAGGCGGCGGACGCTCAACTATATTTTTTTGAAAAAAGCTTTCCCGATTTCGATAGCCGAGAATTTGAAAAAGCGCTGGAAGAATACGCGAGAAGAAGTCGACGGTTTGGAGAATAAAATCAGGTTAGCGTTGTATCATAGTAGTATTTTAATAAAGTAACAAAAATAATTAATCCTAATAACATATATTAGACATGCTAATACGACAAAATATTAACATGCTAATATGACAAATGCATTATGGAAATAGTTTTCACCGATCAAAATTTTGATCAAGAAGTCATGAAGAGCGACAAGCCTACACTAGTTGATTTTTGGGCTCCGTGGTGCGGACCCTGCCAGATGATGGGACCGATCGTGGCGGAATTGGCCGGCGAATTGGGAGAGAAGGCTAAGATCGGCAAATTGAATGTGGATGAAAATCCGGTCACAGCCCAAACTTTTACCGTGATGTCCATCCCGACCATCATGATTTTTAAGGGTGGCAAAATGGTGCAGAAATTGGTCGGCGTGCAATCTAAGGAAGCGTTGCGGGAAGCGTTGGAAAAAATATAAAAACATATTAAAATGCTGAATGCTAAAATGGATAAGGTTTATGACTTGATCATCATTGGCGCCGGTCCGGCCGGGTTGGCAGCTTCGGTGTATGCTTCGCGTTACAAATTGGAGCATCTTATTTTCGGCGCGGAAGCTGGCGGGCAGATGAATGAGATTTATGATATTGAAAATTGGCCGGGGGACACGCGCATAAGCGGACATGATTTGATTGCGCGCTTCGTGTCGCATGTGGAAAATTATGGCGTTAAAATCAAAAAAGAGTCAGTTGGATCTGTCCGTAAGAATGATGAGGGCTTGTTCGTCGTGGAAACGTCACGCGAAACTTATTTGTCCCGAACGCTGATTCTATCCATGGGTGCCAAAGCCCGCAAGATGAACATCCCGGGCGAAAAAGAATTTACCGGGTGCGGAGTGTCATATTGCGCCACGTGCGACGCCGGATTTTTTCGTGACAAAATTGTAGCGGTGGTGGGCGGCGGCAACAGCGCGGCGGTGGTAGCTTTGGAATTGGTGGATTTTGCGGCCAAAGTCTATCTGGTCAGTGTGGAAGAAAAATTGACGGCCGAACCGGCTTGGTTGGAAAAAATTGCGGCTAGTCCAAAGATAGAAGTGATCAAAGATACACACGTCTTGGAAATCAAAGGCGAAGGCAAAGTGGAAAAAATAGTTTTGGACAAAGTGCATGAAGACAGGACATACCTCTCGGTGGACGGCGTGTTTATCGAAGTGGGCACCGAACCGGGAGTGGAACTGGCGCAGAAAATCGGCGTGGTCATTGACGCGCAAAATTATATTTACGTCAAAGAAGATATGAGCACCAATGTCCCGGGCTGTTTTGCGGCCGGCGACATCACGACTGGTTCGAATAAATTCCGCCAAGTCTTGACGGCGGCGGCCGAAGGCTCAATCGCGGCCAACGGAGCTTATAAACAAGTGAAATTAAATCAGCCGCTAACTAAAACAATATGAACGCTATCCAACTTTCCAAAAAATTAGGTGGCAAAATTGAAATCAGAAGTAAGCTTAAACTGACGAAAGATAATTTAGCGGTTTTGTATACGCCCGGCGTGGCGGATGTGTCGCGCGCCATTGCCAAAAACAAAAAACTGGCGCGGGAATATACCGTCAAAAAAAATATGGTGGCGGTCATCTCAGACGGCTCGGCGGTTTTGGGCTTGGGCAATATCGGTCCGGAAGCGGCGCTGCCGGTGATGGAAGGCAAAGCGCTTTTGTTCAAAGAGCTGGCCGGGGTGGACGCTGTGCCGCTGGTGCTGGCTACACAAGACACGGAAGAGATCATTAGAATCGTGAAAGCGGTGGCACCCACGTTTGGCGGCATCAATCTGGAAGATATTTCGGCCCCGCGATGTTTTGAAATTGAAGAACGTTTGAAAAAAGAATTGGACATCCCGGTGATGCATGATGACCAACATGGTACGGCCATCATAGTTTTGGCGGGACTTATTAACGCCCTTAAGGTTGTAGCCAAAAAAATGGCGAAAATAAAAATTGTCATTAGCGGCACGGGTGCGGCTGGCGTGGCCATTGCCAAGTTGCTCATGGCCGCTGACGCGAAAAATATCATTATGGTTGATAGTCAGGGCATTATTTTTAAAGAAAGAGCTGGTGGGTTGAATGCTTCCAAAATGGAAATCGCGCACCTTACCAACCCGGAAAATTTGCAAGGGACGATTCATGAAGCCCTTCGGCAGGCGGATGTTTTTATCGGTGTTTCGGCGCCGAACCTTTTGGCCGCGGCGGATATCTCCGTGATGGCGCGTTCGGCGATTGTTTTTGCGATGGCCAATCCGGTCCCGGAAATTATGCCGGCGGCGGCGCACGCCGGAGGAGCGGTAATTGTGGCCACTGGGCGTTCAGATTTCGCCAATCAATTGAATAACGTGTTGGTTTTCCCCGGGGTTTTCCGTGGAGCGTTGGATAATAATATTAAGACTATCACGCAAAAACATAAAATTGCGGCGGCGCAAGCTATCGCCGAGTTGATAAAAAATCCTAAAAGTGGTAAAATAATACCAGCAGCTTTGGACAGGCGAGTGGTCAAAGCCGTGGCGAATGTCTTTCGAAAAAAGTCTTTAAAATAAAAATAAATAAATAAATTATGGATTCATACATCGAGTAAGCGTGTATTAAATTCGTAATTAGTAAAGCATGCATGAAGATTTATAAACAAAAAATCGATTTGCAAACCACGACGCAGATCGAGTTTATCGACATCACTAAGCAAGTGGAAGAGATTGTGGCGGCTAGCGGGATTCGGGAAGGTCAAGTGTTGATTTTTTCCACCCACACGACGTCAAGCATCATCATCAACCACAATGAGCCGATGCTCATCCAGGATTTTATGCGCACACTCTACCGGCTAGTGCCGGTGTCGGATCGTTATTCACATGACTTATTTGAGCTTAATCGTGCCTACACATCGGACGGCCGTAGTAATGGTCATTCGCATTGCAAAGCTATTCTGCTCGGTGGCAGCCAGACGGTGCCGATTGAAAAAGGCCAGATGATGAAAACCGAAAAACAAAGCATCTTTTACGTAGAAATGGACGGCGCCAGGAAGCGCGATGCCATTGTGCAAGTCATCGGACTATAAAATCAAATGACATTTTTCAGAAAAACTATCCTAACGTTTTTGTTTGTGCTTCTGATTGCTCTCGGAAGTGTTTTTTATTTGCGAGCCCAGGTATATTATTCGCACGGATCAGCCACTGATCAGAAAATGTTTGAAATCCAAAAAGGCGAAGGCAACGCGGAAATCACAGCGCGCTTGGAAAGCGAAGGGCTCATATCTTGGAAATATTATTTCTATTATTACATCCGTTCGCACGGCTTAATCAACAAGATTATGCCCGGCGAATATCAACTGTCCGGGGCAATGACTATTCCGGAAATCGCCATTGCAATTACGACTGCGCAAGAACAATTCGTGAAAATCACTTTCCCGGAAGGTTTTACGGCCGCCCAGATGGCAGCCCGCCTCACGGCCAATGCTTTGCCGGGCGATGAATTTTTGCAGCTGGTGCAAAACCCGGGCGATTTCAAAAAACGTTACGATTATTTGACGCCGGAGAAGGTGAAAACTTTGGAAGGCTATCTTTTTCCCGATACTTATTTTTTCAAAAAAGATGTGACCGCCGCCAATATTATCGGCCGGCTTTTGGACACTTTTGATAAGAATCTGACGGCGCAGATGAGAACTGACGCCGCGGCGCAAAAAAGATCGGTCAGTGATGCGGTGAACATGGCCAGCATCTTGCAAAAGGAAGTGCAGACGCCATCTGATATGAAAACCGTCAGTGGTATTTTTTGGAAAAGAGCGGACGCCGGTGCTCGGTTGCAAAGTGATGCGACCTTGTCATATATTTTGAATGATAAAGTTGATCAGCATAACGCCAAAGAACTGGCCACTGATTCGCCCTACAATTCCTATCTCAATGCCGGCCTGCCGCCCGGACCAATCAGTAATCCCGGCGTAGATGCCCTTATTGCGGCCATCAGTCCGACCGCTTCGCCCTATAACTATTTCCTGACGGCCACCGTCGATGGAATAAAAAAGGTGGTTTATGCCGCCACCTATGACGAACACGTAGCTAATAAGCAGAAATACGGGTTGTAAATTTATTTAATCATACGAAAATGGAAAATAAAAATATTGTTAATCCTCGGATTGCAGAACGTAAAAAAACCGGTCCGCATTTGACTAAAGATGAACATATCGGATTTAATGGATGGCTCGCACTGCTTATCACTAATTCTGTCAGCACGATGTGGTGTGCTTACATTTTTGCAGCTATTGCGCTCATCAGTTTGCCAGCGGCTATTCGGGGAGGAACTGCTACTTTGGTATCATGGGTGGCGCAAACATTTTTGCAGCTAGTCCTGCTTTCAGTGATTATGGTCGGTCAAAAAGTGGCCGCCGCTGCTTCTGATAAGCAAGCCTTGCAAACATATGAAGATGCGGAAGCCCTTTTAAAGATGCAAGACGAGATTCACAGTTTGATCAAGATCAATAATGAGATGACAGAGGAAATTCATGCGCTTGTAGTTAAGAAATAGGAATAAAATAGACTTTAAATAAAAAATTTACAGAATTTATAGTTATGAGTCAAGAGCTGTACAGTTTGCCATTAGAAATAAAATCATCAGCTTCCGCGAGAAGCTGGATAATGCTAGCCCTGTTTGCCGTAGTTACAATTTTTGGAGCAGGTGATTTAGGTGAAAATTATTCTCAAACCAAATTGCTGCTTTTCGCGGCAATGATTTTTGTTGATTTTGTGGCTGTGTTTTTTCTTCTTTTAAACAAGATAATTATTATGGAAGACAGGCTCATAAATAAAGTTTCCCTAATTAGAGAAGACGCGTTCTATTTTTCTGATGTAAAAGGATTTAGATATGACGCTGGTCCATTTTTTGAGAATTGGCCGGCGATAGTTTTTTTAAAAAATGATGGACATTTTTCACAAAGAATATACGTCGGTTTTTTTAGACAGCAGGATGTTGACCTTATCGTAGCTAGCCTAAGCGAAAAAATTGAAAGAGTGGATGCGAAAGCCAGCTAATTTATCGAGAATGTACAGGGGTTATAAATTTTAGCGGTCTGATTGCTCTAACGCGGCTGGACCGCTTTTTTGCTTCAGATTTAGAATTAGATTGCAAAGCAAAAATAAAAATGATACTATATCATCAATATTAGTGTCATTCCTGCGAAAGCAGGAATCCAGGCGTGAATTATTAAGTTTCTTCACTAGATTCCCGCCTACGTGGGAATGACAAAGTTTAAGAATATGAAGAATAATAATACGAACAACATTCCTTTGGCTGACAAAATCCGCCCAGACGACATGACGGAATTTTTCGGGCAGGAAGAACTTCTGGGTCAGAAATCTTTTCTGTATTCCGCCATCCAGAATGATCGTGTGCCGTCGATGATTTTTTGGGGTCCGCCGGGGTGCGGCAAGACGACGCTGGCGCACATCATCGCCGAATCTACTGATGCAGAGTTCATCCAACTGAGCGCGGTGGCCAGTGGCAAAAAAGATTTGCTGCAAGTTTTGGAAAAAGCTAAAAATAATCTGTTGCAGAATAAAAAAACCATTCTCTTCATCGACGAGATTCATCGTTGGACCAAGACGCAGCAAGATGCCCTGCTCCCGGCGGTGGAAAAGGGGATTGTGACGCTCATTGGAGCCACCACGGAGAATCCCAGTTTTGAAGTGAACTCGGCGCTCCTCAGCCGGGCGCGAGTGTTTGTGTTTAAAAAACTGGAAACTGAAGATTTGGAAAAAATTCTCACCCGTGCGATCAAAAAAAATTATCCAGGACTCCAAATTAAAAAAGACATTATAAAATTTATCGCAAATTTCAGCAACGGAGACGCTCGCTCGGCGCTCAATACTTTGGAAGCGGCCGCGGGACAGAAAAATAACATTACAATTGAATCAATCAAACAAATCTTGCAAAAATCGCATTTGCTTTATGACAAGAATGGTGAAGAGCATTACAATATCATTTCGGCTTTACATAAATCGATGCGCGGCGGAGATGCCAACGCGGCGGTCTATTGGTTGGCACGCATGCTCGAAGGTGGGGAAGACCCGCTTTATATAGCACGTCGCTTAGTGCGTTTCGCCTCGGAAGACGTGGGCCTCGCCAATAACACGGCGCTCCTGGTGGCCAACGCCGTTTATGACGCTTGTCATAAATTGGGTATGCCGGAATGTTCGGTTCACTTGGCGCAGTGTGTGATTTATTTGGCCAAAAGCAAAAAAGATGTCACGGCCTACTTGGCTTATAGCAAAGCTAAGGAAGATGTGGATCGATATGGCAATCTCGGCGTGCCGCTCCACATCCGGAACGCCCCGACCAAATTGATGAAAGACTTGGATTACGGGAAAAATTACAAATATACGCCCCTGGAGGATAGCAGTGGGCAAAAATATTTGCCAGAAGAATTGACGGGGCGGAAATATGTGTAAAAACACCGGGCTCTTGGCAGGCTTAAAAAATAATGATATGCTGTTATTGTCAGAATGAATGAAAGATAACATCCTAAATCCCAAACGGTTTGAATCTGAGAAATAAATTAAAATTAAAATTTTTTGCCGTGATACTCTTAGCCCTGGCCGCCGGGTTGGTTTCGTATCCGCGCGCAGTAGCTAGAATTCCGCGAGTGTATGACGCTCTTAACAAATTGCAAATCAAACAAGGCTTGGATTTGCAAGGCGGTTTTCATTTGGAATATAAAGTGGATCTGTCGCAAGTGGAATCTGGCAAGCGAGCAGAGGCCCTGCAAGCCTTGCAATCTATCATTGAACATCGGGTGAACGCTTTCGGAGTGTCCGAGCCTTTGGTTTATATTAAAAAATCCGGGGCGGATGAGGTTTTGGTGGTGGAACTGGCTGGCGTGAAAGACATCAATCAAGCCAAGGAAATCATCCGAGAAACGCCCCTATTGGAATTCAAAGAAGAAAAAATTGATGCTTCCAATCAAATTCCGCAAGATGTCTTGGACAAACTGAACGCGCAGGCGCCGGCTAAAGCGGCGGATATTTTGAAACAAGCCCAAGGCGGGGCGGATTTTGCGCAACTGGCCAAAGATAATAGTCAAGATCCCGGGTCGAAAGACAATGGGGGAGATTTGGGCCTGGTGAAATCCGGTGAAATGGTACCGGAATTTAATAAGGCCTTGTTTGATCCTAATTTTAAAGACGGCACAATCTATCCGACAGTGGTGGAAACCCAATTTGGCTGGCATATTCTGAAAAAAATTGCCACGACCGGCAGTGGAGATACGCTCCAGGTGCACGCTGCGCATATTTTGATTGCCAAGGCCACCCAACCGGCGCCCAAAACTACCTATATTGATACGGGTTTGACCGGGAAAAATTTGAAAAATTCCAGTGTCGGGTTCAGCAGTCAAGCTTTGTCTGAACCGACGGTTAATTTGGAATTTGACGCCAAAGGGACAAAACTTTTAGCGGATATCTCACAAAGAAATATTGGCAAACCCTTAGCGATATTTTTAGATGGACAAATAGTGGAAGCTCCGACAGTTAGGTCGGCTTTGACGGATGGTCGCGCGGAAATTTCCGGTGGTTTTAAGACTGTGGCCGACGCACAGGCTCTGGTCAAGAGTTTAAATGAAGGCTCGTTACCGATTCCAATTGGTAATCCGATCTATGAACAACACGTGGATGCGTCTCTGGGGCAAGCCTCGCTGGCGTCCAGCCTCAAAGCCGGTGCCATTGGTCTGGCTATCGTTCTGCTCTTTATGATTATTTACTATCGCTACTTAGGATTAGTGGCGGCTATGGCCCTTCTGATTTATACCGCGCTTATGGTGGCGATTTTCAAAATTTCGCCGCTCACGCCCTGGGGCATTACTTTCACACTGTCTGGCATTGCCGGCTTCATATTGTCCATTGGAATGGCAGTGGATGCGAATGTGCTCATTTTCGAACGGACTAAGGAGGAATTTAGACGCGGGCGGGATATTTTGGCAGCGGTGGACGAAGGTTTCAAGCGCGCTTGGCCATCAATTCGGGACGGAAATTTTTCCACCATTCTTACCTCGCTTATTCTGGTGTGGGTGGGTACCGGTTTTGTCAAAGGCTTTGCTATCATTTTGATTACAGGTGTGGTGATGTCAATGTTTACAGCCATAGTGCTGGTGAAAATAATTTTGAAATTTACGCTGGGCAAATGGGCGGAGGACCGAATGTGGCTCATTGCGAGAGTGAAGAAAAACAAAGAAGCTAAATAAATTTTCTTATGATGCAGATTATTAATAAAAGAAAATATTTCTATGTCATTTCCGGCACGCTGGTGGCAGCTAGTTTAGTTATCTTGATTGTGTGGGGATTGAAATTTGGCATTGATTTCACCGGCGGCACAGAAATGAAAGTGCAGTTTTCGGCGGCTGTCCCAACTAACGCTGTTATTACTGATAAGCTGAGTGGGCTTAACTTGGATAGTTTAGTTATAAAAACTGCGGCGGATGGTACAGTAAATGTGGATTATCGCGCTTCTGATGATCAACTCAACCGCGATGTATTTTCCAAAATCAAAGAGCTGGATGCGGAGGCGACTCAGGTGAGTACGGATTTTATCGGTTCGACGGTTTCAGCGCAATTGAAAAGTAGCGCTATCGAAGCTTTGATCTTGGCGGTGTTGGGCATTGCGCTCTATATTGCTTGGGCGTTTCGTAAAGTTTCGCGGCCGGTGGCGTCCTGGAAATATGGTCTGGGGGCAGTGGTGGCGTTGGGGCATGATATTTTGATTACAGTCGGGGTGTTTGTGCTTTTGGGCAAGTTTGGCGGGGTGGAAGTGGGGGTGCCATTTATCGCTGCCCTCCTTACTATTTTGGGTTACAGTGTCAATGACACGATAGTGGTCTTTGACCGCACGCGGGAAAATCTTTTGAAAGCCGGTGCCAAAGAAGATTTTGAAGACATTGTGAACCGTTCGCTCAATGAAACTTTGGCCCGTTCTATTAACACCTCCCTTACGGTGATTTTAGTCCTTTTCGCACTGGTGCTTTTCGGCGGTGAATCCATTCGCTATTTCTCCGTGGCACTTTTGTTCGGGGTGACGTTCGGCACCTATTCTTCAATCTATGTCGCGTCCGCGCTCTTAGTCACTATTTATAAATTTCAGATAAAAAATAAATCATAAAATATGTTTAATCCTTTCAAAAAAGCTAAATCGGCTATGAGTGCGACGGCCATGGGAATGCTACAAAAAGTGGCGGCCAAAAAATTGCAAAAGATGAGTCCGCAAGAGCAACAGAAAATGATGCAAGAAGCTTTCAAGCCGGAAAACAAAAAGAAAATGTTGGCGGTGATGGAACGGATGAAGGCGGCTGGACAAATCACGGAAGAGCAGTACCGGATAGCCAAACAAAAGCTAGGTTAAGCGGGTAATGTTTGGCAAGTTTTATTTTTGTGATATAATTTGAGCAAGATTAGGTTAATAAGATAATGTTTAATAAAAAATATGAAAATAAGTGAGATTATGACAAGTGAGGTCATTACAGTTGGAGAGTATATGCCAGTGACGGAAGTGGCCAAAATTGTTTCTGAAAACAAGATCCACGCCGTGCCGGTCGTCGATTCTGAAAATAAGGTGTTGGGCATAATCACGGAAACAGATTTTTTCACCAAAGGGGACGCCAGCATGATTTATATGCCGTCGCTCATTGATTTTGTCAAAAGCGGCAAGATAGATTATAAGGAAGGAGAAGGAGATGCTATCGCACAAGTGATTGATGCCAAAGCCAAGGACATTATGTCCACCAAGTGTGAAAATATTTCTCCGGATATGGAATTGGCAGATTTTGTTAAATTGATCAAAGAAAAAAGTTTTAATTCATATTGCGTGGTGGATGAAACGGGCGTGCTGGTGGGGATAATGACTGTGGCGGATGCAATCAAGCTTTTGTAGGCCAGATTGAGAAAGACATCGGTTCATTTTGACAATTTACGGTTTGTAAATTATAATATAAGAAGAAAGACGAGGATGACTTGCTAAGTTTTCGATAATTATTCGATCAGGGGCAAGAGAGGATGATACGGTCGATCTCCCTAGTTCTCGGCTTTAGTAAGCTCCGCTGGGCGGAGTGATAGACAAAAAATTTTCCCCGCCACGGCGGGGTATAATCCTTAAAATCAGAATTAAACGTATGACCGAAGAAAAAGCAACCGACAGAGATTTTGTGGAATATGTCGTGAAACAAATTGTGAATCATCCAGAAGATGTGAAAGTGGAAAGAAAGATCGACGAAATGGGCGTGCTCATCACTTTGGATGTGAATGCCGAAGATATGGGTATGATTATCGGACGAGAAGGCGCCACTGCTAAGGCTCTCCGTACTCTTTTACGAGTAATCGGAGCGCGTAACAATGCCCGCGTCAACCTGAAAATCAATGAACCGGAAGGTAGCGAAAGAAGAGCCCCAGAAAGAAAGAGTATTGACGACGTGGTGGGGGATATCATATAGAATTCAAGTTTTTTCAAAAAGGTTCCGCGCAAGCGGGGCCTTTTTTCACTCACGCTAATGTGGTATCATTGAGGGCAGGAGAGCTTGGCTCATAAATTTTATGCGTTTTGATATTATTACAATTTTTCCTGCAATTTTCGATTCATATTTTAATGAGTCGATTTTGCGGCGCGCGCAAAAGAATAAATTTATTGAGATATATGTGCATAATTTGCGTGACTATGCGATTGATAAGCATCATACGACGGACGACACGCCGTATGGCGGCGGGGCGGGGATGGTGATGAAAGTGGAGCCGATATACAACTGCGTAAACGCAGTAAAATCCCAAATCCCAAATCCCAATTTCCAAAAAAATCCGAAAACCAGAATAATTTTATTTTCCGCTAAGGGCCAGCGCTACACTCAAGCTGACGCGCGGAGACTTTCCAAGTATGATAATCTGATCCTGATTTGCGGGCGCTATGAAGGGGTGGATGAGCGGGTGGCGAAATATATCGCCGATGAAGAAATTTCGATCGGAGATTATGTCCTGACGGGCGGAGAAATCCCGGCCATGATAGTGGCGGATTCGGTATCGCGACTAGTCCCTGGAGTTCTCGGTAATTCTAATTCTCTTAATGAAGAAAGTTTTTCTCCTGCTAAAATTCAATCCGCCAGCCGGCGGACAAAATTCAATCCGCCAGCCGGCGGACAAAATTCATTTTTAGAGCATCCACATTATACCAAGCCGGAAGAGTTTTTGGTGCAAGGCGGCGTGGCGGACGGCAAGACTTGGAAAGTGCCCAAGATATTGCTAAGTGGGAATCACGCTGCAGTTGAAAAGTGGCGAGAGGAACACAGCGTAAATTAGAGAAAATATAAATTTTCAAATATGAATAAGTCCAATTCAACCAGCGCTAAACTTTTGTATACATTATTTGCCCTTTTGTTTTTCGGTCTCATTATGATTGCTTCAGCCGGAATTTCCTATTCGCACACCCGCTTCGGCGATCCCTATTATTTTTTCAAACATCAGTTTTTGTTTGGAGTGGTGCCTGGTCTTTTGATTTTGTATGTCATCCAACGGATTGATTATAATTTTTGGAAAAAAATCTCCTTCCCGTTTTTCATTACCAGCCTCATTTTTCTCGTTTTAGTTTTTGTGCCTACTTTCGGTTCGCGCATCTATGGCGCCAGTCGCTGGCTAAAGCTGGGTTCTTTTTCTTTTCAGCCGTCCGAGATGCTGAAACTGTCGATTATTTTGTATTTGGCAGCTTGGCTCGAGAGTCGCGCAGAAAAAGTGAAGGATTTTTATGAAGGCCTGATGCCTTTTGCCGCCGTAGTCGGACTGGTCAGTTTCCTGCTTATCAAACAACCGGACATCGGGACATTGGGGATCATCATCGCCATCTCCATCGCTATTTTCTTCGTTTCTGGCGCCACATTGTCCCATATGGGAGTCATTGGCGTTTCCGGGGTGGCCGCTTTGGCCATCCTGGTCAAAATGGAATCATACCGCATGAGTCGATTCTTGGTGTTTTTGCATCCGGAACTTGACCCGCGCGGCGTCGGCTATCAGATCAATCAAGCTCTCTTGGCCATCGGCTCCGGCGGATTTTGGGGCGTGGGCTTGGGCCATAGCTTGCAAAAATTCAATTATCTGCCGGAACCGGTGGGTGATTCCATCTTTGCTATAATAGGGGAAGAGCTGGGATTTATCGGGTGTATCGTTTTGGTCGCACTTTTTGTCTATGTGGCCGTCCTGGGGCTTCGCATCGCCAAAAATGCGCCGGATCGCTTTTCCAAATTGACAGCGGTGGGTATCGTAACCTGGATAATTTTTCAAGCCTTTGTGAATATTGCCGCTATTTCAGGCATTATGCCGCTGACCGGTGTGCCATTGCCCTTCATTAGCTATGGAGGAACTTCCATCATATTTTTGTTGGTGGGGATGGGCATATTACTCAATATAGCGAAACATTCGGAAGTATAGTAAGCTTAAATTATTAACATATATTTATTATGCGTATTGTCTTAACAGGCGGCGTGAGTGGCGGGCATATCGTTCCTCTTATCGCCGTAGCTGGGAAAATAAAAGAAAAGAACCCAGGGGCGGAATTCCTTTTTGTCGGACCGCAGGGAGAGCTGGAAGAACGTCTTATGTCGGCCACTCAAATTCCGATTAAAAGTGTAGCTACAGGAAAAATGCGACGCTATTTTTCGTGGCTGAATTTTCTGGATGTTTTTAGGATTCCTTTTGGCATTGTCCAGGCTCTTTGGATTTTGCTTTGGTATATGCCGGACGCTATTTTTTCCAAAGGCGGGGCGGCATCTTTCCCTGTGGTTTTGGCCGGCTGGCTATATCGCATTCCCATTATGATCCACGAATCGGATGCCAATCCAGGACTGGCCAATTCGATGTTAGGAAAACTTTCGACCCGGGTGGCAGTTTCCTATGCTTCCGCCCAAATATATTTCCCCGCAGAGCAAGTGGTGTTGACCGGTTCGCCTTTGCGCCCCGACATTGCATCCGGGGATGCGCAAAAAGCGCGCACACTGTTTTCTCTCCACGAATCCAAAAAAACCATTTTTGTCTGGGGCGGTTCGCAGGGCGCACAAGTGATCAATGACAAAATAATCACCATCTTGCCGGAACTGCTGCATAAATATCAAGTCATCCATCAGACGGGCATCAACAATTTTGAGGCGGTGAAGCATAAAGCCGGCGAGCTGGGCATCAAGGCTGGGCGTGAGGGCTATTTCCCGGTGGCTTTTATCGGAGAAGAATTGAAAGATGTTTTGGCCGCTTCCGATCTCATCATTTCTCGAGCCGGTAGCAGTTCGATTGCGGAAATTGCCGCTAACGGCAAGCCGGCCATCATCATTCCATTGGATAGTTCTGCCAATGGGCATCAACGCATGAACGCTTATG
>Ga0114951_10002850_pt1 | contig 18840 bp, 21 predicted proteins | sample AM7aDNAmetaG_FD_88677 | JGI IMG/M metagenome (GOLD analysis project Ga0114951, IMG submission 88677) | Freshwater microbial communities from Finland to study Microbial Dark Matter (Phase II) - AM7a DNA metaG | ecosystem: Environmental > Aquatic > Freshwater > Lake | place: Finland: Lake Alinen...
AGCGACGTATGGCAACAACAAATCGGAAGTGGCCCCTTTTTTTATGAGCCACAAAAACATCGACAAAAAGGATTCCCGCTGAACGTCGCTGTCCCACGGGAAATCCTTCGCGAATCTTTCTATCGATTCATTCATTCGTTGGAATCGCCTGACCCGCTTGCGCTTCCATGTTCGCCTTGGCCGCCGCGAACCAATCAACGCCTACCTTGACTTGGCACTTCGACCATTCAGGAATTTCTTCCTGCGCCCCGCCGTCATACATCAAGGACATTTTGTCCATCTGTTGGATGTACGATGTTCCGACACACATCCGAGAGTGCCACACCAAGTTTCGCTTCCATTTGACTTTGAATTTTTTCGCCATCGCTCGAACTCCTTATTTGATTTTCATGAGATGGACCGCAGTGATGTACTTCGGTCTGATTTCTATGGAAGATCCTAGCACAGTATCTGTGCTGCCTGTCATGGAATTTGAACCGGTGCTTGTAACGTAAGACACAGGGGCAGATGTGATGGCAGAAGTAACGCCGACAAGGCCAACCGATGTTTTAGAAACCGAATGATATCCGCCAAAATCGGCAGAAATCCAATTGGCATCAGTAAAAGACGGCCCATTAGCATTATAAAAAATACCACCGCCGACATCTACGAATATGCTGGCACCACCTACATTTGTCAGGTTGTGAGTATGTGCTGGCATAGTCATTGCGAATGAATAAACAGTCATGTTCCCGTTGACACCAACAGTGTGGCTATGTGACAAATTGAGCTTGCCAGAAACCTGATTTCCTCCACCCGCTCCATCACCACCAGCAGCAAGACCCATGATGAAGCATGAGTCATTGATATTCGGAACTGTTACGCCATTCATTGGCGAGGTTGAGTCAGCTATTGTCTGACCAGCGCACAACACCAAACCAGCAGCATCAGCAACGGTTGTTGCCGTGCAGATATAGGCTCCAGCGAGCTTCGGGAACGTAGCGAAAATTGCTCCCACAGGAACCATCATTTTGATTGCCGTATCGTGCTGCTGAATTTGAGCTTGAACAGTAACTCCCGAGGCGACTGCCTGAGAAAAAACCACGTTCTGAGAAAGTGATGCGCTCGTCGCCTTTGTGGACATCGTGACATCGCTTCCCGAGATCGACTGAATGAAGGTGCCGGGGAGAATATGGGAACCCGTGATAAGAAGTCCGGGAACGAGTCCAACAACAGATGCCAAGGCAGTAAGTTGGTTTGAATCGTTCGTCAGCGTTCCTGTAGTGGTTAGAACCGATGGGGTTGCCGGGATCGATGGCGCACCATCAGTCATCGCGGGGGCGAGGAATTGCGTCCATTGGTCGAGCATGTAAAACATCCAATTCAAATATTGGAACGGGGGTGCTTCGCCCGAAACCCAACCCGTCGTTTTTTGGCCGGCAGTCGGTTCAACGATGTAAAGCGGGTTTGCCGAAGGTGTCCATCCGACGAATCCAGAAGGTTGTGTGGTCATTTTTTTCTCCTTAAACGATGATGGCCGCGAACCCGCCGCCGATGGCCGCTGTATTAAAATTAGCCGTTGTCGATCCCGAAGACGTAGCATTTTCGGTCAAATAAACAATCGGGACAGGCAAGGAAACAAACGATTGAACAAAACAACGCGGGAATTTCGATCCTGTCACGATCATACCATCGACCACGCCGACAATCGAGCCAAGTCCTGTCAACACATTTGACCCGCTTGATGCGGTCGCCGTTGTTGCGAGGATCAACGTCCCGGCGTCGTTCACATCACCACACCCGGCACCGATTTGAACCTGTTCGGGCGGTTCTTTCGTGATGTCAATATAACCGCATTGGAACACATTGGCCGATGCCGTGATTGAAATAAAACCGAGTCGAACACCCGCCGACATGGCCGACGAAACTATGGTTTGAGCGAACGAATACAACGACGGGTCGAGGGACGACGATGTTAAATAAAACGACACCTCGCCGGGGTAGTTTTCAAACATTTGGACGAATGGCGCACCATAAAGCAATGTGACCAAATACAACAATTCTTCGACGGTGCCGGTTGAATAATGTTCTGCAATTTTGGCCGCGATGAGGAGCGAATATACTGCGTCTGTGTTGCCGTTTCTCGCAACGTCAACGATTTCCCCAACGCCGTCCAATTGTGCGCCCGTCGCGCCGAAAATCGTGCCGTTAAACCACATCCTAGATTTGTCGATTGAATGCGTCACATTTTCAAGTTCTTGGATTTGGTCAACCAACAACGCGAGGACCGCGCCGATAACCGATGTCTCGATTGTGGTCCCGGTCGTTGGCAATGAAACGGAAAAACGCTGCGGCAAAGCAGAATATTCGTTCATCATACGACCCATCGTTTGGGCGACGTGATCTGTTATCTTATCGACAATCATTCTGCCCCCTCAAACGTAACTCACCAAAACATTGAGCGACGTGAACTGCGGAACTTCCGTGATGTTCATTTGAATATTGGTGTTCATAGTCGGCGATGCCGTCCGGCCAAAATACAACGTATAAGACATGATGCCTGGGACATTGTTAAACGCGCCAATGAGTCCATTCGTTCCGAAACTAATGATGAGATTCCCGATGCCGACCGCGTTTCCTATATCGATGATGTCTTGTTGGATTTGAAGGATGGACGACACAACGAACTGCGGCGTGGACAACAACAGGTCGGTGTTCAACGACAGCGAAACGTAAATATTGACCGGCGTCGCTCGCGTGAACCCAATCACATGGTCATTATTTGAACTGTCAGTTACCGTGTGGGTTGTCGTCCCATACGCTTGGATGCCAGCGGGTTTCGACCCAAAAATTGCGTTCGCAATATCGGCGTCGATTGCATGATTGCCGTCATTGATGACGATTTCGAACGATTTTGGCGGAATTGTTTGGACCGATGTCGCCGTTATGATCGCGCCCGTCAACGTCGTTGCGTAGATTGTGATGACGCCTTGCGCTTCGGCACCGGATGACCCATCGAAAATAACCTGCAACCCGTTCGCCAACGAACCACTGATTTTCGCCCCGTCATATCCCGCCGTGCCGTTCACCACAGATTGGATTGATGGCGTGACAACGATCCCAGACACACCCGTTAATGAATTGGCCGTTGTCAAACTGTATTGGGTGGCCGTTCCGAAGGCGACATAAAACCCGAGTGCGTGGGCATAACTGCCTGTCACAACGACCGTTTCACATCCCGGAAGCAAACGAAGTGCCGACTGGACCGTGATTGCTGTCGCGTATTTGTCCAGTGCCGTGGTCGTGTGGCCGTTTGATGTGATCGTGAAAGATCCGCCCGTGGGAGCGTCACCCGTCGAATAAGTGAATACGATCCGTTGCGTGGTGTCGATGGCATTGAATGGAATCGCTGCCGTTTGAATGGTTGAACCGATTTGAGGGACGAATGTCAATTTATAAGACCCGCCCGTCGCGGTTCCACCCGAGAACGCGATGTATTGCCAAGCCGCCATCGAAACATTTTCGTATCCAACGCACGAAACGACCCCTGTGATCTGCGTCACTCGATTGACGATGGATTCTAACGGCCCATTGGATGCCGACGATAGGAGCGTGTTTCTGCGCATCAAGGCGACCGGATCTGATTCGACATTGCTACCTGTGACACAATCCAACGGGTTCGTGACAGATGCCCAACCAGACGTTGGCGTTCCAATCACGCTCAATTGTCCCGCCGTGACGACGGTCGGACCCGGAACGGTGCAGGTTGCCGAACCGATTGCTTGCGCCGGGTGGCCGACGACGATGGTAGAAACGTAAGAATTCACGACAGTTGTAGAATTCAACATCGTGTTGGTCGGCAACGTGAACAAATTTTGAACTTGTTCGCCCGACGACGGCTGTCCTGATTCCGGCGTGGCCGAACCGAAATCGACCGTGAACCCGCCCGATGCGAAACTGCCCGTGACGACGACATCAGTAAACGGTTTGATTGCGCCATCGACCAATGCGTGAATATAGTCCTTAACATCATCAGCCGTTGAATTCCAATTCAGCGTCGCCGTCGTTTTGGTGTTTCCAAGATAATCTAAGATTGCAAGCGTCCATGTCCCAACGGTCGGAGGACCACCGGAGAACGCGATGAATTGACTCGCATTGGCGGGATCTCCAATCCTTGTCGTGGAATCCAAAAAAAATTGGATCGTTGGCGAACCCGCGACAGATATCAATGAACCCGACGAAACAATCGTGCCCGACAAACCATATAAAATCAGCCCATTGACGCCGGTCGATGATGTGTTTGCCGTTTTGGTTGCCACGTTTCCGATGCGTTTGATGTTGTTCAGCGCGAGGATATTGTCAACCGACACACCCTGCGCCCCCGATGGATATTGGGACGAATAAACGGCCTCGGCCAATTGCCACAAAATGGCTTCGCGTTCCGAGAAAATATACATCATTTGGCCCAATGGACCCTGCGGAGTCAAATTGATGTTGGCCCCGAAAATCCCCTGAAGGGACGTTCGCAATTCAGTGATGATTTGCTGTTGGCTTTTCCCGACGAACCCGACCGATGTCACACCATAAGTAGTTGCGGCCATGAATCACCCCGAATATACGACGACACCGGAAGTCGTCTGCGCTGTGAACGTGATGGAAATACGCCGCGCCACATAATCAGGCACGAACGAATAAGACAAAATTTGCAGCACGCCGGGAACCGACAAAACCGCCGATAAGATGATGGCGTTGATTTTCCCCATGTTCGGGTTTTTCACAAGAATTTGTCCGAAATAATCGATCCCAATCGTGTTGTCCATGAACCACTCGCCGAACATCACGCCGAGCGTTTCCTTGATGACCTGCCGCACTTCCGCTTCGCCGTTGACCAAAACCAAATCGCCATTGGTCAAAAGCAGGTCGCCATAACCTGCTGAACTTTTGTCCATGTCGAGGGCCAAATCAGTCATGGTGTCATCCTATCATGTCTTTCAAGGCGTTGACGTATGGAAGAACCAATGCCCCGGTCCCATCAACAGAACCCGTTTGGGTCGTTGAACTTCCTGTGGTCACGAAGGTGCTTGTCGCCAACGCTTTCAACGCCAAATAAATCAAATTCAATGCCTCGGCTTTCCCCGGAGGGACCAACGGAGTTCCGCCCGTCTTCACCATACCATTGATAGCGAACGTCCCATCAGGGTTTATTGAGATCGTGGCATCACCATTTGTCAATTCGATGGCGTCTTCATTGGTCGCCGGGATCGGATCGCTTTCCGGATAAAGGCCGGGATAAAACACCGCATCAGACAGGTCATGCAGACGGGGGTCGTCGGGGTCAACAATACCACCCGACACTTTCCAAACTGCAAGGCTTCGTTCCGAAACGACCGCGAGGCCGGTGTCGCCGACCGCGATAGGATAACGGATGGAATATCCAGCCCCGCGTGGGAACATGACAGGGATGTCTTGGATGATTGGCATTGGGACGACTTTGCCGTCGTAGTATTTTTTCATCAACATGGGCTGAATCGAAACAATATCAGTCCCTTGTAGTTGCGTTATCTGCGCCGGGAATGAAACATGGAGGCCGAGTTGTTTCGTTCGGATGGCCGTGAAAATCAATTCGGCAAACGTCGGTGTTTCGCTATCGACCGCATCTGCGCCGGGATCATAAAGACTGTCGAGTTGGTCCGTCATTCTGACACCACATAATTTTTGGCCGGTTTACATTCGCAAGTGACCTGCCATTTGCTCGCGTGTGTATCTCCCGAATACGTCGCTTTTTGAACCGTAAAAACGCCGTTAACATCGATGCTCTCGATCTTGACATACATTCCGGGTTTGATTTTCGGGTTCAACAATGACGTGAAGGTCGTGACTCCATCACCGGCACTACCGATTGACGGCATGCCAATCATGCCAGTAAATTTGTCGACTTTAATCGCTGTGATTGTGCTGAATCCAGACCCATCTTTCCATACGGATGCCCGACCGTCGCAGATCGTCCATTTCAAACCCATTTTTCGGGCCAAAATATCCAACGCAGCCTTGACCGAACCCGACACCACGAAACAACTGTCCAGCGATTCGGAAAGCAATATTTTCGCCGATGGATCGACAAACACCGGAACACCCAACGCCGTCAATAATTCGTTGAACACCAACAAAATCGGCGTTTTCTTGGGCCATTTTTTATTTGTGTATGAATGATAAAGCGATTTTTCGCCGTCGCCCAATTCGATGCTTGTGATGATGTCGGCACCCGAACGGCGTCGAGAAATGTGGGTCGCCGCACCGGCCACGCCGATGAACAACGCAATCATGTCGCTGCCATATCCGACACGCAATTCGATTTGAAGACCTTTCAAATTTTTCGGGAAGTTGCAATTGTACAATTCTATTTTCGCTTTGTTCGATGTCGATTCAGACGTTTTTTCAATTTCAAACGTCATTTTCACATCGGTATATGCCAACGCATCGGCACCGGACCCAATCACGAATTGATATGAACGACCGAACAAATAATTCTGGATGTTCCCATAATTCTCAGCACCCGCATCAGGCATCGGGACCGATGTCACCGCACTGGGTATAGCGAATTGAACAGGATCAGTCATGCAACCACCGGGTCAGCATAATAAAGTGAATGGGTCTGCCCCCAAGAATATCGTGTCGGGTCCGATTCGTTTCCAGTATCGTCAGTCACGAAAAAAACGCCAGCCGGAAATGCGGAATTGTCGAATCGTTCAAGCAAATTTCGACTGACCAACAAAGGAATTGCGGCAAGTAGCATGTTATCCGCCTGATCTGCAATGTCCATCATCCATCGATCCATTCGGCTGTTGTAGCGAAAATGGAGCGTAAAAACGACACCCGACAATGGAATCGTAAACTTGAAAAACGGGTATTCAGACGACAACGGAAGCGTCAAGAAATTGTATGTCGTCGCCATCAGGTTCCTCCAGCGGGGGTCAATGCTTTGAACGATTGCTGCGCTCGTTTTTGTCCTTCTTCGAGATATTCATTCGTCCCACCGGCTTCGTCGCCGCCATCATTTTCCTTGGACCCCAGATTAGCATTCGCCAACGTGGTCAACAAAACTTTCGATGGTTTGACCAAAAGCAATTGGACAAAATCAATATCAACAACAATCATTCGCCCGGTTTTGACATCACGCGGGACCGATATTTTCTTTATCCACATGTTGTTGTAGGAATGTAAACTAGTTACAACCATGACCGGAAGTTTTTGTTTTTGCATGTTGACCAAATCGGCATGCGCCAGAACGCTTTTCCGCGCATCTTTCCCAAGCGACCCAAGCAACGAATCGACCAACGCCGGGGCCAAAACGGTCGCCGGGGCATATTGCCCCAACTTGGCGGTGCTTGGTGTCACATGCGCGATTCCGGTCGTTAAGAGGCCCATTGCGCGGTTTAACAGGCTGAACGGCGTGTCGGTGATAATCGCTTGGATTCTGAGGTTGCGGGGTTTCACGATGATGTGGTCTGAAATCGTTTCCCCGGTTTCAACCTCGAATTCGGTCGGGTTTGTTTCGCTGGTATGGGTTTCGCTCACGCATGCGTCGAATTCGATCAACGTCGATCCGGACGGTTTCCCCGGCATGGAAACATTCAGAATTTGGACATTCTGCTTCGTGTTTGAAATCAATGAAGATACATCAAGCCCCATAATAACCTCAGTTTTTTTCCGCCGATTTCACGCTTCTATGGGTTTCCCTCAGTGTTTGGGCCAATGCGCCCTTGACACCACTTTCGGTATTTTTCGCGCTGTCTTCCGGTGTCATCCCTGCCGGAACATGCACATCGACCTTCACATGATTGACGATACTGCTATTGGCACCGCCAAACCCCGATGAAAAATCAACATCACTGTCGATGGCAGACGATTGTGATTCCATTTTTTTCAATTTTTGCTGTGGCGACAATTCCGCCGAAGGGCCAAACCATTTGTGATATAGGTCAATCCAACCTTGGAGTGGTTGCATGTTTGCAACGAGTTCTTTCGTTTTGTCGCAGAAATCACTCAACCATTGACCGAATTCCGTGTCAGCAAATTCATCAACTCCAAAATCGATCCATTCGCGCATGTTTTTGAGTGATGCGCCAATGCCGGGGATTTTTTCGGCGAAATCTTCGAGTTGTGAAATCCAACCAGGTCCCTTTTTCCCGGTAAAGAACCCGTATAAATCATGGGCGACGGCACCAAGGGCCATGAACGCACCGACGACAAGGAACAACGACCCTGCAGAAAGGCCGGAAATCCACGCCGCGATGGCCACAAGCGCATCACCCAACGCCGGGAACACGCCACTGACCAAAATGCCGAGGTTTCCGATCAGCCAAACGAGGAATGGTTGAATCAACCCCAAGGCCCACGCGAACCCCTGCCAGCATTTCGTGCAGACGTTGATCAGCGTTATAACTTTCCCAAGAATTGGGCCAACGATGAACAACGCCGCACCAACTGCACCAATGTATTTCGCCCATTTTTCTATTTTTTCGGTCGTGATTTTTTGGTCATTCCAGTGTTGTATCCACCAAACGACGGCCTGAACCGCGCCGACGATGAACCCAATGGCACCGGCCATTATCATCAAAAACGTGTGGACGTTTTGCTTGATTATGGATTGATTGGCGACATACCACTCTTGGAGTAACTTGATTCCTTTTTCGAGGGACGGCGCGACTTCCGCCGCCATGTCGGCAAAAAACGCCTGAACGAATGAATGCAATTTTTGGAACGCCAACCCGACCCGTTCCAACGCATAAACCTGCTTTTCGGATCGGACGCGCCCTTCTTTTTCGGCGACATCTCCGAAATGCTTGATCGTGTCGGACCCCTGCGACAAGAACCCGACCATCCGGCGACCGGATCGGCCGAACAATTCCTGCGAAACGGCCATGCGTTCCATGTGGTCGGGAATGTTTGCAACGGCATCCGTGACGCCGAAAAACGCATCCTCCGCACCCTTCCAACTGTTCACCGTGTCGGACGATATGCCCAATTTGTTGAACGTCTTCCACGCACCCTCGCCGCCTTCTTTTGCCGATTGGATGTGCCGCGTGAGGATCATAAGACCTTGGCTCATGGCACCCGATTCGATGCCCATGCGGCTGGCCGCGCCTTGCAATCTTTGCAACGCCACAACGCCGATGCCAATATTTTCGGATGTGGTCACAAGTTCGTGGCCCCATTCGCCGAATTTCTCAGTCATTTCAAAAAGTTTTTTGCCGACTTCAAACGCCGCGAATAATTCCATGCGGTGCCGAACGCGGTCAATTGCATTTTCGATTCTATTGAGCGGGGTTTCGTCGGTTTCGAAACCGATTTTTGCGAGCAGTTCCCGGACTATCATTGACGCCACCCCTTTCGGTCATTTCAGGGGTGGGTCAGTCAGCCCGTTTTTGCCGATCCATCGCCACCCGTTCGGCCTCCGCTTTGATGTCAAGTGCCTCATGAGCGTCAGCCAGATCGTCAATCGACCATTTTTCTTGGACGTTCGTCAATGTGTCCAAACCATCCAAGACCGGTCGCCAGATCGCCCAATTCACCGTGGAAGGAGCTATTTCGCTCCATCCATTCCCTGAATCGATTGGTTTTGAGCCTTTGCGAACAGGGCGTTGAAAAAATTTCCGTACTGCACCTCAAGATTCGCCATGAGGACTTTCCCAAGGTGGCCAAAATCGCCGATGTAGTGGTCATCAAAAATGACGGGCTTGTGGTCGCACAACATTTTGTCTGACGCCAATTTCTTGACCAGACCAACAACATCCGTTTCGTCGATCCTGTCAACCAATGCTCGGACGGCCTTCCCAAGCATTTCAGAATTCACGGTTTCATCAAGAATCGATGTGTTTTTGTCTTTGTCTTTTTTCTGAATCGAACTCATCGCAATCGCAATCGGTTCGCCAACCAATTTTGTGATTTTCGACAAAATTTGGAGGGATGCGGTCGCCCCCAATTGTTCGAATTCATACAACCGACCATCGATGTATTTTTCTACCAATTCTCTTGCCATCGTTCCGCCCCTTCAATTAAACGGCTGAATTGCCGCCTACATAAACGTCGAGGACGCCTGTGTCGATCTGCCATTCGTAGGTGTTGACACCCTTTTTGAACGTCGCTTTCGCGGCCTTTTTGATCCAAGCCGTATCGCTGAAAAACGCCGTGCGGCCAGACCCGTCTTTGCACAACAACGGGCCAGCACCGGCATTGGTCACTTCGTCGGCCAACATCAACGCCGTCAAATCGTCGTTGGAGGATGACGATTGCATCAGGCGAATCGTGACTTTACCGGCCTTGTTGTTCGATTTGGCGCGGGTCACTTCGCCGTCAACGCCGACTTTTTTCGTCCACATGTCTTCGTCACGCTCGATTTCAATGAAATCGTCGTCGGCGTATCCACCGATGATTTTCCCGGCAAGAATGATCGTGAACAATTTGGGATCGTACTGAAGAACTGACATTGGTTTCTCCTTAAACGGTGACTGTGCCGTTGACAGTGATGAAATGGAACGCGCCCGTCAACCGAGCCGAGAACGTCAAACTGTTGTTTGGAAGAATCCGCGCCGCGCGAGAAGCCGAAGGAATCGTAGCGACCTTGGCGACGTTGGTTTGGAGCGATGTCGCATCCAACAGGCCGGACCCGCCTTCATCGGACGCTTGCTTCAACACTTTTTTGACTTCGCCTTCCAGCAACGCCGCGCCCTTGTCCGTGTAAGGAATTTTGGCCAGTTGCGCCAATTGCGTGTAGATCGCGGTTTGCATCGTGGATTTCAGCCAATCGAGGCCGATGGTCACATCGATAAACTGACCGCCAACCATCCAACCCTCTTCGGTGATGTTGACGCCGCCGACCGATTCGTAGATGTTCACACCCTTGCCGGTGCTGACACCGGGCAACCCAATCAAACGAGTGCGTGATGTTGACCCGAACAAATCGGGGCTGATGCCGACCAACTGTTTGAATTTCCAAGTCGACGCGCCGGGGGTTTGGGGCAATTGACCGCCCAACAAAGCCGCTTCGATGCCTAGCGCAGCCGAGATCGGCGAGTAGATCAACGCCGTGCGTGTGTATCCATAACCTTTCAACACGGATGCCAGATCGCTCGTAGACGATGAATCGACTGCCGCGTCAGCCGTGGCCGCGATGAAAATCTTGTCCATGGATTCAATCAACGACGCCATCTGGAGGATGTCCGTCGCGTTTTGGCTTGTCATGCAGACGCCATACCAATTCTGCCCGGTCGATTCGGCGATGATGGCCGTCATGTCGTCCACGATCCCGTGCGCCGTCACACCAGCGACGTAGGTCAACTTGGAACCGACCGCTGTAAAGGCAACATCGATGCCATTCGTCACGCCGGTCAACAACATCGACGCCGACCCACCAGTGCCGGAAACCACACCCGCGACCAACGCCGCCAAAGCAGGAACCGCCGCGATTGCGTCACGGATGCCAGCCAAAACGTCTTCTTGTACGTCGCCCAATTGGGAAACATAACTGACCACCGTTCCGGCGACCGTGATGAGATAATCATGGCCGATGGTCAAAGAATTCACCGACAGGGTCGATGTTTGAGCGGCGGCGGGAAGGCGAAGACCAACGCCGAACGTCGTGGGCGACAAGGCTTGGCTCATCATGCGCGAGGCGTAAATGTATTCAGCATCGCTTGTGCTGAAACCATCGGCCAACATCGAGGCCGGGTCCGTGTACCACGACAACGTGCGGGGGGCATTTGGTCCGACAATCAACGGAACCGAAAAACTCGGTTGCGGGACCGCCGCCGTTTGTTGGGTGATGACGATATTGACAATCTGGTCGAGTGCTGTTGACATGGTTTCTTCTCCCTAGATTTGTACGACTTTCCCTTGGTCCGTTGTCATGGTTCCATCTGCTTGTGCCGTTTCAATCGCGCCACGGTCTTCGGTGACGTTTGCGGCAATACCAAACTGGACTTCGATTTTCGCCCGTCCCTCATAACCAGTTTGCAACAATTCGGACATATCTGCAATGCTCCCATTGAGCCAGACGGCGATTCCCGCTTTCCGTAGGATTGTTTGGGTGGTTTCCATTTCAAGTGCCGATTGCCACGCCGCCGCAATTTCGTAGGCTTCTTCGTGGGTCCGACCGTAGGCGTTAAAATCCACAATCATGCACCGCTGGCCGCCGACGTTCCACACCCCTGCAGAAACGTATGTCGAGGCATCGTCGCCGACCTTTTGCGCGGGGGTGACAAGAAACATTGTCATATAAGGCCTGGGCGGTCGCGGAAATCGTTGGGTTTCGGGTTGCGCCATGACACACGTCACTTCGGTGGCCCGTTCGACCTCCCGAACCAACGCGATTCGAATGGCATTGAAATCAATTGGGCGCATGTTCACCCACATCTATCTTGAAGGCTTTCGATTTGAAATGTCCCGCCCATGCTTCGGATGTTTGGGCTTGGTATTTGGAACCCTGATAGGAAAAAATGTCGTTCGGGAATATCTGCCACGTCGTGTAGACCCACACGATGGTCTTCATACGGTCGCCTTCAGGCATGATTGCGAGTTCTTTTCCTGATATGGGTTGCACCGATGCCGATATGTAAAACGAACTAGAGCCTGTCGTGACGGGTTTCCCATCGACAAATTGGACGCCTGTCGCACGTTCAACCCGGATCGATTCGCCATCAAGCAACATGATCGGCGATTCCATTTGGCTTGTCAGCATCATTTGACCACCGCCTTGTATCCTATCGACCGTTCAAGCAATCCCGTGTGATACAGGGTTCTGATCGGCGTCACCCCTTCACGTTCTTTCGCTTCGATGGTTGACGGCGCATTTTCGGGCGGGATATTGGACTGGATTTTTTTCATGACCATGTTGGCAAGGAATTGGCCGATGTTTTCCAATGCGTCCTTGACGGACATTTCGCCCTTTGAAATTTTGTCCAGCGCGCGACCGCGCAAAATGTTCAGGTCGTTCAATCGTTCGTCATACGTCGAGCGCAAAAACGACCGTTGGGGTATTCCCTTCGGTTTCCTATCGGTCCCGAATTCATTCCAAAGCGCGACTTCCGCCGCCGTCACGTCGCTGTCGGCATATTGACCGGCGTCGTTATGAACTCCGATTGTGACGAAAGAACCCTTGACTTTTTTCATTTCGTTTCGGAATTTTTTCCAACCGATGTCTTTTTCTTTGATTGTCATTCTTTGCTTGATCACAGAACACCAAACAACGGCATATAATCGCCGATGAGTGACCCAGTAACCCAAGGAGACAACTGCGAATTTTCCATCATGTGGATGTGGAAATCTGTCGGCAAACGGTCGCCGGTCATGACGACGTTTTTCTTGTCCGACACGCTGATGCCGCCACAATATGGAGTCATGTCTTCGGTCGCCAAACGACGAACGAGATCTTTTCTCAATGACCGGAAAGATTTCGCCCGTTGTGAATAACTGACACTCACGGAACCCACCGATTCATCGGCTTGCCGTGAGAATTTCGCCGTGACCATTTCACACAATCGAATACAAGCGTTCATCGCCGCACCGTTATATTGATTCAAGGCCCATTGAATCTCGGCGTCTTGGAGGATTTGGTTTCGCGGGTCGGTGTCGCCCAATGTGAAACGACAAAGATCTTTTGCGGAAAGGCTTGGGTCGCCCGTGTAGGAGAAGGTCATATTTTTCCGCCTTCCTCGGTAGGGGAAAGGGGTGAACGCCGCCCCGAAAGACAGCGCCCACCCCCACAGGAACTAGGTCAAAACGGTCGTGAAGAACGCGCCGAGATCGGCACCCGTTTGCTTCATCGCGAAGGCCATCTCGCCTTCAATGCGGTCGCAGTTTTTGGGTTCGATGCGGAACGTCTTGATTCGGTTCCCTTGAGTACCCGCTCCGAACATGCCTTGCCAGCCGAACGTGTAGCCAGCCGAAGGTTGCAGGATCGAGGGGACATTGTTCGCGTAGCACAGCAACGCGCAATTGGACACCATGAAACCATAAGCGGCGGTGCCGCCTTCTGCTCCACTGTTCAACACGGCACCGGCAACCAAGAATTTTTCGACCCCAAACAGAGCGGCCAAAAGTTCTTCGGTCACGATTCCGCGCTGCGTGTATTTGATCCGGTCGAGGATCAACTTGTTGTTGCGCAATGCGTAGAACACGTCATTGGAAACAACGAGGCAGTTCGGCGCGAAACCCGTGTGGGATTTCACGGCAGACTTTTCTTTGTCCACGTCGGCCATCGGGTCGCCGGTCGCGGCATCCCACTTGATCGAAGGAACAATGTCCGAACCCGTCGAAGAACCGGTCCAGATGGAGGCGGTCATGAAGGTGGACATGAACTGGATTTCGCGACGAATCAGGAGGCCCTGTGTCACGAACATGGTGCCGTCACGGTCGAGATCGATAGGCTGATCCGCGTTGGAGCGGGTCTGATCGTCGATGTCGATGTGTTCAGCCCACACGTCGCAATAGTACGTCGGGGTGTTGTCAAGCCCGAAGCCGCCGCCAGCGGATTCCGTGCCGGGAGCGCGTTTTTTCGCGTTCGTGCGGAACCAGAATTCTTTGGTGTAGCTGAAATATCGGTCGGCCTGTTTCATCACCGGGATGTTGGGAAACACCTTGTCAGCAACGAAATCTTTGGCGTCTTGAATGTACGCGATGGACACGTTCGTCAAAGGACGATTGACGTGGACATCTCCTCGGGTTGGTTGCGGCATTTGAATCTCCTTTAAAGTTTAATGCCCTGAGTGAAAAATCCACGCCGTTAGGCAGTAGCTCCCGTGGGTCCAGTGTTGCCGGTGTTGCCGGTTTTGCCGGTCGCTCCGGTTCCGCCCGTGTTGCCGACGATTCCCCAGCCGCCCAAAAGGACGCTGATCGTTTCGCCCGTCGCACCGGCCTGAAGGGCCATGCCAACCGGGTAGGTCGTCGCGGTCGCGGTCAAGAATTTTCCGTCCGTGCCGACTTTCAGCAACGCGCCAACCGCGACAGGTGCCGAGATTTTCGCTTTGGTGATGCCAGCGTTCATCACTTGGCCGACTTCAGCCAACTGAGGGTTATTTTGCAGAACGCCGAGAATCGTTCCACCGGCAGACGGTGCGCCGAGTCCAACGGGACCAACCAGACCGGTTCCGGTCGCGGCCACAATGGCGACGGCGGTGAACTGGTAGGTGGCTTCGACGCTCATGTCGATGTTGGCTTCAATCGTGCCAATGAAAAACAACGGGATCTGGTAAGCGGCATTATCTACGAATGACATCAGATGCCTCCTTTCGCATTTTTGTATTCGGCATACATTTTAGAACCGTCAGCGGTCATCAAAAACAATTCGATGGCTTTTTCTCGGCTCATTCCAGCGGATTTTTTCACGACGCCTTCAGCGGCCTTTTCGATGCGGTCCCACATTTGGTCAGGCGACCCACCGGCAGGGGTTTGCATCGACGAACCGAGTTCGCTGAACAACCCGCCCTTGGACGCTTGTTCATTCAATGCGTCGAAGGATTTGCAGATGCGCTCAAAGGATTCTTTGCCGACCGAATCGGCATCCTTCAATTGCGCCACGATTGTTTCTTGGGGCAATCCAAGATTCTGCCACGCGGCAGCTTTCTGAACCAGTTCACGGTTGCGATCTGCTGCATCGCGTTCCATGATTTTCGCCTCAAGATCCGCCGCCTTCTTCACCAATTCGGCATTGGATTTGAAGACCAACTCGACTTGCTCTCGAACCTTGGGATCGACCTGTGACAGATCGACCGTCGATTCTACTGCTTTAGTCACGGCCTCTCCTTTCGCGCCCACGACGGGCTGTTGTTTATTTGCCGACCGTTCGGGTGGGACAATCCCGCCCTTGGGTTGCGACACTTTTCCTTTGATGGCCATTCGCGCTTCGGGCGGTTTTTGATAACCAAGTTTTCCGAGGTGCGATTTGAAGGCATCGTTGGCGACCTTGGCCGCAGCCGCCATGTGTTCCGGTTTTACTTCCGGGGAATCATTTTCGCCGTCTTTCGCGGCGTCGCCTTGGTCGATTTCCGACCAACCTTCTTTCGGTTCTTTTTCGCCGTCAACGGGTTCGCCTGGTTCGCCGGATTCATTGGCGGCATCCACGCCATCAACGCTTTCCTCGCCTTCCGCACCAACCGGCGCAACGCCGCCTTCGTTTGCTTCCGCTTCCGCGTCAGGGGTCGCGCCCAATTTGAAACCAACGATTTCCAAAACTTCGTGCAGCAATTGCGGGTCGAGTTGATCTTTGAACCCGCCAAGGATGCGAACGATTGCTTTGATTGCTGCATTTGCTTCCTCTGTCAACGGCGTGTCGGTGGTTTCGCCCTGTTCTTGCGCAACGGGTTCGGACGTGGTTTCAGGTGCCGCATCGACCGCGCCCCGGTCGGTGTTGTATTTCTTGATATGGGAGTCGACCTTTTCCATCACCGATTGGTTGCCGTTGGCCATCATACCTTTGACCTTGGCGGCAAACGCTTTCTGTACTTCTTCGGCGGTTTTTTTCATTTTTTCCACTTCTTCATCATCTTCATCATCGTCAGCCGATTTGGTGACAAGGAATTTCCGCTTGATGGCCCCCTTGGCGACCAAACTGATTTCGGACGCTTCGAGATCGTGCAATTGTTTTTTTTCTTTTGCCATTCGATGGACCCTCATAAAAGATTGTGACTCAATTCAGCTTATCGCGCAAGCCCATGCCGCCGACCGAGAACCCGGAGTATTCCCCGGATTCCACTTTTTTCCATTCTTTCGGGTCCGTGATTTTCACGCCAAGCACCCACGCACCCTTGTTGACGACCTGTTTCCCATACGGTCCATCTTCAAAATTCATCACATCCGGGGCGATGAACGACTCGACCACATGGGCCTTCATCTGTGATTTATGGTTGGAACCGACCACCCGGCTTTTGGCCATGTAATTGTGCGCCGTTTTTTCGATTTCCTCAGCCGTGATGATGTCCCCTTGAAGGTCTTCTTCGTCCGGGGTCAATACCACACCGTACACGATTTGCTTCGCGCTATCTGATTTGTGGATCGGCACCAAAATCGAAAGGATTGACTTGGCAACACGTTTCTTGTAACCTGCCAATTCTTTTTTCTGTTTGGCGGCTTCCTCTGAAAGCTCGGCATCGTCGCCGTTCTCAAGGACATCGACCAATTCCTCGTGCTCATCGACGAGGTCTTCGGCTGGTTCGGTCACATCTTCCTTTCGGACCAACCCACCCTGAGAGGCGTATTGGCGATTCCCGGCCCCGCTACTCGGAGCATCAGCCCATGAATAACCAAGTGCTTCGATCGCCAGCAGTAGGTCGTTTGGCGTGTGGGTGCTTTGGGCGACGCGAGGATCGGAGTCGGATGCGGTCGCGGCATCAGGCGTTGCTTTTGAAACAGATGACTTGCCTACAGACACCAAATAATTGCTTTTGGGTCCTGTCCTCGGGCCTCCAACATGGTGGATCGAGGCATATGTCCCGGACGATCGCATCTCTTTTGCTTTCGTCGTCGCGGAATCGCGAGTGTGGTTTGATTCGTGAATCTTCGTCCCATTGAAAAGGTGTTCCTGACCAGCAGGTATCTTCCCGCCCGACTTCGGGCCAGACCCATCGTTTTGTCCCGGAGGTTGGTGGTCCGATATTGAAACGACTTCTGCTCCGGAGGATCCACCTTGACCGCCGCCGCCTTGAGGACCCGAACCCGGTCCACCCTTTTCCACGTCCTCCGGTTCCTCGTAGTCGTCGAACGTGCGCGCTGCTTTTTCATACACCTTGGCTTTGATGACGCTTTCGCCGTTGATCTTGGCCGCGAGGAAACGATGGTGACCGTCCACGACGTGATACTCGTCCTTGACCTTCAAGACCGAGATGGGCGTCTGCATGACCTTGTCATAGTCCTTCATGATGCGAGTCAGTTTGAACGGGACATATTTGGACTGCCCGACGTGGGTGATCTTGTCCATCGGGATTTCGTCGTTCGTGTAGTCCATGTTCTCAAGCAACGCGCCGCGAGTGCCGACGCTAACATGGGGAGATTGCGGGAGTTTGAATGGGGCCGTGTTGTCGTAACCAACGCCCGATCCGGGGCCGCCTTTGGACACGATGACAGCCGACGCTTCTTTCCACGTCGGTTCCAACGCTTCCTTGAGGATGGTCGCTTCGAGGTTGTTCACGTCCGGTCCCATGTTGGACAGGATCTTTTTCTTCGCCTTCGGGTTGATCTTAGGGGCGAGGGGTGCGGCGGCTCCGGTCTGCCCCTGTGGAGGCGATGGGACATGGACATCTGATGATGTTGGCTGAGATTTTGTCAGATGATGGGAACCCATGCGAACTCCTCCTGCATGAACTTGATGATCTTCTTGTTCTCAAAGACGTTGGTTTTCATCCATTGAAATTGATCGCGAAGTCGTTCCGCTTTGTCCGGGTCAATGAATTTATTATTTCTCCCGATGACAGTCATTCGCGTTTTTTCTTTCAGCGCCCTATCGATGGTTTCTTTATTCATGAAATACACCGAATAAGTTTCTGCGAAATGCTCGGCAGGATTGGTTTCGGCGTATTTACTCACGACCGGATTGCTTGACTCTCTTGCTGTCGCTTGCCCACCAATATGAGCCGTATCGCGCCACCCGCCCATCTTGGCAAACTCGTTCGTTTTTGTCGCATCAGATTCGATCAATTTTTCGTGGACCGCGTGAGCAATTTCATGGGATGCCACATGAGAAAATTCGTGCAAATTACTCATGTCCCCGCTGGTTTGTCCTTTAGCCATCGCCTTATGAGAAAACGAAATAGTCTTCGTTCCCGTTTGGTAGTGGGCGTAGGTGTTTTTGCTTTTTTCGGTGTGTGTTTCGAG
>Ga0114951_10002851_pt1 | contig 18829 bp, 19 predicted proteins | sample AM7aDNAmetaG_FD_88677 | JGI IMG/M metagenome (GOLD analysis project Ga0114951, IMG submission 88677) | Freshwater microbial communities from Finland to study Microbial Dark Matter (Phase II) - AM7a DNA metaG | ecosystem: Environmental > Aquatic > Freshwater > Lake | place: Finland: Lake Alinen...
CGGAGGTGTCGGGCCGCGGTGTGGGGTTGGACGTGGTGCGGCGCAATGTGGAACGGTTGCGTGGCCGCATTGAGGTGCAAAGCCGCCCGCAGTTGGGCGCGATGCTGACGATCAAACTGCCGCTGACGCTGGCGATCATTCATGGTATGTTGGTGCGCGCTGGCGCCGAGCAGTACGTGCTGCCGATGTTGGCGATTCGTGAATCGCTGCGGGTTGCTGCGGCGGAGATTCACCAAGTGCTGGGCCGCGGCGAAATGATTGTGGTGCGCGGCGAAACGATGCCGCTGTTCCGCTTGGCGGATTTACTGATGATCAAGCAACCCGCTGGACAAGCGGCCGGGGAGTTGGTAACGGTGATTGAGGACGGCGACCGCCGCGTGGCGCTGTTGCTGGATGAACTGCTCGGCCAGCAGCGGTTGGTGGTCAAGAGTCTCGGCGACGCGCTCGGACGGATTCCCGGCGTGGCCGGGGCCAGCATTCTGGCGGATGGCCGGGTGCGATTGATTTTGGATGTGCCGGGCTTGATTCGGATTGCCCACGAGCGAATGACATGAAAGGCGAACCAATGGCCACAGTCGAAACCACCGCCGGTGCCGGCGGAAAACATCTGACCTTTAAGTTGGCCGGTGAGGAATACGGCCTGCCCATCGGCAAGGTGCAGGAAATCATCCAGCGCCAGGAGATCACCCGCGTGCCGCGCCTGCCGGAATTCGTCAGCGGCGTCATCAACCTGCGCGGCAAAGTTATCCCGGTCTTGAATCTACGACGGCGATTCGGCTTACCGGCGCAGACGAGCACGGGGCGCGCGTGCATTGTGATTTTACAGGCGCCGAGCGCGACCGGTTGGATGCTGACCGGCATTGTGGTGGACGAGGTGACGGAAGTGGTGGAGATTCCCACCGAACGCGTGGAGCCGCCGCCGGAACTGGGTGCGCGGGTGAATCTCGCCTTTGTGGCCGGCGTCGCACAGGTAGGCGCGCGGCTGATTTTGTTGCTGCGAACCGACAAGGTTTTGGATTCGCGGGAATGGGCCGTGGTGGAACAAGCCGCACAAACAGAAAAAGGAGCAGACTAATCATGCAAAAGAATATGAAGTTGAGCACCAAGCTGATCATAAACACGAGCATCCCCCTGATTGCGCTGGCGGGGTTTGCCGTCTTCCTGCATTTTCAGATGACCCAGATGGAATTCCTGAGCCGGGTTGAGGGCCAAGACAGTTTTGAAATGGCAACGGTGGCCGAGGAGATGCAGTTGGACGTCGTCCAAGTGCAACAGTTTCTCAGCGATATTTCGGCGACGCGTGCCAAAGACGGATTCGACGATGGGTTCAAGAAGGCGGCAGAATTCAACGCACTTTTTCTCGCTGGCTTGGTCAAATGCAAGCAACATTACGCCAACGAACACAGTCAAAGTACCGTCGCTGATGCAGCTCATCAAATTCGCGCGCCTCAACCTCGCCAAGCCGCCGTTTCCGATGCGCGGGCCGTTCGATGTTATATTCTGCCGCAACGTGATGATTTATTTCGACAACGACGTCCGCCGTCGGTTGCTGGCGGAATGTCACCGGCTGTTGCGGCCGGATGGTTATCTGGTGGTGGGACACTCGGAAAGTCTGTCGGGAATGTTAGGGCCATTCAAGGGGCTTGCCCCATCCATCTATGTCAAAACTTGAGAAAACATCGTGAAATCCGTCATCGTTGACATTGCCGGTGCGGCGGTTTCGAGCCAGCCCGACGAGGCGCTAGTCACCTATGCGCTCGGCTCATGCATCGGCGTGACCTTCTACGATCCGGTCCTGCACATCGGCGCGATGGGGCATTTTATGTTACCGCTTTCCAGCATCGACACGCACAAGGCTGCGGAAAAACCATTCATGTTCGTGGATGTCGGCGTGCCGAAACTGCTGGAGGAAGTTTTCCGGCACGGCTGCCGCAAACACGATCTGATCACGCGCGTGGCCGGCTGCGCCGCTGCCTTAGACAACGCCAACCTGTTTCGCATCGGCGAACGCAACCACGCCGTCTTCCGCAAAATCATGTGGAAGAATGGTCTGTTGATCAAGGGCGAAGACATCGGCAGTAACATCACGCGCACGCTGCGAATGGAAATCGCCACCGGCCGGCTCACCGTGCGCAGCGGCGGCGTCGAGCGAGAACTTTGAATCGAAGGAGACACTATGGCCTATAACATTCTCATCGTGGACGACTCGCTGACGGCGAGAACGTTCATCGCGCGCACCTTGGAGATTGCCGAGGTGCCGCTCAGTCACGTCTATCAGGCCGGCAACGGCCAGGAGGCGCTGGAAGTTTTGCAGCGCGAATGGGTGGACCTCGTCTTTGCCGACATCAACATGCCGGTCATGAATGGCGTCGAACTCATCCGACAGATGCGCGCCAACGATTTGTTCAAAGCCATACCGGTCATCATCATCTCCACCGACCGCAGCACCCACCGGATGAACGAACTCAAAGATGCCGGCGTGCAGGCCTATCTGACTAAACCGTTTACTCCCGAAGACCTCAAGGCCACCATCGAACGATTCCTCGCATCCGGCAACGGAGGTGCGTCATGACCACCGACAATCTCGACATTCTCAGCAACACCGCCATCGAAACTCTGGAGCGTTTTGCGTTCCTGATGGGCAATCCGCCCGACAACGCGGAGGCCAGCCCGGCACTCCCACCACGTCTCTGGCTGGTCACGCTGACCTTTACCGGCGCGCGTACCGGTGTGATCGCGCTCGCGACAACACCGGATTTGGCGCGGCAAGCAGCAGCTAATCTCTACAGTCTGGAACCGAGCGAGATCACCGAGGAACAGGCCGCCGACGCGCTCAAAGAATTACTCAACGTCACGACTGGCGATTATCTCCACGAACTGGAGGGCAACGAGCCAATCTTCGACTTGGCCGCGCCCGCGTTGACTGCGCTGGACCGCGTCGAGTTCAAGCGGCAATGGGCCGGCCGGCCGCAAGTCACGCTGAATGTCGAAGGCCAACCACTGTGGCTTGGTTTTGGGAGTTGACCACGTGGCTGACCGAATCAAAGTCCTGATCGTCGATGACTCCGCCGTCGTGCGCGAGGTGCTCACGGCTGAACTCATCCGCGACCCGGCTATTCAGATCATCGGCACTGCGCCCGACGCCTACATCGCGCGCGACAAAATCCTCAAGCTCGCGCCCGACGTGGTGCTGCTCGACATCGAAATGCCGCGCCTCGACGGCCTGACGTTTCTGCGGCGCTTGATGCACTATCATCCGCTGCCGGTCATCATCGTCTCCTCACTCACGCCGCCGGGTGGACAACTCGCGCTCGACGCCATTGCAGCCGGGGCGGTGGACGTGGCGTGCAAACCCGGCTCCGGTTTGTCGTTGAGCGAAATGACCGAGATGCTCACCGCCAAGATCAAAGCCGCCGCGCATGCGCGCTGCGACCGGGCCCGGCCAGCAGCCGAAGCCGCACCGGCGCGCCTTGCCGTCGGCAGTCAGACGCGCCAACTCATTGCCATCGGCGCTTCGACGGGCGGCACACAAGCCATCGAACAAGTCCTGCGCAGCTTCCCCTCCGACGGCCCGGCCATTTTGATTGTCCAGCACATGCCGGCATACTTCACCGCGTCGTTTGCGCAGCGGCTCGACAAGATGTGCGCGATGGAAGTGCGCGAAGCCGTGAACGGCGATCTTGTTCAACCCGGCTGCGCGCTCATCGCACCCGGTAACCGGCACATGTTGTTACGTCGCCACGACGATAAACTTTTCGTCCAAATCAAAGACGGACCGGCAGTGCACCACCAGCGCCCCAGCATCGAGGTGTTGTTCCAGTCCATCGTCCAATGCGCCGCCGGACAAACCGCCGCTGCGCTGCTGACCGGCATGGGGACAGACGGCGCGCAGGGGTTGCTGGCCTTACGCCGCGCGGGCGCCCACACAATCGCGCAAGACGCGGCCACTTCGGTTGTTTTCGGGATGCCGGCTGAAGCGATTCGTCTGGGTGGGGCGACTGAGGTCGTGCCGCTTCATCGAATCGCCGAGAAACTGCTCGGCGCTGCAAACGGCGAGTAGCCTCAGTGCGTGCGGAAGCGCTGCAAGGTGGCGCGAATCGCGTCGGCGTCAATCGGCTTCGTCAAGATGGCATCGCAACCCTCGCGCAGCAATCGGCTTTGCTCGGCCTCGTTGGTATGGGCGGTCAATGCGATGATGAGGGTGGGGGATTGCTGTCGCTTCTGCTCCTCGGCGCGAATCGCGGCGGTCGCTTGCCGTCCATCCATTTCCGGCATCTCGACATCCATGAAGATGGCGTCAAACTTTCCGGTCTGCCACGCGGCGACGGCTTCGTGGCCATTACCGGCGGTCTGCACCGTGTGACCTTCGCGTTGGAGCAAAAGCTGCGCGAGTTTCAGACTGACCGGATTGTCCTCGGCCACGAGCAACTTCAATGCGCCCGCAGGTAACACTGGCGAGGGAACGGACGGAGTCGCCGCGGCCGGTAGCAGCGCGGCGGTTAGCGGCAAATGGATGGTGAACGTCGTGCCTTGTCCTTCTTTGCTTTCGACATCCAACCGGCCGCCGTGTGCGGTGATCAATTCGCGCGTGATGTTCAAGCCGAGGCCGGTGCCGCGTTCGCCGTCGGTGCCGTCGCGCGAGATTTTAGAGTACCGGCTGAACAGCTTGCTCATCATCGCGGACGGGATGCCGATGCCGGTGTCGGCGCAGGTGATGCAGAACTCGCGCGCGACGTTGTCGCAATTGGCCCGTAGCATCACGCGCCCGCCGGTGGGCGTGAACTTGAGGGCGTTGGACACGAGGTTGGTGAAACTGCGCGACAGGGCGGTGTGATTGCCGTCAATCAATGCCGGCGCGGCGTCGGGCGTGACGGCAAGGCTGAGCACGATGTGTTTGGCATCGGCTTGCGGCTGGAACAGGCCGACGCATTGCCGGAGCAGTTGCGCGGGCGCGAGCGACTGGAAATCCATACTCTCGGTTTGCGCTTGGGCGTGGCCGAGATCGAGAAGGTCGTTGATCAAGTTCAGCAGATACTCGCCAGAGGTCTGGATTTTTTGCGTCCAGTCCCGCTGCTCGGCGTTGAGCGCCGGCTCTTCTCCGAGAAGCTTGGCGAATCCGAGGATGCCGTTCAGCGGCGAACGCAAATCGTGCGAGCAGACGGCGAGGAATTCGTCCTTGAGTTTGTCCAGTTCCTTCAGCTGTTCAATATTGGCGCGGACGTTCTGGTCGAGTTGTTGCCGTCGCAGGTGGACGCTGAGGCGGGCGGTCAGTTCTTCCTTGATGAATGGCTTTTCGAGGTAATCCGTCGCGCCGACGCGGAAGAGGCGCAGTTTGGTTTCGTGATCGGCGGTGCTACTGAGCACGATGATGGGCAGATCTTTGAGTCCCAATTCTTGCCGGATGTGCAGGCACAACTTGTCGCCTTCCATCTCCGGCATGTGCATGTCGGTGACGACCATCGCCACGTCTTTGGGATGCGCGCGCAACAAGTCCAGCGCCACTTGGCCGTTCTCCGCTTCGAGGACGGTGACGCCCAGCTGCCGGACGCAACCAACGACGACGTGCCGCGCCACCACGGAATCATCGGCAACCAACACGGTCATGCCGCTGAAGGCGGTAGCCGGCGCGAGGATCAAGCGCGCGGTGAGCACGAGTTGATCCGCGACGGCGTCTTTGCGCACGAAATCCGCCGCGCCCAACTCGAAGCCGCGTTGCCGGTTGGCGTACGTGTCGTTGGCGGTGACGAGGATGACCGGCACCCTGTCGTTGTTGACGGTTGCGAGTTTGGCGGCCTGTTCCGGTGCGTGGAGCGCTTCGAGAACTTGAAACCCGTCCATGTCCGGCATTTCCAAGTCGAGCGAGATGAGGCGGATGTCCGGTGTGGTGGCCAAAATCTTCATCGCGGCAGCGCCGTGCTCGGCTTCCACCGTCTGGAATCCGGCGGTTTGCAGGAGTTGCACAATCATGCGGCGGCTGAAATTGTTGTCATCCACCACGAGGATTTTTGCGTTGCCGCTTGTCATGCGAGGCCACGCTTTCGCGGCTGGCTGGCCCGTGCCCGTTTGAGCGCGGCTCGCAATTCCGGTAGCGCCGTCTGCGCGCCAGCGAGATTATTGTGTAGGAGCATGTCTTCCAGTTGCGCGCTCCGTTGTTGCATTTCCATCATGCTGACGGAACCGGACGAGCCTTTCAACGCGTGCGCCTGCACGCGCGCTGCCGGGGTGTCGTTGGCGCGCAAGGCCGCGTCGAGCTTGGCGAGCACGGACTCGGCATCGCAGATGTAGGTCTCGATCAATTCGCACAGGAGATCGTGATCCACTCTGGTCCGCGCGAGCAAGTCCGCTTCGTCGAACACGGCGGTGGACGACGGCGCGGAGAGGTAGCGTTGGAGCACTTCATTCAACTGGTGCGGGTCAATCGGCTTGCTGATGTAATCATCCATACCGGCTGCGAGGCAGCGTTCCCGGTCGCCTTGGATGGCTTTGGCGGTCATGGCGATGATGGGGACGTGACGGACGTTGGCGTGGCGGCGGCGAATTTCTGCGGTGGCTTCGTAACCGTCCATGTCCGGCATTTCACAATCCATGAAAACCACGTCGTACGGCAGTAACGCCAGCATCTCGACAGCCTCCTTGCCGCTGGCGGCCACGTCCACCCGGCAGCCGAGATTCTCCAGCATCAGGCGACCGACTTTTTGGTTGGTGGCGTTGTCGTCAACCACCAGAACACGGGCGTGAATCTTCCGGTCCGTCGCAGGTTTGGCCGTTGCCGCGCGTGTCAGCAACTCCACGGGAGCTTGCCGGGTGTGCGTTTCCCACGCTTCTGCGAGAACGTCCCACAATTTCTGTTGGCGAACCGGTTTCAGCAAACAGGTGAACACGCCGAGTTCTTTCAGGCGCGCCGACAAGCCGGCGCTGCCCATCGAAGTCAGCACGAGGATGGAGGTGGCGCGCAAGGCCGTGTCGGTTTTGATGGCGCGTGCTAGCATTTCGCCGTCCATGCCCGGCATTTGGTAGTCGAGAAGAGCCATCTGGTACGGATCGCCGGCGGCGTGGGCTTCCCGGAGTTTTGCCAATGCTTCCTCGCCCGACGCGCAATTGTCATTGCGCACGTGCCCGCCGGTCAGTTGCTCGTGCAGGACGCGGCGGTTCGCTTCGTTGTCGTCCACAATCAGCGCGCGCGCGCCTTCCATGAGCGTGCGCACCGGCGCGGCCGGCACTGGCTCGCGCGAGCGGTCAAACGGCAGCACGAACCAGAAGGTGGAGCCTTTGTCCAACAAGCTGGTCACGGCGATTTTTCCGCCCATCAATTCGATGAGTTGTTTGCTGATGGCCAGGCCGAGGCCGGTGCCGCCGAACCGACGGGTGGTCGAGGCGTCGGCTTGCGTGAATTTTTCAAAGATGCGTTCCAGCTTGTCGGGCGGAATGCCGATGCCGGTGTCTTCCACGGAGAAGATGATTTGCGCGTGCGTCTCGGTTTTGGTTTCGCACTGGATGTTGATCAGCACGTGGCCTTTGGCGGTGAATTTGATGGCGTTGCCGACGAGGTTGGTCAGCACTTGCCGGACGCGTCCGGGATCGCCGACGATGTGGCGCGGCGTGCCGGGCGCGAACCGAACAATGATGTCCAATCCCTTTTCCGCCACTTTGGGCGCGAGAAGTTCGCCCACTTCTTCCACGGCGGTCTGGAGATCAAACGGCACCGGCTCAATGGTCAGTTTGCCGGCTTCGATCTTCGAGAAGTCGAGGATGTCGTTGATGATGTTCAGCAGCGCGTCGGCGCTCGAGTGGGCGATCTGGACGAATTCGCGCTGGCGCTCCGTCAACTCGGTGTCTTGGAGGAGGCCGAGCATGCCCATGACGCCGTTCATGGGCGTGCGGATTTCGTGGCTCATGCTGGCGAGGAACTCGCTCTTGGCGCTACTGGCCAGTTCGGCTTGGACGGCCAACTCGTTGGCGCGCGCGGTGGCGGCTTCGAGGTAGCGGTTGGTTTCCAGAAGCTCCGCCGCTGCGTCCTTGCGTCCGGTAATGTCACGGATAAGACCGGTGAAAAACGTCTTATCGGCTACTCGCCATTCGGATCGGGAAAGTTCTAAGGGGAATTCGCTGCCGTCTTTGCGCCGCCCCTCCAATTCAACCGTTGTTCCGACGACGTGGTGCTCTCCACTCGACAGCATCCGCGCCATACCGGCCTTGTGGTCGTCATGGAAACGGGCCGGCATCAGCAACGTGAGCGGCTGACCAAGGATTTCCGACTCCGTGTACCCGAAGAGGCGTTCCGCACTCGTATTCCAACCCACGATATTGCCGTCGCTGTCGGCGCTGATGAGGGCATCGCTGAGAGAATTGACCAATAGACGGTAGCGTGCTTCGGAGTCGCGAAGTTGCTGCGCCATTTGCTTGGATTCGGCGAGCCGAGTTCGCAAGGGACGAAACGCGAAGAAGTAAACCGCAGGGAAGACCGCAACCACCAGCAAAGAGCTGTTTATCAGCGCTTCATGCAAGCGTGAAAGCTCCGTGAGCCCATAGAGCGCGAACATAAGTGTCAGCTCGCTGAGGAAGATAGAAACACAGATAATCAAGACCAAGTAAATGGCCGACTCTCTGGCGAACGGCTTCTTAATGGCTTTCATGATTGCAATTCGTCGCTCACGTTACCTGATCGTTCTTGTTCAGATCCTTTGGCGTCCGCCAAGAATCTGGGATGAACAACACCTTAAAAGCTTCGATCAAGCCCTTCATACTATCTCAGTATATAGCCTTTGCGCGTCGCAGAGTACAAGCCTCAACTAGCACAACAGAACTTTCAATAGGACCAAGCCCTTTTACCAAAGAGCCGCTCTTAATTATTAAGAGCCGCAAATCTAGCGGAGATTATTTGGGAATATGTGCTTTTGTCTTGTTTGCAGATGAGCGTGACAGGCTTGTGGCTATCAGCAGCCTTCACGTCAAAACGGTAGGCAGTAAAAGAGATGAGATTCTTCTTCCATATAATTATGTGGGACTGCCAAGAGTAGGCGACAGTTTAGCGCTTCACGAGTCTCAGATTTGTGAGGTTTCACTGCCAACAAAAATTCTCCCATCAATTCACAAGGTAAAGGTAAGAACTGCTACGATTATGAAAGGCGAGTGATGTTACGTTGGATGAAGAATCCTAGCGCGTGATTCGCGTATTCATTGCCTGTTTCAGCGGGATCGTCACGGTAATCATCGCCCGGTTCGATCCGCCAGAGGCGGACAAGCGCGTCTGAGGCGGGCAAGTCCGTCTGACCCTATCGACGGTCTTCCTGAGTTGTTTTGTTGGGTGTGGTCGGGTAATGTTCAACCATGAGCACGAAAGAGCTTGTCATTGAAAGCATCCAGAAGTTGCCCGACGATGCGACGTGGGAGGACGTGCAGGAGCGGGTCAACTTCATGGCCGGGGTGCGCAAGGGGCTGCGCGAATTGGATGAGGGAAAGGGAGTCCCGCATAATTGCGTTCGCGAGGAATTCGCCGCATGGCTTACCAACTGATCTGGTCGCCGACGGCGCGGCTGGATTTGCGTGACCTGCTTGCGTACATCTCGGAAGACGATCCGTTGGCGGCTCGGAACTTTGCGCGGGGTCTGTTTGGCGCGGTTGAACGGCTGGCGGAGTTTCCTGAATCCGGTCGGGTCGTGCCGGAATTTGGAGAGAGCACCATACGGGAAGTCATCCGAAGACCTTGTCTCATTGTTTACCGAGTACGGTCAGAAGTGCGGCAGGTCGAGATTGTGCGAGTCTGGCATGGCGCACGGGGAAAACCGGAATTATGAACTTCGGCGCTTTATCCGTAAAGACTGCGTAAGGAGAAGTTCCCCCTTGCTGTGGGTTGCGGCTTTTGTTTACAGTCTCGCCCATGACTGCAGGTGATTGGATTCTCTGTGTGGTGGCATCGTACCTTCTCGGCTCGATTCCGACGGGGTTTGTCTGGTGCAAGGCGCGCGGCATTGACATCCGCAAGGTCGGCAGCGGCAATATCGGCGCGACCAACGTCATGCGCGCCCTCGGCAAACCCATCGGCATCACCGTGCTGCTGATTGATGTCGCCAAGGGGTTCGTCCCCGTCTTCGCCGCGCCGGCGTTTTTTTCGCAGGCCGACGTCACGGTGCTGCGGATTGTCTGTTGCGTGGGTGTTGTGGCTGGGCACAACTGGACCTGCTGGCTGAAGTTCAAAGGCGGGAAGGGGATCGCCACGAGCGCCGGGGCGTTGCTGGCGATGCTGACGATGCCGTTGCTGTGCGTGCTGGCGGTCTGGGGGATCGTGTTCGCGGTGTCGCGTTACGTCTCGTTGGCCTCGATTGTGGCGGCGGCTGCGTTGCCGGTGGCGACGTGGCTGATTATGCACGATCGGACATTCATTATTTTCACCGTTATTCTCAGCGCGTTGGCGATTTACAAACACAAGTCGAACATCGAACGGTTGCTGGCGGGAACGGAGAACCGGATCGGAGCGAAGAAGATATGAAGATTACTGTCGTCGGCACGGGCGGGTGGGGGACGGCGTTGGCGGTGCTGCTCCACGGCAACGGCCACGAGGTCGTGTTGTGGGGACGACTGAAGGAAGAAGTCGAACCGATTCTGGCCACGCGTGAGAACCAAGCGTTCCTTCCTGGTGTAGCGGTTTCCACAGGAATCGTTGTGACGATGGACGACGCGTTGGCGTTGCGCGGCGCGGAGCTTGTCGTGCTTGCCGTGCCGTCGCACGGAATGCGGGCGATTTGCACGCGGCTGAAGCCGTTTCTGCCGTCGGGCGCGGGCATCATGCACGTGGCCAAGGGCATCGAGAACGACACCGGCAAGCGGATGAGTGAGGTCATTGCGGAGACGTTGAAGCCGCTCTCGCTGGCCGTGTTGTCGGGGCCGAGCCACGCGGAGGAAGTGGCGCGCGGCGTTCCAAGCGCCGTGGTCGCGGCATCGGCTGACGCGGCATTGGCGGCGACGGCGCAGGACGTTTTCATGAACGAACGGTTTCGTATCTACACGCACGATGACGTGATAGGCGTCGAGCTTGGCGGCGCGTTGAAGAACGTGATCGCGTTGGCGGCAGGCGTGTGTGACGGCATCGGGTTCGGCGACAACACGAAGGCGGCGCTCTGTACGCGCGGTCTGGCGGAGATGTCGCGGCTCGGCGTGGCGCTCGGCGCGCGGCGGGAGACGTTCTTCGGGCTGAGCGGCCTCGGCGACCTGATCGTGACCGCGTTCAGCCGGCACAGCCGTAACCGGTCGTTTGGCGAGCGGCTTGGGCGTGGCGAGACGGCGCAACAGATTCTCGGCTCGATCAAGACGGTGGCCGAGGGCATGAAGACAGCTAAGTCCGTGGAGCAACTGACTTGTCGTTCCGCCGTCGAGACGCCGATTGCCGCGGAAGTGTACGCGATCATTTATGACGGCAAACCGCCGAAACAGGCCGTGCGCGACCTGATGAAGCGGGTAGCCAAACCTGAATTTGGCGGATGACGGAGCTGGAGATTCGGATCGTGGCGCCGGTGAAGAAGTGATGGTTACTTCTGTTCCGTCCACTTTTTGAGTTTGTCGGCGTAGCCCTTATTCTGTGGTTCGAGCTTACTGGCTTTCCGGAGATTGGCGATGGCCTCGTCTCGCTTGCCGAGCTTGTTGAGAACTTCGGCGAGGTGATCAAAAACGGTGTCGTCGGGTTCCTTCAACAACTGGACGGCGCGCTGGAGTTGTTTAAGAGCGTCGTCGGTTCGTCCAAGGCGGAAATAGACCCAGCCGAGGCTGTCTAGGTAGGCGGGGTTGTCGGGCTGCGCGGCGACGGCCTTGTTGATGAGGTCGAGGGCTTCGGTGAGGTTCTGGGTCTTGTCGGCCCACATGTAGCCGAGGTAGTTGGCGGCGTTGTGGTTTTTTGGGTCGAGTTCGAGGGCCTTGCGGAAGAGAGTAGCGGCTTTGTCAATCTGCCCGGCGCGCTCGCAGGCGGAGCCGTACATGAAATAAAAGGCGCCGGTGGGTTTGTCTTCATCGCTGCCTTGGATGAGTTGCTCAGCCTCGGCATAGGCAGAGACGGCCTTTGGAAAATCTTTTTGTTCGGACCAGACAAGGCCGTTGAGGTAGGGGACTTGGAAACGGGTGGGGAACTTCTTCTTGGCGGCGGCGAGTGTCTGGAGGGCGTCGTCGTAACGCTTCTGATGCAAGCGGACCAACGAAAGGCGGACGTACACTTCAAATTGGTTCGGGTTGAGATCAAGCGATTGCTGGAGGTGAACGGCGGCGTCGGCGTCCTTGTCGAGGTCTTGGCAGAGTTCGGCGACGGCGTTGTGGATGTCGTAGCGCATCGGCTCGCGTTTGAGGATGGCCTTGAGGGCATCGAGTGCTTTATCTTTCTGCTCGGCGCGGAGGAATGCTTGCGCAAGGCGCTCACGCAATTGGGTCAAATCGGGACGCAGTTTCAACAGCAGTGTGTACGCCTCGGCGGCGGCGGCAAAGTTGTTGGCCGCCATCTGAGACTCACCGAGACGTAGGAGTATCTCCGGATCGCGCGGGGTGATTTCCTTGGCCTTCTGGTAGCAGTCAACCGGATGACGCGAGGAGATCTGGCTGGCAAGCGACGGTTTCTGTTTAAGGACGAACTGGAAGAGATCGCCCAACCCGGACCAGAAGGAAGCGTCGCTAGAGGTTTGATTAAAGGACCGTTCCAACAGAGGTGGTACTTCATTGGTGCTGTCTTTCTGGAAGTACACCTCGACCAACGCGCGAATCGCTGGCAGGTAGTCGGACTTAAGCTTGAGCGCTTCCTGAAACGCTGCGATGGCTTGCGGCAGTTCCTCGCCGGTGCGGCGGGCGACACCGGTCCAGAGCCATGGTTCTGGCGATTTCGGGTTTGCCTTGGTCGCTTTATCGAGTAATGCGAGTGCCTTGTCCCGTTCCTTCTTGTTGATGTAAATCTGCGCTAGTCGCCCGGCAAGCGTGGCGTTCTGCGGGTCAAGATCGAACGCTTTCTCGAACTCGGGTAACGCCGCCGCCGGGCCTTCGCGTTCCTGCAGCGACGCGCCTGCCGCGTAGTGGGCGAGCGCGTCGGAACTCGTGTTAGGAACGGCAAGTGCGACATCTTTCGGCGGCACGGATCCGATGGTGTGCACCTGCGGAGCAGGCGCGGTACAACCGAATACTAGGCACGCCACCACAATGAGCGGAGCCAGCGATGCCCGCCCGTGGGGGCTTGAAATGCTCATTGAACGTCTTAGCGGTTAGCGCTTCTTGTGGCGCAACGCTTTTCGGTGTTTACGACGCTTGTGCTTATTGATTTTTGCTTTGCGTTGCTTTTTGATTGACCCCATGTGGGATTCCTCCTGTGATCTCAGTAGATGACCTTGTTTAACGGATACTCGATGATGCCTTCCGCTCCCGCGGTCTTCAACTGCGGGATGATCTCGCGTACGACCTTTTCGTCAATGATCGTTTCCAGCGCGACCCAGCCTTCCGAGGCCAAGGGCGAGATTGTCGGATTGCGGAGCGCTGGCAACTCTTTCAGAATGCCAGCGAGCTTGGCGCGCGGCAGGTTCATCTTCAAGCCGACTTTCTCCTCGGCAGCAAGTGCGCCGCACAACAGCAGCGCAAGCGTCTCGATCTTTCTGCGTTTCCATGCGTCCTTCCACGACTGCTTGTTGGCGATCAGTTGCGGGTAACTGCTGACAAGTGTGTCCACGATTCGTAGGTTGTTTGCCTTCAATGACGAGCCGGTCTCTGTGAGTTCGACGATCGCGTCCACCAACTCCGGTGCCTTCACCTCGGTCGCTCCCCACGAGAACTCCACCTCGGCGTGGACGCCGTGCTTCTTCAGCCATCGCTTCGTCAACTGTACCACCTCGGTCGCAATCCGTTTGCCTTCGAGGTCCTTCGCGGACTTCACGGGCGAATCGTTCGGCACGGCCAACACCCACCGGGCGGGGTTCGTCGTTTGTTTGCTGTAGGCGATCTCGCAGACCACGTGCACATCGCTGTCGTTCTCCGCAATCCAATCCGCGCCCGTCAATCCAGCGTCGAGGTATCCGTGCTCGACGTAGCGGCTGATTTCCTGCGCGCGGATTAGGCGCAGCTCGAGTTCCGTGTCGTCCACGCGCGGTAGATAGCTCCGGCTGCTGGAACTGACCTTCCAGCCCGCCTTCGCCATCAGCGCGAATGTGGACTCCTGCAGGCTGCCTTTCGGTAGACCCAATCGCAACGTGTTTATCGTTTTCTGCATTCTGGTTCCGTCAAATCCTTTCGTACCCGCTGTTTCGGTTTCTGGCGAGCATAAAGTTAGCGCACCACATCAACCCGCCGCCCGACGATCCGCAGCCGCTCCTCCGCGATCAGACGGATCGCTTCAGGATACAGCTTGTGTTCGACAGCGTGGATGCGTTGGTGCAGCGACTCCGCCGTGTCGCCGGGCAGGATGGGAGCGGCTTCCTGGAGGATGATCGGCCCGGTGTCCACGCCTTCGTTGACGAAATGCACCGTTACGCCTGCGACCTTCGCGCCGTAGTTCAACGCCTGCTCCCACGACTTCAAGCCGGGGAACGATGGCAACAACGACGGATGAATGTTCACGATCCGGCCCGCGAACGCCTCCAGTAATGGCTGTTTCACCACGCGCATGTAACCGGCGAGCGCGACCAGTTCGACGCGCGCCTCGCGCAGCAACGCGACGAGATGCGCTTCGAGTTCGAGTTCGAGCTTCGTCTTGAACCGGCTCTGGCCGATGAGCGCCGACGGGATGCCGCGCCGTCGGGCGCGTTCGAGGATGAAGGCGTCCGCGATGTCGCTGAGCACAACCACGACTTGTGCGGGAACGGCGCCACGGGCGCAGGCGTCCATGATTGCTTCGCAATTGGAGCCGCTGCCGGAGCCGAGTACGCCGATGCGCAGAGGTTGGGTCATCGGGGCGATTTCTTATGCGAACGGACGCAAAAAAACAAGCGCGTTTTCCCTTCTCAGTACCAGTACCGGTGACGGTGCCAGTCAGGACCGTAGGAGTAACCGCCGTAGAAGTAGTAATCCTGACGGCGTTGTTCGGCGGCAACGGCGCGCGTGTAGGTCTCCATCATGTAATTGATCACGCGGTCGCTGACGCCTTCCTTGCGCAGACGCACCACGTCATCCGCGCCCAGACGGAACACGGTGCCGGTCGAGTCAATTCGCCGTATGATGTCCTCGTCCCACAGTCCGGCCTTCGTCATCGAAATGATCTCCGCCAGTGACAACGGCACAGGCCGACGCATAGCGGCGCACCCAACCGTTATCAGCGGCAACGCCACGATCAGCAGTAGTAGCAAGCGTTTCATCACAGCTTACTTTACACGCCGCCTGCGCCTGCCGTAAGTGACCGGCGAATCTTCTCGATCAATCCCGTCGTCGAGAACCCGCGCACAAACGGCAGGATCTGTACCTTGGTTCCCGCCGCCGTCAGCACCGCGCGCTCCTCGGCGTCGAGAGTGTCGGGACGGTAATCGCCGCCCTTGACATAGACGTTCGGGCGGACGGCCGCGAGGAAACGGGTGGCGCGTTTCTGCGGGAAGATGACCACCGCGTCCACGCACGTCAACGCCGCCAGAACTGCCGCGCGATGTCGTTGCGCGACCAACGGACGCGTCGGCCCTTTCAGTTCGCGCACCGAGCGATCGGAGTTCAACCCGACGACCAACAGGTCGCCGAGCGCCTTGGCCCGGCGCAGGTAATTCACATGACCGTAGTGGAGTAGGTCGAAACAACCGTTGGTCGCCACCACACGCCGTCCGTGCCGGCGAGCGGCGCGCGCCCAGCGAACAGCTTCGGGCAACGTCAGGAGCTTGGTTATCAGGCGTTTGGGCATTGGTTTTTTGGCTTGCTTATGTTTCTCAGTTCGCGGAAATTAATCATGTTAAGGATGACCCAGCCCGCAAGGCGGGTCAAGCGGAAATCGAGTAATGCACTTTCTTCATCTATTGGGCACGACAATCTATTTTGCGGTGCTGATCGGCCTGTCTTGTTACGGGCTGCATCGGTACCTCATGATTTACCTGTATTACAAGCACCGTAAACAGAAACTCCTACCTGTGGGACACTTCGACTCGTTGCCGCGTCTCACCGTCCAACTGCCGCTCTACAACGAGATGTACGTCGCCGAACGTCTCCTCGACTCCATCGCGGCGCTGGATTACCCGAAAGACAAACTTGAAATCCAGGTTCTCGACGACTCCACGGACGAAACCACCAAGATTGTCGTCGGGAAAGTTGCCGAGCTTCGTCGCCGCGGCTTCAACGTCCAGTGCGTTCATCGCACCAATCGCCAAGGCTACAAGGCTGGCGCGTTGGAGAACGGCCTGAAGACCGCCACCGGCGAGTTCATTGCCATCTTTGACGCCGACTTCGTACCGCAGCCTGACCTGATTCAGAAAACGATCCACTATTTCACCGACCCGACCATCGGCATGTTGCAGACCCGCTGGGGACACATCAACGAGCAGTTCTCCCTGCTGACTCGCGTCCAATCCATCTTTCTCGATGCCCATTTCCTCATCGAACAGACCGCCCGCTCACGTTCCGGCCGCTTCTTTAACTTCAACGGCACCGCCGGCATCTGGCGTCGCTCCTGCATTGCAACATCCGGCGGTTGGCAGCACGACACACTTGCTGAGGACCTCGACCTCAGCTACCGCGCCCAGATCAAAGGCTGGAAGTTCCTTTTCCTTCCCGACATCGTGACCCCGTCCGAATTGCCCGTCGAGATGAACGCGTTTAAGGCGCAACAGCACCGCTGGGCCAAAGGCTCCGCGCAGGCCATGAAAAAGATGTTGCCGCAACTCTGGCGCGCCGACCTCCCGCTCAAGCTTAAGTTTGAAGGCACCGTCCACCTCACCAGCAATCTCGGCCACCTGATGCTTTTCACGATGTGTCTCGTCTTCCGTTCCACCGCCTACGCCGGCACGCACGAAGCCTCCGGCGGCAACGAATTGACCAAGATCTTCCTCGTGGACATCCCGCTATTCCTGGCAGCATCAGTCTCGATCACGGCATTTTATTTCTGTCCGCAGATCGCGCTGTACGAAAAGTGGGGGAAACGCATCCTCTACATGCCGTTGATGATGGCCGTCGGCATCGGCCTCTGCGTCAACAACGCCCGCGCCGTCCTCGAAGCCATCTTCAACCACAAGAGCGAATTCGTCCGCACCCCGAAAGCCGGCGTCCAGCAAAGCAGTGACTCCTGGCAGGGCATCAAGTACCGTTCGTTTCGCGGGCTGGTTCCGTACCTCGAAATCGCCTTCGGTTTCTACTACAGTTGGTTTCTGTACGACGTGATGGACCGTGGCCAGTGGATTACCGCGGTCTTTATTACTCTCTTCCAAGTCGGCTTCTTCTACGTCGGCCTCATGTCACTCATGCAAACCAGCACCCGCCTTGTGCGTCGCGAGCCGCCGCCACTCGCGTCCGCCAGCGCCTGACCATCGTCCCATGTCCGAACCACTCGGCATCATCGCAGGTAACGGCGAATTCCCCATCCTCCTCGCCCGCGCCGCGCGCCAGCAAGGACTCCACACCATCGCCGTCGCCTTCGAAGGCGAGACCAACGCCGATATCACCCAAGCCGCCGACGAAGTCGAGTGGGTCCGCATCGGCCAGCTCGACAAACTCATCAACGTCTTCACCAAACGCCACATCACCCGCGCCGTCATGGCTGGCGGCATCACGCCGGCAAACCTCTATAAAAATCTCAGCCTCGACTTCCGCATGATCGCCGTCGCCGCCCGGCTCAAAGTCCGCAACGCCGAGACCATCTTCGGCGCCATCGCCGACGAGTGCGCCAAGGACGGCGTCGCGCTCCTCGACCCGCGCCCCTTCTTCGGCGACCAAGTCCCGCAGCCCGGTAACCTCACTCGACGCGCCCCCGACCGCGACCAGCAGGACGACATCACCTTCGGCCTCAAGATCGCCAAAGCCGTTGCCGCCCTCAACATCGGCCAGACCGTCGTCGTCAAAAAAGGCACCGTCCTCGCCGTCGAAGGTTTTGAAGGCAGCGACGAATGCATCCGACGCGGCGGCCTCCTCGCCGGCGAAAAAGGCGGTGGCATCGTCGTTAAAGTCGCAAAACCGAATCACGATTTCCGGTTCGATATTCCGTGTGTCGGCGTCCGCACCATCGAATCGTGCGCCGCCGCGAAAATTTCCGTGCTCGCCCTCGAAGCCGGAAGCACGTTGCTCCTTGACCGCGACAAAGTCATCGCCGCCGCCGACCAACACAACCTCCTCCTCGTCGCCGTGGAGGCAACATGATTACAAAAGTTGTCATTCTGAGCGAAGCGAAGAACCTCGCAATAGCATCGCAACACCGGTCGAAAAATCTTCCCGGAATAACCGGAGCAAAACCGCAATGAACAACGGCCATGTGATCGAAACGGTAGCAATTGCGCTGGCTGGCATTTGGGCGTGTGGATTGGCTAGGACGGTACGAGACAAATTCAGCCAAAACAGCGACGAGTTGATGACGCGACTCACGGATCGATACCCGTGGTTTGACCGATTAGCTAACCGAATTTGTTGCATCAAAAACGTGCGGATCGCAGACTCAATTGTCTGGTGCATGGAGAAAGGCTTGTGGTTGTCGCGTGCTGCAATTTTTGGCACCATGCTTGGCATCGGCTTGTGGTTTGGGCTTGGAGTGGTGTGGATGTTTTTGCTCGGTGAAGACTCGAATCTGTTGACACATGTTGGAATTGCGACTTGGGTGGGTGCAGTCTGGGCAACGCTGCGGCCTCGATCCTTAGCGGAGCAGACCGACGAATCACATACGAGGACAGGATGACCACCCCGCTCAAACTCGGCGTCGTCGGCGTCGGAC
>Ga0114951_10002856_pt1 | contig 18814 bp, 19 predicted proteins | sample AM7aDNAmetaG_FD_88677 | JGI IMG/M metagenome (GOLD analysis project Ga0114951, IMG submission 88677) | Freshwater microbial communities from Finland to study Microbial Dark Matter (Phase II) - AM7a DNA metaG | ecosystem: Environmental > Aquatic > Freshwater > Lake | place: Finland: Lake Alinen...
CTCTTCAGCATCCTGATACCACAACACCTGAGTTCGTATTGCGCATCACTACTTAGTTTTCTGGCGTCTCTTTTCTCCATGAATATATTATGCCATAATCTAAGTGATTTGTCTACTATTTAGTTGCCGTGGTAATAGAATACCCTATTAGCTATTAATAACGAATAATTCTAATAAAACATATTCTAATAAAGAGATTATAGATTGAGATACACGGGTATTCACCGGAACTGGCGAAGGAGTGCCAATTGAATAAGGGTAATTCAACTGAAAGCCCAGGAATCCCCAATTCAGGGCAGAATGAGCAGCAGCAGGTGTTGATCAATACGTCCCGGCATCTCGTTCAATGTGCAATTATAGAACAATCACGTGACGGTATTATGGTTACCGACGAAAAGGGCAACATCGATATATGGAACAAAGGTATGGAACTTATAACCGGGATAAACCGCTGTGACGCAATAGGTTTGCCTGCCTGGCAAGTTCAGTTGCAGTTATTTCCCGATACAATGAAAACCCCGCAACTGATAGAACAGGTGAAAGCCGGGGTAAAGAACATATTTGAATCAAAACAGGAATGGAAAGGCCGGGAAAGTGAACAGGAAATCCAATGTGCCGGTGGAAACCCCAAATTTGTTCAGACCTCCTCTTTCACTATCAAATACGAGGGGACGGTTAGATTAGGAACCATTATGCGTGATATAACCGAACGTAAGAGGGAGGAAGACACGCTGCTTTCCAGAGAAAATATTATCGAGCACTCTTCATTTGCCATTGCCACCTCTGACCTCGAGGGGAATATGACCTCTGGTAATCTTGCTTTTATCAAAATATGGGGTTTCGCTGAGTCGGGCGAGTTTTTGGGCAGACCTTTTTGGGAATTCTGGTTATTAGAGGAAAGGCGTCATGAAATCATGAAGGTGCTCAAAAGCGAGGGACACTGGTCTGGAGCGACCAGGGCTAGGCGGAAAGATGGAACAATTTTCGAGGTCCACGTGTCTGCCGCTACGGTCTTTAATAGTGCAGGCAAGCCTATTGCCCTGACTTCTACATCGATCGACATCACCGAACGAAAGAGAGAGCAAGACGCTCTGCGTATAAAGGATTGGGCTATTGAATCGGCCGTAAATGCCTTTGTTACCATCGACATGGCAGGGAATTTGAACTATGTTAATAGCGCTTTTATCAAGCTGGTTGGTTATAACTCGCCACTAGAAGTACTGGGCAAGCCAGTTTGGGGATTCGGTCCCAATATTGAGGTGGTTGCGAAGGTCAAAGAGGGTTTGCTCACGGAGGGATTTTGGAAAGGGGATGTGGTTGTCCGGCGCTGGGATGGTTTTTGCCTGGATACCCATATGGTGGCCAGCGTGGTGGTTAACGATGCCGGTCAACCCATCTGTATACAGGCCTCCTTTGCCGATATCACCGAACGTAAAAAAGCGGAAATTGCCTTGCAGGATAGCGAGGCCAGGTTCCGGGAACTGTTTAATCGGATGAGCAGTGGTGTGGCCGTGTATAAGGCTGTCGACAACGGCGGAGATTTCATTTTCCTGGATTTTAACCCTGCAGCGGAGAGAATAGAGAAAATTAGTAAGCAAGATATCCTGGGTAAGAGGGTATCCGTGGTATTTCCCGGTGTGAAAGAATTTGGAATTTTTAAAGTATTCCAAAGAGTTTGGCAAACCAGTCAACCAGAGTATTTCCCCCAGAACATTTATAAAGACGGAAAGGATTCAGGAAGCTGGAGAGAAAATTGGGTTTTCAAACTAGGCGCGGATGAGGTAGTGGCTATTTATAATGATATCACCGAACGTAAGAGGGCGGAGGAAAAACTGCAGGCTGCCTACGCTCAAGAAACCAGATTGCGCCAGCATTTAGAAGAAGAAGCCCAAAACAGGATCAGGTTTATTGATGTGTTAGCCCATGAACTGAAAGGGCCCCTGACGCCTATGCTTACCTCTTCCGGTATATTGCGGGAGATCCTGCCTCCGGATTCGGGGAGTAGGCTGCAGAGGCTGACCGATAACATTTTTAACGGCACCAATTTGCTTAACAGCCGCCTGGATGAATTGCTGGAAGTCGCTCGATATGCTCGGGGCGCTGTTAACCTGAATAAAGAACTTATAGACACGCGCCAGTTCATTGAACAGGTCGTTTCCCGCTACACGCCTGCCATCGCCCGGCGCAATCAAGAGTTGATCGTTGAGTTGGCGGAGGATATACCTGTGGTTAGCCTGGACCGGTCCCGCCTGGAGCAGGTTCTGGTCAATTTGCTTTCCAATGCCAGCAAGTACAGCCCGGAAGGTTGCCGCATACTGCTGACGGTCGGCAGAAGAGACGGCCATCTATTGATATCCGTCAAAGATGAAGGCATCGGCATTTGCCCCGAGGACCAGCCTATTCTATTCCAACCATATCAACGGGTAGGCCAGGAACAGCACAAGACTCAGGGATTGGGACTGGGCCTGACGGTGGTGAAATCTATCATCGAGGCCCACGGTGGTAAGATATGGGTAACCAGTAAATTGGGCCAGGGCAGCACTTTTAGTTTCACCATACCCCTGAAATAACCGTTGCTGCTGGCGTGATAAAAGGTTTTAAAGATATTCTAATATAGAGAAACCAGATTGAAATAATCGGTTATTCACCCGAACGGATGAAGGAGAGTCAAATTGAATCAGAGTCAATCTTCCGAAAGCCAGAAAAACCTCATTTCAGAGCAAAACGAGCAACTGCAGATGTTGGCCATGAAGTCTCAGTATCTCATTCAATGTGAAATTATAGAACAATCACGTGACGGTATTATGGTTACCGACGGAAATGGAAACATCGAAATGTGGAACAAAGGTTTGGAAATATTAACAGGGATCAACAGGTGTGATGCCATAGGTTTACCTGCCTGGCAAGTGCAGATGCAGTTAATTCCCGATAAACTGAAAACTCCGGAAATGATAGAACAGGTGAAGGCCGGCGTAAAAAACATACTTGAATCAAAACAGGAATGGAAAGGTCAGGAAAGTGAACAGGAAATCCAATGTGCCGGCGGAAAGCATAAATTTGTTCAAACCTCCTCATTCATCATCAAACAAGATTCTACCCTCAGGTTAGGAACCATTATACGTGACATGACCCAGTGTAAGCTGGTTGAGGCTCAGGAAAAGCTGCGTGCGAAAGAGCACCAGGCCTTTAATGGTCTAGCCGAGTTGTACAGAGGGCAGGATATTGAACAGGACAAACTGCTGCAGAAATTTGTAGATAACCTGCCGACAAGCTGGCAATTCCCGGAGATTGCCTGTGCCAGCCTGGTCCTGGACTACAAAGAGTTCCACACTCAAAATTTCGGGGAGTCTGCCTGGAAGCAATCCGCGCCGGTCGAGGTATATGGATCTATCGTGGGAAGCCTTCAAGTAGGTTACCTGGAGGAAAGGCCGGTTGAGGACGAGGGACCCTTCCTGAAAGAAGAGAGGGCGCTTATCAACGCGCTTGGCCGGCGCTTGGCAGTGATTATCGAGCAAAAACAGGCAGAGGGTAAACTGGTTGAGAACTATAAAAAGCTGAACATATCTTACCAAAAAGAAAAGCATTTACGGCAGGAACTGCAGGAGGAAGCTCAAGCCCGCGGCATGTTTATTGATATTCTGGCTCATGAATTGAGAACGCCCTTAACCCGCCTGCTGGTCTGTTCAGGCATGTTGCAGGATACTCTCGGTTCTTCTGATGCGGATATTCAAAAACGTTTGATTCAAAACTTGCATAATGGCACGCAATCTCTAGCCCAAAGACTGGAAGAACTGCTGGACCTGGGGAAATTCTCCAGAGGGATTTTCACTTTGCAAAAACAGCCGGTCAATTTAAAAGAACTAGTCAATAAAACGGCTGCCCGGTTCAAACCTCAGGTCGAACAGCAATCCAGGCAGCTAAACCTGGAAATTCAAGACAATTTGCCGGAGATAGAAGCCGATCCCGCCCGTTTGGAGCAGGTACTGGCTAATCTGCTCTCCAATGCCGTCCAGTACAGCCCTAAATACACTACTATCATATTGAAAGTTGGCAAGGCAGCAGATAATATTGTCATCGAAGTCCAGGATGAAGGAAAAGGCCTAACTCCAGAGGAGCAAAAGAAGCTCTTTGATCCATATCACCGTGTCCAGCAGGACACCCAAAAATATCCGGGAATCGGTCTGGGCCTGGCCATCTGCAAGCAAATTGTGGAAGCCCACGGAGGCAGTATAGGCATTGAAAGTAAGTTAGACAGGGGTACCTGCTTTAGTCTTAAAATACCGGTCAAAATAAGACTGGAGGATAAAAATGAAACTTCTTCTGGTGGAAGATGATGCCGCTAATGTTGAAACTATCAGGCTTTGCCTGGAGGTCTATAAACCGGACTGCGCTTTAAGCGTGGTGTATAACGGCAAAGAAGTAGTCCCTGCGCTAAAAGAAAATGCCTTTGACGGCTTGATATTGGATTTGGGGTTGCCGGGTTTGGACGGCATGGATGTGCTGGAAGAAGTAGTTCAGCGTTCTAAAGTGCCTGTCATAGTGGTAACCGGTCGTAAAATCGAAGGAGAACAAAAAAAGGTTTTGCAACTGGGGGCCAAAGACTACATTTTTAAGCCGTATGATTTTCATGACCTTTTAAAAAGCATCAACCAGTACTTTGGGGTATGAGACTTTGGCCGGGCGGCTTTTGCATTTTAATGAGGTTTTCTATATATTTGAAACGCCCTTTAGCGTAAAGTAATGCCCTCTGCGCAGCGTGGTTAGCCGGATCTCACCTTATTATTATTTTAAATCGAGGCAACATTGTGAATGATATTCTGATTAAAGCCGTGGCCGTAGTTACGGTTGCTCTAATATTCTATTCTGTCGCGGTTGTGACTGAACAAAAAAAACAACGTATCTCAAAACTGGTGCTGATATTTATGTCATTGGGTGTGTTATTCGATATAGCTTCTACCGTTCTGATGATAATAGGATCCCGTAAAATCCCTTTCACCATCCACGGCTTCATCGGTTATTCAGCTTTATTGGTGATGCTGATCGATACGATATTGATTTGGCGCTTCTGGCGTGGAAATGGCGGGGTCCAGGTTCCCAAAGGTCTCAACACGTACACTCGCCTGGCTTATGGTTGGTGGGTTATCGCCTACATTGCTGGTGCGATTATCGCCATGACACTAAAAAGTTAATTATATATCTCTTTCTACCCCAATTTACTTTGTCAGACCGCGAAATAAGACCGCTTTCGCGCCAGGACGAATTGGTCGGCTGCCCTTTAACGGATTCGCTCAGCTTCACATAATGTAGTGAATAGTTATGCGGAAAAGGCCTAAATTAAACTTTATAGGCTTGAAATATTCCCGAAGAACGTCCTATTGACAGTTGGCGCTAAAAAGTGATAAAAATATAACAAATAGTGTATTATATATAACATAGTGTTAATTAAATATCACAGGAGGACCTATGAAAGGCAAATTAAGGTATCTTGGGTTTTTAGGATTCCTGGGTCTGTTGGGGCTCACTGGAAATTATGCGTTCTACGGCTTTTTTAACTTCTTCGGCTTTTGGGCTTTATCCAGGCAAAAAAGAGACGAAATGCTCATCTCGAATGCCGCCAATGCGGGACTGAATGCTTTCAAAGTGTCACTCATAGCGTTATCATTGGCAATTGCCATTTTGTCGGTCTTTCAGACGCTCGAAGCTGCCCTGATTGCTATTGCCCTGGTTTTTACAGCGCAACTACTCACGTTTATTATTTCGTTCAATTATTTTGAGAAACGGGGTAATCTTTGAAGACAGTTTTAATAAAGTCTCGCATTAAGGAGCTAAGGGCGCGATACGATTTGACTCAGGATCAGCTAGCCGACATGGTGGACGTGCGCAGAGAAACGATTGTACATATTGAGCGTAACAGGTACAATCCGTCTTTAACGCTGGCTTATTTGATAGCCAGTGCGCTCAAGAGCACCATAGATGCGGTTTTTACTTTCGAAGAGAAATGAAATGAGCCTGACTACTTTTCAAAGTAACCCTTGATTCAGCTACCTGCCCATTTAAACAGGGTCTCACCCTGTACGGACGATAAAGGTAGTATTTATAATAAACGATTCTTTATTAGACTATGATATCATTGAGTAAGATGTACCTGTAAAATCCTTAAATCCAGCTGAAATGAAACTGTGAAGCCGATTAACCATAAGTTAACAGGATTAATAGCCCATGACGAACACTGAGAATACCCACCCGCCCATAGACATCAACCCGCAGTTCAGGCGCGCTCTTGACATAATGGAAACCAGCGATAAAAGCCTCTTCATTACTGGCAGGGCGGGCACGGGTAAATCTACGCTGCTGAACTATTTCCGCACTAGCACCCGAAAGAAAGTGGCGGTACTGGCGCCCACCGGCGTGGCCGCCCTCAATGTCAAAGGGCAGACCATCCATTCGTTTTTCAAGTTCAAGCCGGGCATTACCCCTGACCGGGTCAAAAAACTGCGCTCCGGTACAGGCATCTACCGCCAGCTGGATGCCGTCGTCATTGATGAAATCTCCATGGTGAGATCCGATTTGCTGGACTGCGTGGACCGCTTTCTGCGGCTTAACGGCCCCGAGGCAGACAGGCCTTTTGGCGGTATCCAGATGGCCTTTATCGGGGACCTATACCAGCTGGCACCGGTGGTTACTAGCGGGGAAAAGGCTGTTTTCCAATCTCTTTACCAGACGCCTTACTTCTACGGCGCCCGGGTGTTTGACTCCTTCGAGATGGAATTCGTGGAACTGGAAAAGATTTACCGGCAGCATGATGAACAGTTTATAAACCTGCTCAATGCCATTCGCAACAATTCAGTTACTGCGGAAGACCTGGAGCTTCTCAACCAGCGCTATCAGCCGGAGTTTGAACCATCTACTGACGAATTGTACGTCTATTTAACTACCACTAACAGCCTGGCCGAAGAAATTAACAGCCGGCGTCTTTCCGGCCTGGAAAGCGGGCTTCACACCTTTAGGGGCAGCCTCGAGGGGGACTTCGGTAAGGAGTACCTGCCCACTGCGGTTGATCTTCGCTGCAAGGTGGGGGCACAGGTGATGATGCTCAATAATGATATTGAGGGGCGCTGGGTTAACGGCAGCATCGGCAAAATATCCGCCATAACCCGTAATAGCAACGGCGAAGAGGTCATCTTGGCCGATATAGCCGGTGGTGAGGAAGTAGAGATCGCGCCTTTTACCTGGGAGATCTTCCGCTTTTTCATCGAGGCTGGTGGACTGCAGTCGGAAATAATCGGCACGTTTACCCAGTATCCCTTGATGTTAGCCTGGGCGGTCACCATTCATAAGGCCCAGGGAAAGACCTTCGACCGCGTCATAATTGATGTCGGCCGTGGTACTTTTGCCCACGGCCAGATGTATGTGGCCCTCAGCCGCTGTACCACCCTGGGAGGCATTATCCTCAAGAAGAAGGCGCTCAAAAAGCATATCTGGACCAACTACCAGGTCATGGCTTTCCTGACTAAGTACCAGTATAAAAAGGCCGAGCAGTCTTGCCCGGTGGACGGCAAAATCGAACTGATCAGGAAGGCTATCCAGGATAAAGCGCTGCTGAAGATAGTCTACCTCAAACCCAGCGACGAGAAATCAGTCAGAATTGTCCGGCCGGAGGCCGTGGGAGAAATGGAGTACCAGAGTAAGAAATATCTGGGTATGCAGGCCTTCTGCCTGAAACGCCATGACTACAGGGTTTTCCGCATTGACCGCATATTGGAGATCAACGAGGCCTAAAAAAGGCCAATGCGGGCATTTTCGTTATATTAACATGATCGGACTGCCGAACTAAAAGCCAAGACCGGTGATTGATTGACGTTATAGTGTTATAATGTTATAAAGAAAGGATTAGAGGATGGTTAACTATGAGTGCTCAATCTAAACGGACAACTATATATCTTGACCCTGATTTGCATAAAGCCTTGCGCTTAAAAGCGGCTTCAATTTCTAAATCAGTATCAGATCTGGTCAATGATGCGGTCAAAGAGTCACTGGGAGAGGATGCTGAAGACCTAGCAGCCTTTGACGAACGGGCTCGAGAGTCTCTGGTTAGCTACGATGAAATGCTCAAAAGGCTCAAAAAAGATGGCCGCATATAAGGTCTATTTCAAGGCATCGGTGGAGAAAGACCTTAAATCTATTCCCAAAAAGGATTTAAGTAAAATTCTTCAACGTATTTCGCAGTTGTCACTGGAGCCTCGGCCCATAAGTTCAGAAAAGCTGACAGACCAGGAAAAGTATCGCATTCGCCAGGGCTTATACCGCATCGTATATTCTATTCAAGACGATCAGCTCATTGTCTGGATTGTGAAAGTTGGCCACCGTAAAGATATTTATCGCTGAATATGCAGGTAAAGAATTGAAATTAGTAATTTAGCCGGTGGTCTTTACTTAGAGTTGCCGGTGCGGATGAAAAGAAGGGGTTGGAAAAAGCCCTTAAGTGACAACATCATCTGTTAATCGGTTAAAATACGAGAATCTGAATAAGAGAAGTGTATTGTTATGCCGGTAGTTGAAGTCAGCCATATAGTCAAGACCTACGCGGACAAAGCTGCGGTGGAAGACCTGTCTTTTTCCGTAAATGAGGGCGAGATATTCGGACTGATCGGCCCTAACGGCGCCGGTAAAACGACCACCATCCGGATGATGATGGACATCATCAAACCCGATTCAGGTACGGTAACCATCCTTGGCGAAAAGTTAAAGGAAGGCAGCAAGAACAGGCTGGGCTACCTGCCTGAAGAGAGAGGCCTTTACAAAAAACTGACCGTGATGGATTCGCTTATTTACTTTGCCTCTTTAAAGGGTGTTGACCGGACCTCGGCTGAGAAAGAAGCTAACCAGTTGCTCACTCAGACCGGCATGTTGGTCCACAGGTATAAGAAAATCGATGAACTTAGCAAGGGTATGGGGCAAATTATCCAGTTCATTGTCACTATCCTGCACAACCCGCAACTGGTGGTCCTGGATGAGCCTTTCAGCGGTCTTGACCCGATCAATACCGAATTGTTGAAAGACAAGATTTTAGACTTGAGAAGTCAGGGCAAAGCGGTTATTTTAAGCACGCACCAGATGAACCAGGTTGAAGAACTCTGCGACCGCATTTTAATGGTCAATCACGGGCGGGCGGTCTTATATGGGGATCTGAACGGGGTCAAGTCAAAATACCAGAGCCATGCGGTTATTCTGGATTATCAGGGTGAACTGGGTCAGGTGCAGGGAGTTACTGAAAAGCGCGCCCAAAAGGGCTATGTTGAGCTGTTACTGGATGAAAACACCACTCCTCAACAGGTATTGGAGAGATTAGTCAGCAGCGGCGTCGTCATAAACCGCTTCCAGATAGCCACTCCCTCGCTAAACGAAATATTTCTGGAAGTAGTGGGCAGGCAGCATGAGTAAGACGGTCCTGATTTTCAGGCATGAATTCCTGAGCACACTCAAACGTACCGGCTTTGTTATCCTTACCCTGGCACTGCCGGTGCTGGGACTACTGGCTATCGGCCTTTTTCATATCATTTCTGGAGTCACTCCGCCTCCGCCCGCGACAACCCAAATCGGGTATGTCGATGAAGCCGGGGGCTTCGCCCAATTCACCACTCAGGGAAATATAACCCTGGTGTCCTATAATACCCGGGAAACAGCCACCCTGGCCCTGGTCAAAAATGAAATTTCGGAATATTTCATCATCTCGCCGGATTTTGTCTCAACTGGAATAATCAGCCGCTTTACCACGCAGAGAGAGTTGATGGCCCCCTTGGCGGTCTCAGAGGCGATACAGACCTTTGTTTCCAGCAACCTTTTAAGCGGGAAAGTGCCTGCCGCCACCATCACCAGGGTCCAATCACCGGTCAACCTGGTCACCAGCCGATTGACTGCAGAAGGTCTGCCGGCCAGTGAGCAGGGCGGGCTTACCAATATTTTTATCCCGGCGGTTTTCAGCATTATGCTGATGCTCTCGCTGGTTTTTTCTACCACCTATGTTCTGCAGGGGCTGGGAGAGGAGAAGGAAAACCGGCTGATGGAGATATTGTTATCTTCGGTTTCCCCGCGCCAGCTCATAACCGGCAAAGTGCTGGGTATCGGGGCGGCCGGATTGGTCCAGGTCCTGGTCTGGGGCCTTTCATTTCCCCTGCTGTTATCGCTGGCTTCATCTTTTTTCGGCGGCAGTTTCAGTTCTTTACAGATACCGGCTAATTTTCTGGTCCTGGGCCTGGTGTATTTCATCCTGGGCTACCTGTTGTTCGCAGTGCTGTCATCAGGCTTCGCGGCCATGAGCAGCACCGTACGGGAGGCGCAGGGACTGGCCGGAATATTTACCATGTTTGCCGTTGCCCCGTTCTGGTTTTTCTCTTTGCTCTTGCTCTATCCCAACAACCCTGTCTGGGTGGTCTTCAGTATTTTCCCCTTCTCAGCGCCTGTTCTGGTGATGCTGCGCTTTGGTATGACGGGTGTTCCGGGATGGCAGATCGCAGTCAGTCTGGCCGTGCTGATTCTCTCCATCATCGGTGGATTGTGGCTGACAGCCCGACTCCTCAGAGTGTATATGCTGATGTACGGAAAAAGGCCCAGGCTGGGCGAAATTTTCCGGAACCTCAAAACCGGGTAGGATGCCTGAGACATTTTAACTATATGCTCGTTTTACCGGCAATAAAAATACCCAGTTATCGTTGTTTCCGAAAAGTACTCGCTGCCGCGGCAGTTACCCTTTTTTGGGCATCGTTGGCTTTAGGCAAGGGATAGCCTTGCCGCTTTGTTGTTCAAGCAAGAAGAAGTAATCGATGTGGTTGTCTACGATATTTCGCCGGGTCGGTCAGTTTGGCCTGTTCGCAGAATTAAGCAAAGTGCCCCAGCTTCTGCTGGTAATCCTTCAGAGTTTTAATTGCTGGAAATAGTTTCATCCAGAACCGGGGCTGACAGAGATTGATACATTTGGAAGTATTTTCCTGGTTTGGCCATCAGTTCTGAATGGGAACCGATCTCAATAATCCTGCCATTATCCAGAACGATTATGCGGTCGGCTTTGGTGATGGTAGAAAGCCGGTGAGCAATAATCACCAGGGTCCGCCCTTTGGATATCTCGTGCAAAGATTCCTGCATGATCCGTTCAGTATTGGTATCGATGCTGGAGGTAGCCTCATCCAGTATCAGGATGCGGGGCTCAATCAAGATAGCCCTGGCCATGCAAACCAGCTGGCGCTGCCCGGCGCTTAGGCTGGAACCGCGCTCCCCAACAGAAGTTTGAAAACCTTTTTCCAGGCGGGAGATGAAATCATAGGCTCCTGCGCTCCGACTGGCCTTGACCACCTGCTCATGGGTGGCTTCGGGACGACCGTATTTTATATTGTCCTCAATAGTGCCGGAAAACAGGAAAGGATCCTGGGGGACTATCCCTATCTGCCTTCTTAAAGAATTTTGCGTGACGGATTTTACGTTATAACCGTCAATTAAAACGGCTCCATCCCGCACGTCATAAAAACGGGTTATCAAATTGGTCAGGCTGCTTTTTCCGGCTCCGGTCTGACCGGCAATGGCCACTGTCTCTCCTGCCGCAATTTTCAAGTTGATCTCTTTCAGTACATCCTCATCATTTTCATAAGCGAAGGTCACATTTTGGAAATCAATTTCACCTTTAATGACCGGCATTTCAATAGCCGCGGAGCTATCTTTGATTTGAGGTTCGATATCCATTAATTCGAAGATACGGACCCCGGAGGCCAGAGTGTTCTGTATATCGGTATATTGTTGAGTCATTCGTGTCACTGGTCCCACGAACTTTTGCACATAAAGCAGAAAGGCCAGCAAGGTTCCCACCTCCATAGTTTTGTTGAGAACCTGGAATCCGCCATATACCAGGACCATGGCATAAGCTGCGCTGGTCAGGATATCCATGATCGGCCACATAAAAGCGTGCAGCTTGGTAGCCCTCATATTAGCTTGAAAATTGGACCGGTTAACAGTCTCGAATTCCTGAAGGTTGACTCTCTCCCTTGACATACTCTGGGAAACCCGCACTCCGGAAACTCCCTCCTGGATTTTGTCATTAACGGTAGATATGGTTTGGCGGGCATTCATAAAGGCCTCTCGCGCACGTCTTTGCCAGAAGAGCACCACGATAAACAGGACGGGTACGAAAGTTAATGTCAGGAGTCCCAGTTTTACATTCATGATGAGCATTATAGCCGCTATGGTCAGCAGGGTTAGAGCATTGGCCATCAGGGTAATTATGTCCTGGGAAACCAGGGACTGTAGTTGACCGACGTCATTCTGGACACGGGACATGATCTTGCCAACCTTATTGTTGTCATAGAAACTTAAAGGCATCATCTGCAAATGATCAAATAATTGCGTGCGCATCTTGTACAGAGTACGCTGTCCGGCATAGGTCAAGAAAGATATTTGCATATACTGGCCCGCCCAGTTTATCAGGGTCAGGACGATATATCCGATCGCCGCCCAGGTCAGCATGGAAACATTACCGGATATCATATTGTTGGTGGCCAGAGCAACCGCCAGGGGAGTAATCACCGAAGTCGCTGAGTTAATAATTACTCCAACGCCTCCGAGAGCCATCCATTTTTTAACCTTTGACAGATATGCGGGCAAACGCTTTACCACATCGAAATAGGTTATCTTGCTTCCCCCGGCATCGGTAGAATCCATTCCTCCCTGAAAACGTACCTTGCTGGATGTCCCCGTTTTACTGCGACCTGTGCTAGCCATAATTAAGCCTCCGCCACAGTTTTTACGTTGCTTTGAGCCGCGTCGAGTTGAGACGAATATATTTGTCGGTATATTCCGTTCTGGTTGATAAGATCGTGATGCTTGCCCTTTTCCACGATCTGTCCGTCTTTCAGTACCAGGATCAGGTCGGCGTTCCTGATGACCTGCAGCCGGTGGGTGATTATGAAAGTAGTCCGGCCTTTGATCAATTCTTCCAGAGAGTTGCGGATCAGGCGTTCAGTACGGGCATCAACACTGGAGGTCGAGTCATCCAGTATTAAAACGCTGGGATTCATCAGTAAGGTCCGCGCGATTACAATGCGCTGTTTTTCTCCTCCGGAAAGGGTCAAACCTCGTTCTCCAACCCAGGTATCGTATCCCTCTGGCAGGCTTTGAACAAAATCATGGATTTGAGCGGTTTTAGCCGCTGCGATTATCTGCTCCATGCTGGCTTCAGGTAGTCCAAATCCAATATTAGTTCTTATCGAACCGTTGAATAAAAATACATCCTGCTGTGCGACGCCAATATGTTGCCGCATTGAGGCTAAGGTTACATCCCGCACATCCACACCATCAATGGTAATGCGTCCGCTTGTGACATCATAAAACCTCAGCATCAAATGGGTAATAGTGCTCTTCCCGCTGCCGGAACCGCCCACCAGGGCCACTTTTTGTCCGGGTTCGGCGCTAAAATTGATGTCTCTGAGGGTGTCCTCGTTGCCGGTATAGCTAAAGTTAACATTTTCAAAACAGATTCGCCCTTTGACACCGTTCAGGGTGATTGCGCCGGGCTTGTCTTTAACTGCCGATTCGGTGTCCAGAATCTCCAGGATTCTTTGCCCTCCGGAGACGAAGCGAGTATAGGTGTTAACTGTTTGTCCCATCATCTGGATCGGCCAGGCTAGCATTCCCAGGTAAAGTATAAACTGGGTTACGCCTCCCACAGTCAGGGTCCCCTCTATAACCTGCTGGCCCCCATACCACAGGATCACCCCTGCAGGTATGCCCATCAAGACAAACATCAACGGCATATTCAAGGCCTGTTGTTTGGCTGTAAAGACGGTCTGGTCGTAAAGTATTCTGGCATCCTTATCAAATTTCCGGCTTTCCTCTTCTTGCCTGGAAAAAGCCTTGACTACTCTGACACCCATCAGGTTTTCCTGTAAGGTATTACCCAGGGCGCCCATCGTTTGCTGGACTTTGAGCCACATAGGACCTACTCTATGACCGAAATAGTAAACCACCCAACCGATTGGTGGCAAAAACACGGCTGTGATTAAAGCCAACTGCCAGTTCAGGGAAAAAAGTAAATACAAGACGCCGATCAGCATCAAGACATTTTGTATTGTATCCGTTACTCCTCGGGCGATAAACTCCCGGACGGCTTCTACATCCACCGTGGCACGGGACAGGATCTGACCTGTCTGGGCTTTGTCATAGTAAGCAAAGCTCAACCGTTGCAAATGGTCATATAACTCGTTCCGCATGTCATATGCCGTGCTTTGAGAGGTCCTCTGCGCCAGATATTGGCTGCCAAAGTTGGCAAAACCCGTAATGGCAGCGGCACCTACGACCAATATGGCATCCATGATTATCGTACTATGCGCTCCAGAATTAAGAGCGGTATCTATGCCCTGCCCTAAAAAGCGAGGCATGACAAGTTCTGAGGCCGTGGCCATTACCAGCAGGATAAATGAGAAGAACATCCCCAACCAGTGGTATTTAACGTAGGCTAAAAGGCGTAAAGTTATTTTCATATTACTTTTGACTCTTCATTTTGCAGAATATTTATATCCACAGAGAATTTATTTAAATCTTTTTCGGTAAACGGCTTGTATTGTATAACAGGCCCGTATATAATGTCCAACTTTTACACCGGGAGGTATTTAATAATTAATAAGGTTGCCGAGGCACTGGATGCTGACCTGGAAATTAATCTTAGACCTGAACAAGTTTTATTGCCAAAATCAGTGCTGTCCAGGATAATCGGAAACCAGTATTTTGGACAAGTCTGATATTGATTATCGAACACATAAGAAAGCGCTGGGTGAATCAATCATCCAGCGCTTTCTGAATTTTAACCGGAAACAGTGTTACGGAAGGGCCACCGTGTAAATATTCCCGTTATCCGTGGCTACCATGAGGGTTTTTCCATCCGGTCCACCAAAACCCATGCTGGTTGGCCGACCGGAGGTGATTTTGATATATGCAAGCTTGGTGCCCTCAGGTGAATATACATAAACTCCATCCTGACAGGCAATCCAGATGTTGCCGGCAGCGTCCACCTGTATACCTTCGGCCGTAGCAGTACCACTCAGAAATTTTTTACCGTTGCTGGTTGAACCATCTGCAGCTACAGAAAAAGACATAACCTGGTTAGACATGGTTAAGGTCATATATAGCGTTTTTTGGTCGGGAGAGAGACCTACTCCATTAGGAATAGAGTATTGGCCTTCCAGAACCAGCTCACCGGCTGGGGTAAGGCGGTACAGGCCCATGAAAGTTACGCCAACAGGAGACGGCGGGGAAAAATAAGGATCGGTGAAGTAGATAGTCCCGTCATCGCGCATTATCATTTTGTTAGGGCCGTTCAAGGCTTTGCTCTGGTATTTATCGGCAAGTACCTTGCGGGTTCCGTCAGCCAGTGTGCGGACGACGCTGCGGGTTCCCCACTCTGCAGATATCAGGCTGCCGTCCTTGTCAAAAATCATGCTGTAGGTTTTATTACCTGGGTCTTTATATAGAGTAACGGTATTTGGCAATGCCAGTTGGTACAGCTTGTTTCCGTCACGGTCTGAGAACAGGAAGACATTGTGGGCCTTGTCCCAGACTGGGCCTTCAGAAAAATAGATCTTAGACTTACTGCTAATTAAGACCGGGGTCCCGATTTTGGTGAAATCCATCGCAGCAGGTTTTACTGGTGAAGCAGATGGACTGGCTGGTGAAGCAGATGGACTGGCTGGTGAAGCAGATGGACTGGTTGGCGAAGCAGAAGGACTGGCCGGTGGAGCAGATGGACTGGCCGGTGGAGCAGAAGGACTGGCCGGCGGGGGAGCAACGCTGGATGGTGGATTGGCTGATGGAGGTGGTGGCGGCGGATTGGAAGAACTGGCGGGCGGAGGAGCCACATTTGATGGGGTAATGGGCACTGAGACTGATGTAGAACTGGCAGGCGGAGCTGACGTTGGAGCGGAGGTTATCACCTTTGATGTCGAACTGGCAGGAATTGACGATGAAGGAACGGGTGCTGCCGGAGGCGCCGACGAACACGCGGCTAGAAGAATCAAGCTGGCTGTCAGAATGCCATGTACTACTAGTTTTTTTCTCATATATCCTCCTTCTCACTGAGTTATTTTCACTAATACTACTTATAGCCAGTCCCGGTGTCAAGTCTTTATTCAAGATAAAACCACAATATAAGTTTTATGACATCATGCAATCCATAGCGCAGTTTAATCACACGTCATTCTTGCGGTTTTAAGGTATTTTGAGGTGATCCAAAAACTGAAAATAATTGCTGCGATTTATGAAGATATGGCCTTTCCCATTGGTGGTATTTGTTCTTAACTCGTTGTAAAATTGGCTGTTTGAATTAGGTGTATTACTTGGTATATATTTGTACTGACTTGGTCTTTTAAGAGTCTTGTTAAAATATATGAAAATTTCAAAAGCAGTTTTCTATATCCTGTATGCGGTTATGGCTATTGTCATTGTCGTGAGTATGGTGTTTGCCTTTATTCCCCGGGCAAATTAACCGATAATTTCTGGCTCTATTTGCGTGGACCTTTTATATTCCTTCCGCTTTTGGTTAATCAATTCGCTGAAATACCTTGTGACCTGGCCGTGCCGAATAATGTTACTTGCCCTGATAGTTTTATTAAGCCATAATTATTCTGTTGATGAAAACGCGCTGCCATAAAATATTTTTATTTTCCAAAACCTTCCTTCATAAAACGAGAGAAATTGATAGAGGCTTAGGCCGCTACGTTGAAAGATTTTCTCGCTATTTGTGGCCGTGGCGAGAAAAATGGCTTGTATTGCTGGTCGGAACGCTTGTCGTTCTCGATTTTTCCAGTACTTATCTGCTTTTGGTGCTGAGTAAGAAAGATAATTTCTACGAAAGTGGTCTTCTTGCTGCCTGGGCATTGGATAGAGGAGGGTTCGCTTTTCTTTTACTAATTGATATAGTTGCCGCTGTATTTCTCTCACTGGCGGCCTTTACCGTGAGATATCTCTACAACAAACAGGGGTTTTATAATTATGGGCGGACTGCTTTTGTGTTCCTTCTCTTTCCTTATATTGCCTTTACAGTTTTGGCTATAGCCAATAATATTATTTTGCTATTGCGTTGACCTTCACAGCAATAACTTCTGTATTTATCTGGGCTGAATCCAGCGCTTTTAAATAGCGGGGTATGTAGTATTTTAATATAATGAAAATAATACAAAGCTGAAAATGCCTGCCTCTGGTTTGTGTTAAGTTGTCCGGATTTGCTGATCGTCCCGTCAGCACCGAATATGGTTTAAACAATTTGTCTGAGAGTAATTCCGGTAGTTCAGAATCAATTGTATTCTTTATAGAAGTATTAAATATTGGAGGCTATCCCGATGAAGTTATTAAAGTTCAGCCATTACAACAATATTTCCAATTTGAACCCGGCCGCAATTTATAGGGAGGACGTTGTCGGCAGCGGAGAAAAAGCCAGAAACCTGCGCAGCACATTTGCCATAATGCCTCCTCACCAAAAGGTGCCGTATCATTATCATGTTAATAGGGAAACTTTCATTTTGTTTATCAGCGGTACGGCTACGGTAACCATCGAGGGCAAGGAGTATACTATTCAAGCCAATGAGATGATTTATATCCCGGCAGGCGAGAAACACGGCACCGCTAATAACGCTGATGTTGAGCTTCGCTACCTCGAGTTTTTTACAGGAACTGAGGGTGTGGATGATCGCGTTAACGCATAAAACTTTAGTGCCTCCAGCCTGAACTCTTATAACCAGGCCCTTTTAACCGGCAAAGCCAGATAGTGGAACTGGCTGTCGAAATGAAAAGACCGGGGACAGGAATCCCCGGCCTTTTTTGTGGTCTGATATTGCAATAAGATAGAATCAAGCCGGTTATTCGAGTATTACGTTAAACTTCATTGAACCAGCATCAAGAATACTTCCGGTTATAGCATCGCGCACTGCAGTAGCATCGGCAGCCTTGGGATCGGTGAGTTTGTCAGGCATCTTGGAAAGGGCATAGACGATGACTGTGTAATTGAACGTACCTGTACCTCCCCCGCAAGGCAACTGGTAGGCATTGGCACTGTGGTCGTTACTGCCGAGTGTTCCGATTTTAGGATCAACAGTATCTTCAGCAATACCCTCGGGCAGACCGGTTGCGGTGCCCGGGATATTATACACTACCAAGAATACACCTTCATCGCCTCCACCCCGGATAGTGGTTATCAGAACAGCAAAACTCTTAGTGCCGGCCGGAGCCCCGGTCCAGGTTAGAGGCAGAGATTTTCCAGAGACATCAGTGCCACTAGAGGCACCATTGCATGCATATGGGTCTTTAAGGATACCACCATCTTTAACAACAGAACTGGTGACGATCAATTTTCCGCTCATAGATGGAAGGGGGACAGGAGATGCACCACCGCCAGGAGCAGGAGCAGGAGCAGCTCCACCACCGGCAGGCGGCGGCTGAGACACGGCAGGCGGCGGCTGAGAAGAAGGAGCGGGGGGTTTAGGACTGGCGGCCGGTTGAGAGGTTGCAGGAGGCGGCGGCTGTGAAGTAGAAGAAGCAGGCGCCGGAGGGGCTGCGGCCGGGGTAGTCAATGGAACTGAGGACGAAGAGAGCGCGGGTGTACTGGTTTTACTTACAGTGGCTGCAGGGGTAGCTGATGGAAGTGCACTGTTAGCGCAGCCACCTGTCATCATCAGCAAAGCTAAAACAGTCAAAATGCCGATAATAATCGAAAAGATTTGAAGCCGTTTACACATTTGTTTCTTCCTCCTTACTTTTCAAGGTGTTTTTCCCTGACATTAATATTTCA
>Ga0114951_10002858_pt1 | contig 18808 bp, 19 predicted proteins | sample AM7aDNAmetaG_FD_88677 | JGI IMG/M metagenome (GOLD analysis project Ga0114951, IMG submission 88677) | Freshwater microbial communities from Finland to study Microbial Dark Matter (Phase II) - AM7a DNA metaG | ecosystem: Environmental > Aquatic > Freshwater > Lake | place: Finland: Lake Alinen...
GTCAACAGTTAGCCGAAACCGGTCAGATCATTGGATGTGCATCCCCTGCTTATGACCCGCAGGAAGCAGATAAAAATCTGAAAGTAAATTCTAAAGAATTTTTAGAAATTGCTACAGAGATTTTTACCGATTGGATCCCTCAATTAAGTTCTGTAGGTTTTCAGGCAATTTGGGCCGGATATTATATTGAACCGCGCATGATCATCGACACAGAACTTGGTTTGTTCCTGGGTTTGAGAGGACAAGGATTTATGCTGGGACAGTATTTAGCAAAACTCTATGTTGATAAACTTATCGGGAAAGAAACACCAGAGTATTTCGAACGATTGAAATTAAGTGGGGACGGACTTCCTGAAAAAGCATTCAAATAAAAACAAAACTGAGCAGAACAGCCATTTTTGAATTATATTATTTGTATTTGAAAAAAAAGATATAACTTTGCACACTTTTAAAAAAGTAAGGGTTAGCGGTGAACTACTTGAATCAATTTGTGATACAGTTTTCAGGATTGGAAGAAGGCATTCATAACTTTGAATTTATTATTGACAAAGAATTTTTCAAAGAATTTGAATATTCGGAGATTACGGAAGGCAAGGTTAAGGTAAATCTGGAACTGGACAGGCAAACAACGATGCTGGTATTGAACTTCAAGATAAAAGGATACGTGATTTGCATGTGCGACAGGTGTCTTGAAGAGTATCAACAAAAGATCTCAGGAAGTGAACAATTGATCGTAAAACTTAGCGATGAAAAGATTCAAGAATCCGATGAGATCATAACATTGCCAACGACTGCACATCAAATAGATATCAGTCATGATATTTATGATTACATCAATTTGATGATACCTTACAAAAGAGTGCATCAGGAAGATAAGAACGGAAAAAGTGCTTGTAATCCTGAGATATTGAAAAAGATAGAAGAATTGAACAATCAAAAAAATAATGATCCCCGTTGGGACGACTTGAAAAAAATATCATTAAAAAACTAATTGTATGCCACATCCAAAGCGAAGGTTCTCGACAACCAGAACCAAAAAAAGAAGAACTCATTATAAAGCTGAAGCACAAACCATAGCAGTTTGTTCTAACTGCGGTGCTCCTGTTATTTATCACCGGGTTTGTTCAGAATGCGGTTTTTATAAAGGAAAACCAGCCATAGAAAAAACAGAAAAAGCATCGTAGTGTGTTAACGGGTTATCGCTATTTATTTTTTAAATTTATTGCTTGATGTCAACTATCAGAGCAGCGATCACTGGTGTTAACGGGTATGTTCCTGAGTATATTTTAACAAACGAAGAACTTTCCAAAATGGTTGATACCACCGACAAGTGGATCATGGAACGTATCGGGATAAAGGAAAGACATATACTTCGCGAACCTAAACTTGGCTCCTCACATTTAGGAGCTATAGCTGTTGAAGGTTTATTGAAAAAAACCAACACAAAACCCGAAGATATCGATCTGCTTATCTGTGCTACAGTTACACCCGACATGCAATTTCCGGCTACTGCAAACATTATCTCAGATAAAATCGGTATCCGAAATGCTTTTAGCTTTGACCTGAATGCCGGTTGTTCCGGATTTTTGTATGCATTAAACACAGCGTCAAAATACATTGAGTCCGGTTTGTATAAAAAGGTCATAGTAGTAGGTGCTGAAAAAATGTCTTCTATTGTTGATTATACCGACCGCTCTACATGTCCTATTTTCGGAGATGGTGCAGGAGCTATTTTGCTTGAACCTACCATCGAAAATGTTGGTGTGATCGATTCAATTTTACGTTCAGATGGTGTTGGCAGAGTTCATTTGCATCAAAAAGCAGGTGGTTCGATAAATCCGGCAAGCCATGAAACTATTGATGCCCGTGAACATTTTATTTATCAGGAAGGACAAGCGGTTTTTAAATGGGCAGTATCGAAAATGGCGGATATCTCTGTCGAACTGATGGAAAAAAATAATCTGAATTCAGAAGATCTCAACTGGTTGGTTCCACATCAAGCAAATATGAGAATTATTGAAGCTACCAGCCGCCGGATGGGTATCCCGAATAATAAAGTGATGATCAATATCGAAAAATATGGGAACACAACTGCTGCAACTCTGCCTTTGTGTTTGTGGGAATGGGAACCGAAACTGAAAAAAGGCGATAACCTGATACTTGCTGCATTTGGTGCTGGGTTTACCTGGGGAGCCACTTATATTAAATGGGCATACAACGCAAATTAATAACCAAGATCAATTATATTTTCTTAGCTGTTCTGATCATTGGGACAGCTTTCTTTTTAATCTCTTCTTAAAGTCCTCTCATCCATTCAGGTCTGAGGCCTGCTTTTTTCGGATCATGCAAAGCCCTCTCCAGATCATCGAGCATAAGTTGTTTGTCTTTGCCAAGAACTCCGTTCAAAACCAAATAATTTGAGGCATGGTCGCTGCGGAATATGGTGTTTTGCAATTGGGTATTTGAAATAAATATCTGCATTTCTCTCAACAGATTCATAATCTCCATCGAAACATAATTCCCCTGAAATCTGGATCGGAAGTGAGATTTTCCAAACGGGAAACTTAACACCAGCGACGAAAGCAATTCGGGTTGGATGATGTTTACGAGGCGGGCAGTATTTTCGGCGTGTTGACGGCTATAGTTCAACCCACCCAAACCATTTAATATCATCAACGAGAGTTTCATGCCGGCTTCTTTTGCTTTTTGAAGGCCTTCCACCGTACTGTCGAAGGTTTCGCTTTTGTTGTTCATTTTCAATACTTCGTCATCACCGGATTCAATACCCACGTAAAGTGTTTTTAAACCTGCATTTTTCAATTCCTCGAGTTCTTCAACAGTTTTTGAACGCAGATCGCCGGGCAAGGCATAAGTTGAAATACGTTTTGCTTTTGGAAATGACTGCTGTATCGCGTGCAACACCCGTATCAGTTTGTCGGGTGAAAGCACCATAGGGTTCCCGTCGGCCAGAAATATCCTTCGGGTATCGGGAAATATGGATGATGCTTCACGAATCTCGTTCAATACTTCTTCTTCTTTTCGAACCGAGAAATGTTTTGTAGTGTACATCTCGCAAAAAGCACATTTGTTCCAGCTACAACCGTAGGTGATCTGAAATATCAGCGAATCGGCCTCGGCAGGAGGACGAAACAAGGGTTCGTGGTATTTTATGGGAAAGGATCTTTTAAACATTTGCGCTACATCAACTGAATCGTGCAAAATTACTGAATTAATCGGACTCCGGAACATCCGAAATGGTTTCACGGATGATCTTCAGTTTTTGTTCCATCGGCAACTGCCCGTTTATCCAGTTAATTTTTAAACCGCGGCGTTCCATACCGCGGAACCATGTCATCTGACGTTTTGAGAACTGATGAATTGCGATATTCAACAAACGAATCATTTCGTCGAATGAATATTCATTCATGAGATATTCGGTAATGAATTTGTATTCGAGTCCGTAACGTATGAGGCGGGTTGGACTGACACCCGACCGGAGCAGTTCGCGGACCTCTTCGATCATTCCTTCTTTGATGCGGGCATGCAAGCGTTGCGTAATCTTATTCCTGACCTCTTCGCGGGGCAGTTGGATGCCGAAAATAAATTGCTCGGTAGGTAAGAAGGTGTTGTTAGCAATATTCTTTTCTGCTGAAAAATGAGCGATCTCCAATGCACGGATCAGGCGGCGGCGGTTTTCGGTATCGGTTTCGTTATGGAGGGTTTTATACTGCAAAAGCATGGTTTTAAGTTCTTCATCCGACAGGGATTCGAGGCTTTTGCGGAATTCATCGTTCACGGCAACATCGGGCACGGCAAAGTTGCGCAACACGGCTTCGATATACATGCCTGTGCCGCCGCATATGATGGGAGTTTTGTTGCGGGAAACAATATCTTCATACGCTTTTTTGAAATCGGAAGTAAACCGAAAGAGGTTGTATTCTTCGCCTGCATTTGCAATGTCGATCAAATGATAGGGAATGAGTATGCCATCTATTCTGAAATCCATCATGTCCTTACCAGTGCCTATGGTCATTTTGCGATAGACCTGACGGGAATCGGCGCTGATGATCTCACCCTTAATTTTGTGTGCCAATGCAACTGCAAGTTGAGTTTTTCCGGTTGCAGTGGGTCCGAGGATGGTTATGAGCATAAGAACCTTTCAGATTATTTAAATCCGCAACAACTATTAATAATGTGCTTCAGATCATGACCGCTCAGATCATAATACAAAGGTAAACGCAACAAACAATCCGAATAGCGGTCGGCTTGCACCAATTCTTTTCCACTATATTTTTCTTTATAATATGGACTGTTATGCAAACTCAGGTAATGAAAAACAGCTAAAATACCATCGGACTTTAATTTGTTCATCAAATCGGTTCGTTGATCGATATTGTTGCAAACCAAATAGAACATGTGAGCATTGTTGCTCGCATATTCGGGAATAAAAGGCAACTGAATATTGATTTCTTTTGCCCAATCGGATAATCCTTCATAATAACTTTTCCAGATGTCCTTTCTTTTTTGCTGTATCGCATCCAGTTTTTCTATCTGTGCCCAAAGGAAAGCTGCTGATATCTCAGAAGGCAAAAATGATGAACCTGTATCAACCCAGCCATATTTATTCACTTCTCCTCGATAAAATTCTGAACGATTCGTGCCTTTTTCCCAAATGATCTCTGCACGTTTTTCGAAGCTTCTATCGTTAACAACCAACATACCGCCTTCACCGCATTGTATGTTCTTGGTTTCGTGAAACGAAAAACATCCTAAATGTCCCAGACTGCCCAGCGGTTTTTCTTTATAATACGAATCGATGGCCAAAGCAGCATCTTCTACCACAAAAACATTATGCCTGTTTGCGATATTCATAATTTTAGCCATGTCGCAGGCAACACCGGCATAATGAACCACCACAATTGCTTTGGTCTTGGGTGAAATTAATTCTTCAATCCTATCTTCATCCACACCAGGATGATCTTTACAACTATCGGCAAATATTATTTTTGCACCCTGACGCACAAAAGCCAATGCCGTGGAAACAAAAGTATAGGAAGGCACTATCACCTCATCTCCGGGCTTTATTTCCAATAAAATGGCAGCCATCTCCAAAGCATCGGTGCATGAAGTTGTCAGTAAACACTTGTTAAAACCATATTTTTCCTGAAAAAATGACTGGCATTTTTGCGTAAATATTCCGTTCCCGGATATTTTACCCGACCTTACAGCTTGCTTGATGTATCTGATCTCTTTGCCGGTTGCGGTGGGTTTGTTGAACGGAATCATTTAAATGGGTTTTAAAAAGCTTTTAATATCTGTTTCATGAAAGTCAGTACAGATTCATAATGTATGCATTTCAAAAGTATTAAATTTTTGTTTACATACTCATTTTTTAATACAATTTTTTGGTACAATGTTTAATATTATTATTAAGTGTAAAGCCTGCCTCGTCGGCAGACAGGTGCTCTGTAAAATACCAGCAAAGCTCATAATTATTACAAACGGGGAAGTAAAGAGTAGAAATTAAAACTGATAAGAATAGTTGAAACACTTATTAAATGCGACGCGAAGACCGTTGATGGTGACGCGAAGATGTGTGACGGTGACGCGAAGATGTTTGTGACTGACGCTTTGTCAGGTGGGACTGACACAATGTCAGGTGAGAGTGGCGTATAGTCATATTTCAAGTGACGCTTTTATGTGTGAGAGTGACGCGAAGATGTGTGACGGTGACGCGAAGATGTTTGCGACTGACGCTTTGTCAGGTGAGACTGACACAATGTCAGTTGAGAGTGACGCTTTGATGTGTGAGAGTGACGCTTTTTTTTTTGACAGTAAATTGCAAAAAAAAATGTACGACGATTACAAATGGTTTTGTAAGTAGTTTTAGTTATTAAATAGAATTTCTGAATCAGAGCTAAAAGAAATAATGAAAAATGTGACGCGAAGATATTTAGATTGCTTCGCTGCGCTCGCAATGACAGGTGCGCTCGCAATCGCAATGACGGTTTCGGGCGGGGACAGGCCGTTTGATAATTTCCAGTTCAATGTTTAAGCAAAAAATAAAAATAATGTTTTTTTTAAAGAATGCATTATCTTTGTATTATGATAACAAAGGACGAAATATTAGTGAAGCTGAAAGAACTGAAACCTTTTTTGTATAAAGATTATGCAGTTAAAGAAATCGGTTTGTTTGGTTCGTTTGCAGATAATACGAATTCGGCTATTAGTGATATTGATATAATTGTTGAATTAGAAAGGCCCATCGGCTGGAAATTTTTTTCGCTTGAAATGTATCTTGAAAAGATCTTTGACCGAAAAATTGATCTGGTTACTAAAAATGCTTTGAAAGACCGCATCAAAGATGATATTTTGAAAAAGGTTCATTACGCATAAGTGAAAAAGGAAAGCAGAAATTATAGAATGTATATTGAAGATATTCAGCTTGCCATGAACAGGATAGCCGAATATATTGACGGTTTGACCTTTGCTAAATTCAAACAGGATTATAAAACTGTTGATGCTGTTATCAGAAACTTTGAAGTTATAGGAGAAGCAGCAAAGAATATACCCGATGCAATAAAAGACCAATATCCTGAGGGTCCATGGGAAGAAATGTATTTATTGCGCAATAAGGTTTCTCATGAGTATTTCGGAGTTGATTATGAAATTATCTGGGATGTGGCGAAAAATTATCTTCCGGAAAATAAACTTCAAATTGATACGATATTGAAAAAAGATATTATTTGATAAATTAATCCATCCCTTTCGTTGGTAGACGTTATATGGAAGGTTGCTTCGCTCGCAATGACAGTTGCGCTCGCAATTGCAATGATGGTTTCGGGTGGGGACAGGCCGTTCTCCGAATACATATATTGAGATTATCGCTGTGTCGCACTTCTCCGCCAAAGGGCGGACAGGCCCGCCTGGTTAGTCGGGCGGGGACAAGCCGTTCAAAAACTCTTTAATAATTTAGATTTCGTTTGGAACGACTGCTCTGTGTGACCCCGCTATGGCGGACAGGCTGGCCTAGTTCGTTTGGCGGGGACACGTCCCGCATTCCTTCGAGACGCTTCGCTCCTCAGGATGACGCGGGACAGCTACTAATGAGACCCATTAAATCGTTATTTTCTGACAAAGTGACATAAAGTATGACACGACTATGTAATTTTAATAACTATGACAAATTGACAGAAAAAAATGTCACACTTTCTGAATATAAATGACCAAAAATGATGATGCAATAAAGATATTATTGAAAATCTTTTCTTTTTTTACAACAATTAAAACACCAATAAATACTAATGGTTCGGGAGTTTTTCAATGCAAACCGCATTTGTTTTAAGATCATTTGTTTATATTAACTTATTGTTGTTAATAAAAATATAGCACATAAAATACAGTTTGGCAATATTTTTGTAAAAAAGGTAAAAAAAAGGTAAAAAAAATGCCTCTTTAGCAGGCAAAAAATATTAACTTCTGACGGATAAAATTTTTAACTAACAAAAGGAGGCAACGGCAAAGATAAAAAAATACTCATTACGTAAACAAATTTTTTCTTTTTCGATCCTGGACATCAATTTTTTCTTCTCTGAATGCTGCTTTGCGGACTCAGGTATAAAAACAGGTGATAACACCCGTCCGCATCAAAATAAATTTTTTTGTAAGTAAACTCCCCTACCCTTTATTTTAAACCCCAAGCCCGGGAAATTTTAAAATAATCTATGCACCGACAGACTATCGTATTTTGACAGTATGCAGTGAATTTTACAGATGAGACATTGTAAATGGTTTTTCGCAGGAGCGATATATGGACTATTTGAGTGTAGCATCAGCATAAAAATAAACGGGAATCGCGAAAGCATAATTTTCGGAGACCCATAGTATTAAAAAAATAAAATAGTAATAATATGCAAACTAATTTTAAAAACAAATTAGACATGATCGACGAAACCATAATGTTCGTCGATAAAAACCCAACCATAGTGGCAGTATTACCGGCTCTGGTTACGGGAATAGTTAACTTAAAAGGGCTGCGCTCAGATATAAAAGCAGCACTTTTGGTACAACTAGGAATAATAACAGGTATCGCATACGACAAGAAAGTTGCCAGAGCCCTTTTGGTGAAATTGACCGCCAAAACTGCAAGACAAATTTCATCGTATGCCCACACCATTGGCGATCATGATCTTGAATCGTCGATGAACTACAATAAATCGAAGCTGGAACATATGAGCGGACAGAACCTTAAGGTTGCTGCCCAACTCGTGTTAGACAGCGGTACGTTGCATACTGCAGATCTGGCAGACTATGGCATAGATGCAGCCAGTTTGCATGAGCTGAAGGATGCAAAAACTGATTTTGAGGAAAAGATGGGTGAACCCAAAGTAGCCCGTGCTGCCCGAAAAACCTGCACAGCCCAGTTGAAAATTTTGTTTCCACAGGTTATGGACCTGCTGAGAAATGAAATAGACAAACTGGTTGCCTCGCTGCCCGACGGAAATGAACAATTTCAGGATGATTATAAAAATGTCCGGAATATTTATGACCGTAAGGGCGCCAGAATTAAACCCGCCACTACACCCGGAAACGGAACTATTACAAGTGTGGTTACGAACAGCGTTGACAGTAGTTTTATTGAAGACACGACTGCCATTATTGTTGAATTGAACAAAAGCGCTGTTTCGGATGAAGAAGGCGTTATCTATTTCGAGGATGTGGCTCCCGGTGTTTACACTATCAAGTTCAGTGCTGAGACCTACGTTAGCAAAACTATCAGTGGCGTTGAAGTGTTGGCTGATGCGAACACAGACCAGGATGTAGCATTGGACTCTGACGAAAGTGATAATTCATCGGATGATAATCAACCTACACAAGAATAGAAAGGAGGAAGATGGATATTAAAGTTTTACTCTTTTTTATTTGATGAAGGAAAGGCCCGGGCGAAAGTTCGGGTCTTTTTTTTGTTGAGGTGTTTGTTGTTGAGTTGTTTGATCGTTAATTTAACGGCAAAGTCCTCCCGGTATAAGAACCAGATAACATAATTATTATCAATCAGCCACATAAACACCATTTCATTTCCCGCACCCACCTGATCGGCAGGCAGGGATCCCGCTGATTTGCGCAGATCTTTTCTGCGATAATCTGAGAACTCCATGCCTGCAGCAGGCATGTGCTGGAATTATTCCCGAAATTTGTTATGTAGTAGTACGCAAAGAAAATTATGTAAAGCCTGCCTTGTCGGCAACAGGTGTTCAAAGAGAAACATGTTTGGAACTTCATATACAGAGGTGAATGACTTGAATTACAAATCGGCACCAGAAAACTATTCTTTTTATAAATTATTATTTCAGAATATAAAACTGCTCACCACTTATAGAATCAACAATTTCTTTGTGTACTCTTTTTTTAATTAATTCACTTATATAGGCATCTTTATCTGCAAAAAGGTATTTAATATGATATTTATCGATAAAATCGAGCTGGCTTTGTTCGTACGTTTTAAACAATCCAAGCTGTTTCTGATTATTTGTAAACAAATAAAACTCTGAGTTTTTATTAAAGGACTTTCCCACACTATTAATACTTTCTGTGCTGTCGAAAAAAATATCTAAATTAAGACACAATTCTCCTTTGTATCCATAGTTAAGCTTAATAGTGTTACCCGGTTTATTAAATCCACCACCCGATAACATGTCCTTAATATTTTTATTAGAAAGCAATATAGCATAAAGAATAAATGGCTGATTAGCCGTTTCAGAAATAACATTATCTGTATAATTTGTGGAATATGATTCTGCAAAGAAAATTCTGAGTAATTTATTGTTATTATAGATATTAACCCCATTCAGAATAAAAATTATTATAAAGCTTACAGAAAACAAAAGCTTTTTTATAGAGTATTTTAATTGGATAAGTTTTATTAATCCAAACATTATTATAATGTTTAAAAGGGATGTAGAAAGAGAAAATGTGTTTGAAAATAATTGGCCTGAATTGGTCAGTCCTATTGCGAAACCGTATGACAGAAGGGCAGCAAAATTACATAATAATACAAGAATTATCAGTATAGTTAAATCTTTGTTATGCTTGATAAGCGTTTTATAAATAACTACAGAAAAAATGATGTATGGAAGATAAATAAAAAAACTTCTAATAAACCTATACATCATCATCCCGTACAAATATTTGTAATGACTGATATTGGAATAATCAGACAATATGGTTTTCATGAAATTATTATCGGACACATAATCTGTGAACTTACTTGAAGTTCCCAAAACAAAATAAATGAGATAGAAAAACAAGGGTATTATTGTGTAAAATAGTAAAATCTTCCACGTATCTTTTGCCGAAAATGTGCGATGAAATCTATTTAGTAAAAGAAAAGCAAAAACACCCATGAATACACCCGGAGTCATTCCAACTGAGATAATTATCAGACTGCTCAGCGCAATAAAAGCTGCAATTTTCCGGTCTTTGAGATACAACAGAATGAACAAAACAACAAACATGTATTCTGATGAAAATTTCTTTCCCCAAACTGTGAAAAGGGAGGTCTGTAATGTCGACCTATAATCGGGGCCTAATGGCAAATTATCATAAAATGGCAAATAAACTCCATCCGTAAAAAACAAAAAGAAAATAATACTCAGCGATAAAAAAGAAACTTTATAATACGTTTCCCATATTGCAACAAGACCAATATAAACGACACAATTTAAGGCGGGAAAGGTAATTAATAACAATGAAAAGATGGAAGGGCTATGAAATAATTTACTTACAAAAGCATTCAGCCAGAGCTCAAAATAATGATAGGTTACCATTACATTATATTGTTCGGGATAAAGTACATTGAGAGATAAGAATCTATTTTCTCTGCCCGATAAGTTTAATGAATTTGAAATATCAGCATAATAAAAAAAATCGTTACATGGAATTTTAATTCCCGAAGAAGAATACAGATAATAGAATTCGAATAAGAAAAACGGCAAGCAGCAAAGTGCCAAGATAAATATGTCCTTATAAACGTGATGAAATGTTTGGCCTAACTTCTTTAGACCCGGCAACCTAATTTTCCGAGTATCAAAAACAAAATAATAATACAAGAACAAAAACAAAAAAAGTAAATTAACCGTCAAAAATCTTGTACTAATAACCGAATATAGAAATACGATAATAATCAATCCTGAAACAAGTTCAAGAAATAGCCGGTAGAATTTTTTTTCAGGATTTATGTTTAATACTGAGAGCGCAATTTTCCCAATAAAATTAACTAGAATAAGAGTGGTTAAGAGAAACAGATACTGTAATAAATATACTGAAATCATAGGTCTGAAATTAAGTATGGGTTCAAACTTAGAAAAAAATTACAACATTGCAATTATTAATTTCTTAGCAAAAATAATTATAATTGGTTATACATAACACAAGATCGTTTGAAATAAAAAACCTGCACACTTACATAAAGATCAAAAAATCATACATTATTGTTTTGTTTTATTAGAAAAATTCTAGAAAAATTATTATTGTAAATAGAACTTACTTTATTGTTCTTTTTCGAATAGCTTTATTTGTTAAAGAAACTTATTTTTTTTTAAAAGAAAAACGGGAATGCGCAATATAGCTGCTAAAAATAACAATAACATTCAGGATGATGGAAGATACTATCGGGTTTATTTTAAATACTTCCACAAATAAAGGCATCAACCCCAATCCCAGCAGAAAAACCACCACATAGGTAGTGGAAAATCTAAAAAACTCCATAATCATCTTTTTGCCTTTAGTATCTGACCTGAACGTAAAATATTTGTGGCATATATAAGCGTTTATGATGGCTAAAACAGTACCAAAAATCTGCGCAGAGGTATATGCAAAATAATCAATTTCAAAAATGCTTTTGAATATCTTATAGAGTAAAACAAAAATAACAAAACCAAAAACTGTATTCCAACCCCCAACCAACAAAAATTTAAATTTTGTTTTATGCTTACTATAAACTGAAAATAATTTATTTTTCATCAAAATTAATTTTTTCTTCAATTATGGCAGATGGCTTTTTTCTAATTTGTGAATGAATAGCTCCTACATATTCGCCAATGATGCCTAAAAAAATAAGGACAATCCCATTGAAAAACAGTAAGAGAAAAATTACCCCAGCAATTGCAGGTATTTCAGCTTTCCAAATAAACAATTTAAGTAAAACATAAATAAACCCACCTAAGAAGCTAAAAAAAGACAAAAACAATCCCATATATGTCGCCAGCCTTATGGGTAGAATAGAATAAATGATGACTGAGTTTATTGTAAGGTCAATTAAATAATTTAAATTACTTTTTGATTTGCCTCTTTTCCTTGCTTTTCTGGTATATTCTATTCCTTTTTGGTTAAATCCAAGAAGTGCCATATACCCACGTAATTCAGGATAATAGTCATCGACCTTTTTAATTTGTTCAATTATTACTCTGTCAATAATTCGAAAACCACCTGCATCTAAAGGGATATCATCACCCGACAGAGTTCTAATCATCCGATAATAAAGCTTTCGAAAAAACCGCATAAAAAATCTATCGGCTGTTTTTTTTCTAACCCCATAAACAATCTTATAACCCTTTACCCATTCTTCGATGAAACTTTTGATCAATTCCGGAGGGTCTTTCAAATTTGCATCAAATATTATCAATGCATCACCTTTAGCATATTCATAGGCCGACATTCCTGAAGTCCGAATAAAGTTTCTTGAATTTACAATGATCTTAACCCGTATATCAATAGCAGCTATTTCTTTTAAAATAGGGACCGTACTATCCGTACTTTTATTATCAATAAAAATGTGCTCATAATTGTAATTGTCCTTGAGTTCAGCAAATAGATTTTTAATGACCTGATAAACTTCAACCACATTTTCTTCTTCATTATATGTTTTGGTAACAATTGTGATTAGTTTCATAGCTATTTTATTAATTGAATTGAAAATTAAAGATTTTTAAAAAAAACCAATTATTTAATATTACTGATGATAAAGTCTACTGCTTCTCTGAATGCTCCATAACCTCCACGATTTTGACAAATATGAGTAACATTTTTCTTTACGATATCTAAAGCATCATTCACAGCAAAGCTAATTCTAACTTTTTTCAGAAACGGTAAATCATTCACATCATCACCGATAAACGCTATTTGCGAAAATGCAAGTTTTTCTTTAGCTAAAAATTCTTCCATAAGCAAAACTTTATCATTTACCCCGATAAAACAATAATCGGCTTTGAGTTTTTCTGCACGTCTTTTTACTATTTGAGTGTCTTCTGTTGTGATGATACCAAACCTAATTCCATTGTCTCTTAACAATTTTACTCCAGCACCATCTTTGTGATTGAAGCGCTTCAATTCTTCACCTTTTTCAGAATAGTATGTAAATCCATCTGTTAAGGTTCCGTCTATATCAGAAAAAAATATTTTTATTTTTTTAAAATCTTCCTTTTTTAATTTATTCCAAGTCATTCTCATATATGATTTCATCTTTCTTTATATTACGCTTCACTAACTTACCAAATTTTTTTTCGATATCTTTTGGCGAAATACCACCTCCAGGTATTTTAAAAGTAACAATATCAGGCGTAAACTCGGTTCCTTTAAGAATATCTATTTTTGAAACAGCACTGATACCATATTTAATCCTCATCTTTTCTTCTTCAGTATATAGTTGCTTTATACCATCTCCCAGACCTGCTTCTATTATCCTAATATAATTTTGAATAAGCTCGAGCCCCCTGCTTTGAACCGATGCAGCATGATCCGGTCCTTTTGCTGTGCGGTCGAATGTGAAATGTTTTTCAACCACACATGCGCCCATTACAACTGCAGCAACAGGTAGAATTATACCTTTGTCGTGTGATGAATAACCCACAAGTGTATTAAGTTTTTGTCTATACGTTTTAATAACACTCAAATTAGCCTTCTCATTTTCTATCGGATAACCGGAAGTACATTGAAGAACAATCAATTGATTATTGAACTTTTTGATATAATCAACTGCTTCATTAACTTCCTGCATAGAATGCATTCCCGTCGATAGCATCATTGGTTTGCCATATTCAGCAACCTTTTTCAAGAGGGGAAAATGATTTACATAAGGTGATGGAATTTTATGAATCGAAACATCTAAAATATCATTAATGAAATCAAAGCCAGTATAATCAAAACCACTAACCAAGAAATCTATTTTTTTTGAGGCTGCATGAGCTTTTAAATCAATTAATTGTTCATGAGAAAATTCAAGGTTTTTCTTGTGTTCACCATAATTTTCTCCATAGGAAAAAACATGATCATAGGATTGAGCCAAGTGAGACTTAGTATATAACTCATCAATTGTACGTAATTGAAATTTTACCGCATCAATTTCATAAAAACTTGCCGTATCAATAAGTTTTTTTGCAATTGCAAGGCTTCCATTATGATTGATCCCAATCTCCGCTATGATATAGGCAGGATGTCCATCGCCAATTAGCCTTCCTGTTGAAAGTTTAATTTCCATTTTATTATTTGTTTAATTTTTGAACAATGTTTTGAATGACCAACCTAGGTCTTGTAATTGCTGTTCCGATCACGATAGCCCATGCCCCGGATAAAATCATTTTTTTACCCTGTTCATAGTTTTTAATTCTTCCTTCAGCAATTATCCTTGGAATTTTATTGAGAACTAATGTTTTAACAAGTTCAAAGTCGGGTTTTTGATTTGCATTTTTTCTGGTATCCGGTGTATACCCACTTAAAGTTGTTGCAATATAATCTGCCCCTGCAAAATGGCTTTCTAAAGCTTCTTGATAGGTCGCAATATCTGCAATTACGCTACACTCAAACCGTTCCTTTATAAAAGATATAAAGTCGGGTCCCGATAAATGATTTTTTTTACGAAATGTCCCATCAATTGAAATTATTTTACATCCAATTTGAACTAGAGATTCTACTTCAGAAATATTACGAGTTATACAAACAGACTTGTCTGGAAATTTTGTTTTTATTAATCCAATAACAGGAATGTTAACTTTTTTAAGTATCATACTGGTTTTAGCTATACCTTCACTTCTGATTGCGCCAGCACCTCCCATTTCAGCAGCTTTGGCAAATAAACTAACTCCATATGGAGAGTTGAATGGATCATCACCTTCTGCCTGGCATGAAATGATTAAGGTATTTCTCGGGATTTCGTTATTTTCAATAAAGTTCTTCAAAATATCTATTCTTTTTGCTATAACGTATTAATTATATTCTATTCATTATCAAATAGTGTCATATTGAAACGAACTTCTTCTCTGGATAGAAATGGATACATATCTTCGAGTGGTCGAGATTCAAGTGTGCCATCTTTTTTTCTGAAAGCAGAAGCTTTGGGGATAATCTCTTGTTCTCTAGAGAGATTTACTTCACAAATTGCAGGGCCATTTGAAGATAAAATACTATTTGAAACAGAATCTATTTCCTCATTTGATCTAATAAAGCCATAATTTATATTATAAACTTCTGCAAGTTTTTTGAAATCAATGGTCCCAACTCCCGAAGTTTCATCAGCACCTACAAAACGGTTCTCGAATAATGATCTTTGAGTTGCCCGGATACTTGAATATCCATTATTATTGAATATAAAAATTTTGACAGGAAGATGATTGAATGAAATGGTTAATAATTCCTGAATATTGAGTTGAATACTGCCATCCCCGGTTATGCAAATTGTACGTTTTTTACCACTTCCGATACAAGCTCCTATTGATGCTGGCAAATCCCATCCCATTGCACCCCAGTTTCCATTGTTCATGGTTCGTTGTCCACGTTTGACGCGAAAGGCTTGAAAATAGCTAACACAATCCATCCCATTACCTGTTAGCAAAACATCATTGCTGGAAAGAAGGTCTGATAATTTATCCATAAATACATAAGAATTAACATGTTTCTTATCATCATAAAAATCATGGATGACCAAAGGATATTTTTCTTTCCACATTTCACATGCATGAATCCATTTTTCTTTAGGTGTAAATATTGTTCTTTTCGATATTAATAACATTTTGTCCAAAAAATCCTTTACATCAGAAAGGACTGCAATGTCTGGTTTAATGACTTGATCAAAGAGTTGTCCTTCATCAATGTCGATTATTATTTTCTTCGCTTTTGCAGCAAAACCAGTGAAATTAAACCCAACTTTGCTGCAACTCAATCCAACTCCAATACTTAATAAACAGTCCGAGTTTTGCAGTGCATAATTCGCCCTTCGTTGTCCAATTCCTCCGAAAACGCCCATATTCATTGGATGGTCTTCCGGAATTAAATCTTTAGCAGTATAAGGAACAATAACCGGTATTTTTAGCCTTTCAATTAATACAGAGAATAGTTCTTCAGAATGAGAGAGATGTATTCCTGTTCCACCAATAATCAATGGCCTTTCCGAGTTTTTAATACGATCAAGTATTAGGGTGATTGAATCTGATATAGACTCAATACCTTTCGAATTCTCAAACAACTCCTTATCAAACCCTTCCAATAAATGTTCATTTATCAAGCTGTCCTGAACATCGAGCGGAATATCAAGCCAAACGGGGCCCGGTCTTCCATTTGTTGCCTGATGATATGCAAACTCAAGTTCATACTTAATATTGTTAGGATCAATGATTGTTTTTGCATATTTTGTCAAACCTTTAGAAGCTTCTACAATATTCCCTTCCTGTGGTCCTTTCTGACGAATTCTTGTATAATCGGCAAGTAAATTACGTCGCACTTGACCTGATATTATAATTATTGGGATAGAATCAACCCAAGCCCCTACTATTCCAGAAAGAGCATTAAACCCCCCCGGACCTGTTGTGACCATGCAAACACCAACCTTATTTTGAGCACGGGCATATCCCTCAGCGGCAATGGCACAGGCTTGTTCGTGATAATTGCAGTAATAACGTATATTTTCGTTTCTTCCAACAGAATCCAGAAGGTGCATAATTCCTCCTCCTGAGACCATAAAAATATCTGTTATCCCTTTTTTAACTAAAAAATCTATTACATAATCTGACAACTTCATCATATCTCATTCCATATTTTTATACCAGTCCACAGTTTTTTTTATCGCTTCATCAAGTGAAACTATTGGCTTTAAATTTATATCAGTAAAAACACGTTTAATTGAAGGAACATAGCGTTCGACTTCTTTAGAAATACTAATTTTATCAATTTTAATATTACAAGCTGGGTTAATAATCATCCTTATTTTATCAGCAAGATCGAATATGGATATATCAATATCAGAACCAACATTATATGGAAACAAACTCTTTCCCTTGATCAAAATTTTCCATAGCCATATAGTTAAATCAGAGGCATACAAATATGATCTACGCGGAGTGCCATCACTTTTTATAATGATTTGCTTGTTTTTTATTACGTCATAAATAAAATTACCGATTGCATAATTGCTTTGTAGAGGTAAATAGGGCCCAACAAAAGTAAAGCATCTGGCAATTTTAATTTCAAATTGATACTGTGTACTATATAATGTTGAAAGTAATTCACAGTATCTTTTTGATTCACCGTAGGTAGAGTTAGTTTTCATTGTATCAGGAGCTCCATCATAATCCTCACTCAAATGAGTAATATCATTTGGCTGCTTTCCATAGACAGCACCGGAACTTATATATAGAACCTTAACGTTTTTACATTTACTCGCATAATTAAGCATACGTCTTGTACCATCAATCGAAATTTCTACTAATGATCCATGTACATTATCATTCAAAGTGGGGGTTCCCCCAGAAGCAGCATGTATAATAAAATTTATATTAAAATCTTTAAATTCAAAATTTGTAATGTCACCTTCAACAAGAGAAAACCCTCCTGTTTTTTTAAGATGAGGATATCGTTTGAAAAAATTATTACAAGAACGTGTCAGTAGAATTATTTTAGCATTTAGTTCCTTTATAGCATTAGCATATAAAAAACTTTCTAATAACCATATTCCAAAAAAGCCTGTTCCTCCAGTAATAAAAATAGATTTATTACGCATATCTTCCCATAAGTCGATAGTATGATTATAAACATGCTGAAGGTCTTCTTCAGGTAAATGTTTCATTTATTATTAATGTTTAGGATACGCCAATTATTAATTAACACAACCACAAAATGTAAATTTCAAATAGACAAATTTATTAATAAAAAACCAAAAGAAGTTCTATTTTCCTTTTTTCTTTTTTGTATTACAAATTGATTTAATGATTATCTGCTTTTAAATTATATGCAATTAAATATTAATTTACTCCCAATCATCCGTTTTAATATTTGATTGCAAAACGCCTGATATTATTAATCTTTCTTTAAAAGTTTTTATCATTGCCGGCGGGCCTGAAATAAAATAGTTGCTGTTTATACCATTTTCAGTAAAGATGGTGTTTATGTCAATTATGCCATCAATATCTTCGTAGAAGATCTTCAGACTAAGTTGTTTAAGAATTTTTAATTCGCTCTTATAACTATTGTAGGATAAGGATCTAAACCCGAGATAAATCTGAGGGTTACTGTATTCATTAAAGGTTTGATGATTAAAAAGGGAAAGAAAAGGCGTTATGCCGGTTCCTCCTGCAATAAAAACAGTATTGGTTTTGTTATGGGGCTGCTGAAAAAAATCTCCATACGGCATTTTCAAACTAAGAATTTTCCCAATTGTTAATTCATTAGCCATTCGTTTTGTAAAACGTCCTTTAACAGCATAGGTTATTTTAATTAATTCCTGATCGGGAGATGATTGCATGCTGAAGCACCTTGATTCCGGCCA